>Ga0068618_1000130_pt1 | contig 16565 bp, 14 predicted proteins | sample InSIn2SAF170_2_FD_77423 | JGI IMG/M metagenome (GOLD analysis project Ga0068618, IMG submission 77423) | Clean room microbial communities from NASA Spacecraft Assembly Facility at Jet Propulsion Laboratory, Pasadena, California, USA -... ...
CACCTCCTCACCTTACTTCAGTGAATGGCTTGTACCAAAAGCTCAAGACATTGTTTCCAGAAGCGAGGTGAGGTAGGAGAGCGTTGTCCTGAGGAACCTGCCTTGCCCTGCGCTTGCAAAGCCATAACCTCTTGTATCAGATGGGAGTTTATCTCAAGCAGCGTCGTTACCCTTTCTTCTTCTCTTGCTACTGCTTGTGGGTTCATTGCGCTTGATGACGGTAGTGGTGGGTTGCGAGAGATCTGCGACGAGGAACTACTTTGACCAATTTGCGCTGCTGTGTGGCCTTGTTGCATCACGCTCTGTTGCATGAACGTAGGTGCCGGTGCTTGCAAGGATTCATTCGGACCATTCCCTGAAAAGCTCGCGGACTGCTGACGCTGATGCGGATTGACAGGTGAGTGTCTGGATTGTTGGCCTGTTCTACGTTAGTGGCAGATTCAGAATTGTGAAGCTTACCATAGTAAGTACCTTGCGCCAAAGCTAGCGCTCCACGGTTTTGAAGCTGCGCGGACGGGCCAGGATGCTGCTGGTTGTGCTGCTGTTGGTATTGTTGATACAGGTGAGAAGGTGTTTGGCCTTGCGGCTGCTGAGCAAATTGTGGAGGCCGTTGAGATGTGTTCGGAAGAGGTGTCAATTGTTGAAGTTGAGTCTGAGAAAAGTCGGACTGGAATTGTGGCATGGTTTCAGGCTGGCCCATGGAATTACCATATCCATAGGCGGGCTGCGGAAAAGAGGGGTTCTGGAGCGTATTCATCGTGTCTTGGCCACTGATTGGGTTCTTTCATCCGACCTTTAAAGCGGCATTCGTGATTGCCGTGGGTTCGTCAAGTTCGGGCAACCACGTTTCCTGCACGGGGCCAGGCTGGAACAGGATAGTGGGCGAGTAGTTCGATCGAGGTTGCTCGCAAAGTGGGTTAGTGGAGCGGGACGACCAATTCGGGGGCGGATTCGTGCGTCAGGAACAGCAAGGATGATGATTTTAGGGTCGGTTGATCATAAGCGTTCGCTCAGGTATGACAAGCTTTTCAGGAGGAAATCTGGAAGCATGGCACGAAATCCAGTGGCAGAGAGTTCAAAGTCGATGGTGGTTGGATGGTTGAAGTGAGGTTCAAAGCAGTGCGAATTTAATCTTCAGAGCTAATGCAACATCATCGCAAGTCAGTTCCATCGTCATTAGTCGACGCCACAAGCGTAATGCTCGCTTGTGCCGCAACGACCCCGGTTTCGCTTGCTTCTCGCTCTGGTCACTTCAACCATACTGTACAAACTTGCAGCCAGGGCGCAAGATAGGTAAGATGAAGCAGCCAAACGAGTGATGTACCATGACTGGTGACTGTCCTTACCTCTTCTCCGATAGCGTAGTTGTGGAAGGTTTGGACAGGACAACCAGTTGTGGGCCATGTGAAGACTTCTGCGAACTCCATAGCCGATATCAGCGCAAAGGAGGGTTCGCTAGCCGACGCCAGTCCCATTAGTTGACATAAGGAGTGGAAATCGGCAGGTTCGGGTTACTTATAAAGCATACCTACGGGGTACTCCAGTGTCGTTCGACTTGATCCCAACAAATAGGGCCTCATATGCTGGGACGACAAGGTGTTCGAAACGGAAGTACGACCTTTATTGAGCGACTCTCACAACGATGCATGGCCGTGGTTGTACAGTGAGATACTAATATATCCTGGTGAAAGTGCATTGCTAGCAGTATAGAGTATATGTTTGCAGGAAAGTATGACTCTCGACTTGCCTGTAATCAACCGCAAACAATTTGCGAATTGCCTTGAATACAATTGGGCATCTGCTCCAATCTCTTGATTAAACAGATTGACACGGTCTGAGAAAAATGCTCGATGTGATTTAGCCGGTACTCATGTGCATAACGCGGGATTCACTGACAGCAAATCCAGCCCTTTTGGTCTATGAACGTTCGAGGTTGCTGGAGGTTGACTACTTAGGTACTTGTTATCGATCATCACTTGCCCCTCTTCCTCTTAAGTTCGTCTATCCACGTCGATGCCAACACTTGAGGCACGATGTATATCCTCACAAGACCATCCAGCACTTCGACCTTGTCACTGGACAATACTTCCAGCAGAGAGATTTTCTTGCCAACTTTCATTATTCCCCCAGAGATTGTGTCCATGTAACACTCGCAGGTATTCACTCTGTATTCACCTTTTGAATCCCATGGGAGCGGTAGCATGATAGTTAGATGCTGGTGTATGGTATCCTTTTCGGAGAAGGCCTTGATCAAGTCGCTGTTGTTGTGCATTGGATACAAAAACATGGTTGGAAACTCTAGGGTGCTGGTAGGTGATAGCGGGTCCGGGACAAGCCTTATCTCTGCGTCTGCCATGTCTGGTCGTTTTTGCTGCGAGCCCCGCAGCTTGATGTTTCTAGCCTTAATCGCTGTGATGAGCATGACGTTTTCTTTCTGTTTGCGTTCCTTGTCAGCCCTGCGTCTGCGATCTTGCTCCTCTTTTGCTCTTGATCGCTTTTGTATTTTTTCCAACAAGGTCCGCATCGGCTGATTGGACTCGTCCAGTTTGATACCACGATAGCACACATCTAAGGCTTCATACACTTTGTCGAGAGCAAATAGAGCAGATGCGGACCGGTAGTGGGCCTTCACGTTGGTTGGGTTGATCTTGAGAACCGTGCCGCAATCTAAGATGGTGGAACGGTAGTTTTCTACCATGAGTTAGTCAAACGAACCATCTCAAATACCATAACTTACTGAGCTCAAGATTAGCCCGCGCACGATTGATATGCAATTGTTCGTTGAGCACGAGTCGCTTCTGCTCCTCGTCCTCCATGTTCTCCGGCTTGTCCCACTTTGCCTCGTCGGTACTTCGGAGGAGAACGATTCCATTTGTGTAGAACTCTTTTGCATCGGACCATTTCTTTTCTTTGATGCATTCGTTGCCCTGGTCTTTGAAGTTTTGAGCAGCTTCTGATTTCGGACCTTCATATTGCAAGGCTTTCAAGGCTTCGAGAACGACATTCTCTTCGTCTGGACAACCTCAGTCGTGATTCGCGCTCATGTTCAGGGTCGCATACTTCCGGCATCCTCGAGATTCGTCATGAACAATGGTGTCTTGCTGAGATCGGAGAGTGCTTCCTCGAAAGTCTTGTCGTTGAAGCCTCCCTGCGCAACAGCACGATCGTAAATGTCGTCCATTGAAGCGTCAGCCGCTGTGGTACCTATCTGCGTTGATGCTGTAGGAGGTGCACCGTCGCCATCTGGAGACAGCTCTTCCAGATGTACCATGCTGATTAGCGTCACAGTGAACAACGAACAGTGACTGCGCAAGACTGGTTGAGTTGGTACCTAGGTAGTGTACATGCGGCAGCTTTGGTGGGATCCTGATGCGAAAGAACAATTTCGATATACTACGTCATAGCATGCCTTTGATGGCACATGCAAGAGATTGGTTCCTCAAGGCAGAGTCCTAAGGAGTACTAGTAATAATTGAGATGATCTAGCCATTACACAAGCACTCACACATAGGCACGGGACAAGCTCGATGGCCTTCTCGTCCATCACCCCCTTCAAACCACATCCTGGCGTGTTCAGCATGAAATCCGTGCGAGCATCTTGTGCAGAATACGGTAAATTTATGCATGGCTTCATACCACTTCTTCTCTCTTTCTTGTTTTGTAACATCCTCGTCAACAACCTCGATCGCCACTTCTCCACCTGCTGTAGAGGATGATAAAGCTTGTCCGGCTCTTCTCGTGCCGATCACATCGACAGCTCCGGTAACGGATACTGCTGGCGTGCCCTCGCCCGGCCCTATGGCTGTAATGGTGCTTCCGACCATGCTGCCCGCAAGGTCCATGTTATTACTGTTGCGTTGACTCGCGGAAGACGGCGGCTTGTACCACTTTGAAAACGTCTCATCTGCTGTGCCAAGCCAGAGATTGCAAACACCGCAGCGAGGAAGATGCTTTCCACATCTAGGGCAAACCGTGCCTGCGACTGCCGCCCTTTCCGGCGCGAGGGCAGTCTTTGAGGCTTCGCCTATACGAGCATTGTGCTCCAAGACCTGTTGCTCATGGCCGAACTGTGAAATTGACTGGTTGCAGTGAGTGCAAACAAGCTTGACTTGTTCTTTCTTTCGTATTGCCAAGGCTGCCGGCAAAGACTTGCTCGCTCGTATCTCTCGCGCAAGGACAACATCGAAGCGGGCCTTATCAAACTTCAAGCCACAAGAGAGAAGCTGTAACTTGTACGTCTCACGGAAACATGAAATCGTCCTAATACAAGAGCTATCGGACCACAAGAAGCGGTCACTCGCAGCGGCAAAACTCATACCAAGCGCAGCAGTTTGTATGTCATTAGTGATTCTGGCGTAATTTGACAGTAGTTCGATGCACTCCTTGGTCCCAAGGCCTGTAAGAAGCACACCCTCTAGATTGCCGCCACGAACGAGCTCTTGCTTCATGCTAGACAAGAAACGGGTAAGCTCCGAGTCGTCAAAATGTCGCAGCGCAACATTGACACGATATCTCAGTGGTAACGAAGCTTCAGCAAGCACTGCCTTCCACCCCCCACTTCTGACGTATGCAAGTATAGATCTTGCGAAGGGGTCTGTCAGGTCCTCCGAGACTGCAGAGACGATAGCTTGCCAATCGTCCTCTTCCGTCTCGTGCGAATCGCCCTCTTCAACTTGGGACTTCTCGATGCTTTGATTCCCTTGAAACTGGTGTCGACTTCTCGCGCCTGCAAGTGCCATTGCCAGCATCTTGTAGTCCTGGTTACTGCCTCCTGCTCGGAGTACTTTCTGCGCCAGCCTGATCTCACCAGCAAACATAGCTGTTGCCGCAGCCTTAGTATATTGTCCCTCGGAAATGAGAATGTCACATGACTTTTCGACTTGACTGTAAGTCCATGGCAAGCCTGCTGCGTGGAGGCACAAAGCTCGGTTGTGAGGATATTCGGTAGGACATCCTTTGCCACGAGACAGATTGAGACGGCGAACAAGGGCTTGAAGTAAGTTAGGAAGGGTTTGATGACCAACATTGGGAATAACAGTTGATGCTCTGCTCTTAACACTGATTTCTTCCATCCAGAAACCAAAAACGCCAACAAAGGATAAGTCCACGCCACCCTGGACCAACGCATTATCCGCCGAAATCTGCTTCGCGTGCTTGAGCCAAAGCCAAAATATTTCTAAACTTGTGTCGTCCTTGACAATGGCTGCGTTTTTGTCAGCATCAAGCATGTAGCCTGCCTCACACCTATCTTGAAAAAGTGACGTCGATCTTAACTGTTCGACAATGCTCTTGTGACGATGCGGCGGAGCTCGAAGCGCGTGCTGCACCACTATGTCGTCTCTGCCAGTGATGTGCGCATCGTCGCTGCCTATTAAATAAGCCCTAGTTGAGATTCCTCTGGGTGACGGATGAGCAAGGACGGACCGCAACTGCACTTCCCCTTCTCCTGTCAGAGTGATAACCTGTGGCTGACCACGTTTCGTCTTTGCTGTTGTGAAATCAAACGAGACGACCCTCTTCGTCTCCTCTACCTCAGGGCTTTCGGAACAAGCATTCGTGATGCTGACTGAGTCCTTGAGACGGATTCCCCGAGGCATCTGCTCGTCCCAGGTCACCACGTTTCCCGAGTGCTCTTCGACCTTGTCTTGTGTCTGTTCAACATAATCAGAAAGAAAATTGAGTATACGTAATTGTCCAGTGCTCGAAAGGACACCCAAACGGCCACGATGTGTTTTGGAGAACCGCAATCCCCAGATCTGACCTTGCGAGTCGACTGCATTTTTGAGCTCAAGCGAAACCTCGGGATGTTGTTCAGCTGGACTGATATGATTTCCAGAACCAAGATGTGCAATTTTCGTCCGTGTAATCATTCTTCTGTCCCACACCGAAACCGTAGGACTATTCGAAGGCAGACACGACGCAAAGTAATGCTCGTCTTGGGTATTGACGGCAATATTATGTACACATCGGGTCCCAAATTGCAATGCTGAAGTCGGTGTCGGTTCTCGTAAATCGTACAATCGAATGAATTGACTTTTGACGCCTGCTGCCAGCAACTTAGGTTGGTCTTGGAAGAACCGGAGGCTCGTGATCTGTTCGCCGCTAGCAAGACGGTGAAGTGGTTCATTACTGCTCTTCTCGTAACGCTTTGCTCGTGTGCCATTCGGCTTTTGGTTGATGTCCCAGATATTCAAGCAGTAGTCTGTTCGGGCCTTATCGAAACCAATAGCCAGCCAATTCAGTGTGTTCAAGCCAACAGCATTACATGATCGTGGTGTCCTTGGCGAAAATGCCAGTGGCATCTGTTCATTGTCGGCAAGATTCACGAGACTTGCTTCCCCTCCAGTCTGCCCTACGGCAACGATGCCGGCTTCTGTCGGGTGCCAATCGAACGCTCGGAAAAGAGGGAGCTTCTTTGACTCGTACACAAGTTCGTAATCAAGTCCGGAATTCCTTTCAGCAGTGGCATTATATACTTGCAGTATGCGGCCGGCAATGTCAACTTTGAGGAAGTGCTGATCATTCTGGCCGGGTAAGGAGTTTTGAGAGAAGCGAATAGCTGCTTCCATCTTCTCGGGCTCGAGAGCACATCAACATCTTGAAATTGGTCTTTTAGAATGGTCTTTGTGGTCTGTGAATCAGCCCATCTTCAGGATCTACACTTACCAGATGCCGCTTGACACTCGATGCTGTGAACCATGTCAGTAGGACTGCATGAGGTTGTTTGCGCTAATGAGTAACAGCTTGACCGGTAGAACATCGGCCAATAATATATTTCATGTTTCTCGTGGTTCGCTTGAATAACATACGCACTTCCATGTTGACAACGGCTTGCGAAGCCAGCCACCATGTCAATCATGCCAAAGGCTGGGGGGCAATTGAGTTCAAACAAGAGACGCCATGAAGAGCCTTCGGATCGAGCTTCAAGAAAAGCACGAAAGTTGAGTGAGGATACCTCTCCTTCTTCTGACGAAAAAGGTCAAGAGACCAGTTCTTCACGACCTTCGAATAAACACACGAAGAAGGATCGCAAGCAAAACAGATCTAGTCGAATACACTCGTTGCGTAAGTTGCTGGCTCGAGGCAAACTCCCAAGTACCATTAAGCAAGAGAAAGAACGTGAACTGGCTGCCCTGCTTCACGAACAAGACAAGACAAAAACCAAGAAAGACGCCAAGAAAACGCTTGAGCGCTACCACTATGTGCGCTTCATTGAGAGACAGAAAGCAGAGAAGCGGCTGAAGCGGCTGCGCAAACAGAAGGATGCTGGAAACGATAATGGCGAGCTGGATAACAAAATTCACGAAATGGAGGTCAACCGAAACTATGCTATTTATGCCCCGCTCGACCAAAAGTACGCTTCCATATTTGCATCGCAGACCGGTCACGAGAAAGATGATGAGGGTGATGAGGCAGAGGAAGGCAAAGCCGGGAATGTTGAAGCACGGACGAAGCCACCGATGTGGTACGTTGTGAAAGCGGCAATGGCACACGGTGAAGTTGAGCTGAAAGCTCTTCGTGATGGCAAATCAAATCCCAGCCATACGATCAGCAAAGATATTGATCGAGAGCTTGTTTCGGTATGGAATCAAAAGAAGGTGAAAGCAACATCCTCAACCACCCACAGTAGACCGATGACACGAAACATGGAAGACGACACGGTGATCCACCGAAACAGCATTAAGAATGACTCTTCAGAGGGTGAAATGAGCGACGGAGGGTTCTTCGATCGATAAGTATCTGTCTCGTCCCTGAATTTGCTTGGCTTCAATTTCAAGCTTCTGTATTGCGAGGTTGCTTTCAAACATGATACCCTAATCATTGAGATTGTGCTAAGCTAGATTCTACTGATCTAGCGAGTCGAGCATACGACATTGTTCTGCCTTAACCGGCTTCAGTTTGTGTCAGTCCAACAAGTCTTTGGGTTATCGATTCTGCGTGCGTTTCAAGAACATGCACCGCTTGATCGTTGCATTGGTCGTTTCGAGTTCCGCTGTTCAAATTCGTGAAGCAGAGGTTCCTCTCTTAAACTTGTTGCTCGCTTTGCGAAACTGACTGCTCTAATAGCACCCACTATTAAGCATACATCTTCTTGCATCGAATTGTTCTCAGCTCTAACCTGTTTCTGTCATAGAGCTGTCCTGATTCGTACCTTCAATGCATCCTTAGTGTGTACTCAGGTGTAGTATTGTCTATCCTTCTGCTCTCGAACTCCCGTGAACTTTCTTCTGCTTGCGAGTCACTTCCTGCCGTCATCTCCCAAACAATTATCTCACCTTCTCTCATTCGCCGATATTGCCCTCCTCAGAATTGAGCTTCAACCTCCTCACCGGTTCCCTGGAACCTCTCAACCATCCGCATACATTCGTCTCTCAATTTTATGAGACCGAACATAATACAAACTTCCACAACATCTCGAATGCGTTCCGTGTCCCGGAACTTGACCAGCCAGCCTTCTAGACTTACAATCCTACCCTCTTCAACACATTTCTTGCTCCACTCGAAGACATCTTTCAATGGCTCTATCTCGATGCAATGGCGAAGGACGAGTGTTTGCCTTGGCAGACGCCCATGAATCGATCGTGGTGTGACCTCGAATTCGATGAATGGTGCTGGAGGCAGCGGAGATACTGTTCTACGGCCACGACCGCGACCACGTCCACGTCCACGACCGCGTCCTTTTCCTCTACCATGGGATGCTGTTGTGTCAGAGTGGGATGCTGGAGCCCTTGGCGGAGAGAAGAGTGTAGAAGGAATTGCGCTTGGAGTGTGGACGAAAAGAGTGACGGCTTTCGACGGGCTCTCCTCTGGATACGACAACGGTGAAAACATTGTGCCATCAGGTGTGATTGTGCGGGATGTAAACGCAGTCTGGAATTCGTCTGAGGTGCTGAGAGTATTTTGTGGTCGCAAAGGAGTAACGAAAGGATCCAAAGGGTTCAAAACCTGTGATACATTCTCCATGTCATTTTCCAATGTTGATGCCTGCGACCACGCAGAAACATTGATCGCAGTGTGCTCAACAACGTTAGGCGGTTTCGGCAGGAAACTGAGAATTTTGTCTGCCAGGAAGATGGGGTATGATTCGGTGACGAATTCTTCTAAGTCAGGATGATCTGCCCGCCCGGCGTGGGTGCTATCTGGGTGGATGTGTATAATCTGAATGGTCGGAGATTCAAGTATGCTGTTACACGGTTAGTATTCTATTCTCAACGCGATCCCTAAGGCGAGACATGCCTATCACGATCTGCTATTAGTACTTGGTCAGGCATAGTGACTGATCATGGAACGTTATGGTATGAACCCCTTTTACGTGACTGAGAATGCTGCTGAGGGACAGCAGGACAGTATTGGGGGGGGAAAACAACATGCACGGCATTCTGGGAGTGAAGGTATTGATCGGTTTAGCCTTGTGTATCTGTTTACAGTCCAGACATCCTTTCACTCTGTGCCTGAGTGAAACCTTACGAGGATACCACGACGACATACTATGGAATCAACTATCAAGACATCGAGCTGGTCCGCGTCTAGGATACCTTTTATGCTTGTCCGAGGCTGTGTAACTATTCTTGTTGACAGAATAAACAGCCGTGCCACGTCAACATGACTTCCAGTGGTCATATACTTGGGTCATGGTAACATGGTCATCTCACAGTCTGTCTATGACAAGGCTTAGGAATATCCCCTTCATTTGTTGTAAGTACACAGTCACCATACTGGTACAAGGCTCGTCTGCCCGGGGGTTATAGACTCATTGCAAACACAATGCACCAAACAATACCTCGCTGACTCATCACTTACTTGCGTTTCAGTCCTTGCTCAGTTTTTTAACATTTACCGCTTGCTCCAAACTAGCTGTCCTGTCACCTTGTGAGGGAAAGAACAATCATTGCGGGTTTGACGATCACCACTTCCACAAAGCTGATTTTTGGCAGACCGATCCTTCAAACATCTGCTCTCAATCATGACGGCTTGTACTCAGGTACAAAAGAGTCAGTCCACCTCCGAGATATGATTTTCCTTCTATACTACTCCTGTAAAGCTGAACCAATATTCAGCTTTCAGCCACAGAACAACTCATCCTCAGTGTATCTCCAAAATGAATTCCACCATGTTCTGGAGAATTCACAACGAAAACCTCGAATACATCGTTGCCAACAAATCCCTGGTATTGCAACCCAGATCAATTGCCGATATTCCTATGACAATCTTTCACTACAACCCTTACCAAAAAAGAGTGTCGGATAAACCCCGCCAAGATACAGAAGTCTGTCAGCAAATCCCCAAGTACCTAGCATCATACCTATGGCCAAGAGCGAGCATCACCTCATTCTACAATGAAACAACAATCACATTTGAACTAGACTGTAGCAGCGATGGCCTTCAATTTGTCCTAGAGTGGATGTTGAACTCTATTCGTGCAGGCGCATGGCAGGCTATTGATATCGAGGGGCGACGCGACCAGATGCTACCTGATATAAAGGAGGCTGCAGAGGCGTTGGGCGTTGATAAGATGGTGGAAATGCTGGATAAGGAGACGGTGAGGGAGAGATGTTGAGGAATGTGATTGAAAGTGTTGGACAATGATGTATCTAGAATGTGGAACCTTGCGACCGTCGGGACAAGAAGAATGTATTAGAATTTAAGCATTTCAAGAGTCTCTCCCACTACCAGCCTTCTCAGATAGTAATAAGTATACAATCGGCACGGCCCAGTGATATATTGGATAGGTCAAAGTAGATATCGTGAGTGTTCCATCTGCGTCCAAATTAAGTTACTAACGTACATGTACCTAACGTACATACCACACCTACCGTCTACTATCCACTTGTCTCAGATTGGTTCTTCCCATTCCCCTTCCTCTTCCCCAACCCCTTAACCCCATCCACTCCCTTCCCCAACAATCCAAACAACGGCCCCATCCCAAACGTAAACCCCCTAACTCTAACAGTATAAATAAAAAAGTAAACCAGCGCCCAATTACTAATCACAAAAGCCAAGAAAACGCCGAAATCGCGCCACTTATCTCCCGGCGAAATATTGAGTGTAGCGAGGTACTCATTCCCATTCGCGTATGGACAGTAACCACAGTCCGCTGTGGCAGAAGGGTTGGTTATGTATCCGGATCCCATAGCTGCGACTAGCGAGGTTGCGTAGCTGCCGCATGTTTGGCCTGGCGGGGGATTGAAGAGCGTTGCTTCGCCGGCGACGCATTGGATTGGGAAGTCGCCTAGTGTTGCGGCTAGGACGCCGCCTATCCACCATGTGCTTGGGTTGATGTAGTACATCCAATAGCGCCAGAAGATTGGTAGTTGGTCGTATGGTCGGACGACGCCGTTGAATAACGAGACCATAACGAAGAAAAAAGGCAATACATTTGAAATGACATTAAAGTCAGGAGCAAATGCGCAGATCCACATGCCCCAGCTTTCCATGAAGAAGAAGAATAGCATCGTCATGAGGAAGACGTAACCTGCGGTGGATGATTCGTATGGTAGATTAGCGGGATAATCTAGGAAACAGTTAGCTTGTGGAAAACTAGACTGGTTTGGGAATAATACTTACACCACAAACAAAAGTATAAGATCGAGCTGATCACGGCCCATGGTATTGATGTGACGACCTGTGCAGTGCAGAACGCAAACCAGTTGTAGATGCGGCTGGGGTGCTCCCGAGCTTCCCAAAGACTTCGGGCCATGTAGAACTTGGGTAGGACACCATTGACGATTGTTGGCGGGATCAGAAGAATGAGGAAGACCGAAAACATTCGTGACTCTAGAGAGGCGACTGAATTCTGGAGCATGTAGAAGGTGAAGCCATTGAAAAGACCGATAATGACTGCGACGAAGAGCTTACCGTATAGGTATGATGGGTCGCGCCAGTAAGCAGTGAAAGTGCGTTTTGTCAAAAGGTACGTCTGTAGCCAAATAGGAGCGGCAAAAGCGAGCTCCTGCTTCTTGCTATCGGTTTGACCAACCTCTTTGGACCGTACCTCTTTCAGCCGATTGAGCTCTTGGAGCATCTCCTTGTTTTGTTCGGAGTTCTTCCATTCATCGTTCCAATCAATTCGCTTCCCCGTCTTCGGATGTCGTTTGCTCTTGGCTGCAGTTTCTAGGATAAATTCAGCAACATTTTTGCCTGGTGGACATTGTACGCCACGATCAGCAAAGTATTTGATGACGTCTTCGCCGTTGTCTCCAATGGGACCGAAGTAAAGAGGATTGCCGCCTGGATTCAAGGCTAAGACCATGTCGAATTGCTGTATCAGCATCGAGGATGGCTGGTGAATGGTGCAAATGATGGCTTGTCCAGCATGTGCCAACTTCTTTAAAAAACGGACAATATTGAAGGCCGATTGTGAGTCTAGACCCGAGGTAGGCTCATCCAGGAATAGCAATAATTCTGGTTTCGCAGCAAGCTCGACACCGATGGTAAGTCGTTTTCGCTGTTCTACGCCCAACGACATGATCACGGCGTCTTCGATGTCCTGCAGTTCGAGCAGTTTGATAATTTTGTCCACATAAGCAATCTTGTCCTCCCTTGATACACTTCGGTCTTGTCGTAGTAGAGCAGAGAACTCCAATGCTTCGCGAATGGTAGCACTCATCTCATGCAAATCCATTTGTTCGCAAAACCCAGTGCCTCTTTGGAACTCAATGCCGAGCGGACGCCCATCAACTAACATGTCTCCTTTGACTACTCCAGATGTCTGGCGTTGAGAAAGTGTATTCAGCAGTGTGGTCTTTCCAGCGCCTGAGGCACCCATTAGAGCAATCATGATCCCAGGTTTGACATAACCATTGACTTTGTTAAGCAATTTGCGTGTCCCGCCCTGGTATGGTACCTCGTACTCAACGTTCTCCCATGTGAAAACACTCTTGCTCCGAGCAATTTCATCAGTGATTTCGTCCTTGCCATCTCCAGCTTCCTGAGCCTGAACAGTGCCGGAGCTCGAAGAACTTGAAGCAGCAGGTGCGGTATCCATTGCAACCTTCTCTTCATCTGCAAACGTAGCCTTTTCTTCTTGTTTGATCTGTTGCTTGGCCTTTTTTGTCTTCTTAAAGATCAGGGCACCACCACCGCCATCAGTAAAGGAGAAGAGCTCAGAAGCTAAAGCGGTGATCGCGATGTACAGCAGCGTGAAAGCAATGATGACTCCGAAATCGCGCCACAGATTAGATCTAGAATAGGTAAATGATGCACTGTAGTATGCTTCACCTGACACGGTCGTGCTCCCAGGCTGTGAGCCTGTCAGAGCGCAGGATTGGTACTCGGGATTGAGGCCGGCTCCTGCAGGCACAAGCTGAGATGGCGAACAATTCATAACTCTACCAGAAAACTCGTTGGTAAGCACAGCTTCGTATGCATAACTCACAGGATTGACCCAGAATAGCCAACCAAACCAGATGCGATCGTGCAACAGTGTTTGCTTCGGTATAACGTATCCGACGTAGATGATGAGCAAGTTTAGAGCGATACCAGAGAACCTCACTGCATCATCGATTGTTGGCGACAGGGCAGCAAACATTCGGTACAATGCCGTGATGCAGAGCGTGGTTGTGTAAACGATAAGGAGGTTGATGAAGAATTTGCCTGCATCAGGGGTTAAAGCTGCCATCCAGTAGAGGATGATAGTGAAGAGAATTGCTTGGAAGGCCAACACAGGAAGATCGACAAGCACTCTCGCTATGACCACAGCTGAAGGTCGGTAGAACTTGTAGTTCTCAGCATGTCTCTCGATAACGACTCGCCCGGAGACCGCCTTCATTAGCTCAGACAATTGCAACCAACCAAGGAAGAGGATGCTGAAGAAGAGAGCACCTCCTCTGCTAAAGGCACCAGACGTGTCGAAGCTTTCGCCGTAGAACAACGAACCAACAATCAATCCGTTCGAGATGATAATGAAGATCTTGGTGTATAGCGACGTTTTGTCACCCCATAGCAACCAGAACTCTCGAATTGTACAAGCCCGGACCTGGCGAGGAAAGGACACAGTGAAGTTGGATTTTTCGCTCAGGAATTTACTGTTCGATTTTCCTTCACGAACTGCTTCCACAAATTCGTCCGTGACTGAATTGTGGCGCAAATTCTGCTCATAGCGATCGACCTCCTCAATAATCTTCCTATAGTGATTTGATTTGCGGAATGCGGTCTCAAGCTCTTCGGGCGTCCTTGGTGTGGAAGCTTCTTTACCTGGCTGGAACTGCCGTTCATTTGGATCTCCCACCGAAGTCAGGAAATCGGCGGTCGTTTGTCGCTCGGGACAATGAAATCCTAGCTCGGTGAAGTACTGACGTGCCATTTTAGCATCTCCTTGATATATCATTCGGCCGGCCTCGATGACCAGCACTTTGTCCATCAAGTCGTAAATACCCTGACCGGCTTGGTACAAGCTAACGAAAGTGGTACGATTAGAGATGTCGGTCATGATACGTAAGGATTTGGCGTAATCGAGAGCCGTTGACGCATCGAGACCTCGACTCGAATTGTCCCAAGCCACAACTGAACTCTTCGTTGCAAGAGTTTCTGCAATGCCAACTCTTTTTCTCTCACCACCTGACACCCCACGAACATACGCATTCCCTACGAGTGTCCCGGCAGTGTGAGTGATGCCGAACATCTTCAACAGTGCATTAATGACGATTGGAATGTCTTCTTTTTCGTGCTGTCGGGTCTTGTTCATTAGCGCAAAGCGCAGAGTCTGCCAAACAGTCAAGCTTGGTAGATGCTCATCATCTTCGGGATTGTAGTTCACCTCGCCTTTGAGAGACTTCGCCAAGTCTTGCGCGGAAATGCCACTATACGTGACCTCACCATCGACACTGGCATAAGATCCCCTTTGGTTGGCGATCACCTTGAGAAAAGTAGAACAGCCAGAGCCAGGCCTTCCAAGGACGAGCATCATTTCTCCGTCCTTCAAGCTGCCACTAAAATCATTCAGTAGCACTTTCATTGGAGGATTCCTGCCAAAGCGTAGAACGGGGATGAACCGGGAAACGAGGTGATAAAGGTCAGGACCAAACGTCCCTATGACAGCCTCCGGTAAGGTCTTTGCAAACATCATAGATGCGCCTACACCCTTCACAGTGAGATTCTTCCACACCACGCCCACGCGTTTAGCACTTTTCCCTTCCTTTGTTCGCTTCTCGAAGTGTCCATCCTTTAGGAATTCGCCAAAGTCAAAAATCTGGATCCTCTCCGTCTCGGTGTACATCTCTTCCTTCTTGTGCTTCTAGGTCGGTTTCTTCATCTAGCGTCCCAGCCGTAGCGGTGCTATTTCTTCTAGCTGTGGCACTAGAGGGTCTCCTCCTGGGTATTGCACTTGCTCTGCTAATCGTCTTCAATAGGCCAGGCCTCTCGTTGGTGTGCGCCGAAATGCGGCTTTTGGTTCGCTGGAGACTCAATCGGGTAAGCTCCCTTCGCATCGTCTCGTAGTCTATCATGGCCTCTCGCCTATTCACGGGTCTACCAGTGTCTCGTTCGCCCCATGTGCCTCCTTCTTCTTCGTCTTCCGGCGTTCGCAGGCCCGAGCCATCAGCATGTAGTGAGGGGACTGCGGTGGTGTTCTGCGAGAACTGAGTTGGATTCCGGACATTGTGTAAATCGTAGACAACTCCTGGGACGTATCAGGACTTTGAACTCATAAGTTGATCCAGATAACGTACCATCTCTCGTGTATCTGCGATAGACCTCACCAGGAGCCTGTCCCCACATCTTATAGGCAACGGCCTGTTAAACCACCGAATTGGGCAGGTACTATACGTAGTGAGGGAGTAAGTCGTGGTGGACGCCGGCGCAACAAACACGCGCTTCTGCTTGGGTCAAATCGTGAAGTTGATCACATATGGAGATCGGGGTTAGCGAACAAGCAAGTGGAAATAACAGCAGAAGACAAGAAAGGACAGAGGAACGTTGACATAATCCAGTATATAGCATACATGTCACAACTGTATGAAAGTTGTTTTATGTACAGTAGGTGTTGAACTTTTGTCATGGCTATGACGGCAGTGCCGATAACCATTTCGTGCGTGCCAGACTTTTACCGTAGTTCACCTCAACGCCATCTTTTAGCTCCGTCATTGAACTAAACCTTCGACCGAAGAATGCGGTAAAACGGACAAGCAACGGAGGGAACGCCAGATGACGACCAAAGAGGTAGGTCGAAGGTAAAGCTGAGGCAGAAGGATTGAAGTATTTTCTCGACGCGAGTCATGCAAAAGCCGTATCAGTGGCATCTATGCGATAAGCATCGGATAGCAACAATTGCTGGGAGCAGTATCCAAATTTGAAGCTCCGGCAGTGACGGAACAAAAGAGCTTAAGTTACAGCAAATAACATCGATGTGAATGGATGGAGGAACAAACTTCCTTGGCACGCTTCCACTATTCAGCCTGAAACCGTCGATCATTCATTACGACTCGCAAACTAACTTGTGTCCGGCATGTTCACTGCAACACTAGTAGCTCAACTTGTCAATGGTTATGTCAAACCTGGGATCATGATTGCTCTAATGGGTGCCTCAGGCGCTGGAAAGACCACACTGCTGAATACACTTTCTCAACGCC
>Ga0068618_1000137_pt1 | contig 16371 bp, 13 predicted proteins | sample InSIn2SAF170_2_FD_77423 | JGI IMG/M metagenome (GOLD analysis project Ga0068618, IMG submission 77423) | Clean room microbial communities from NASA Spacecraft Assembly Facility at Jet Propulsion Laboratory, Pasadena, California, USA -... ...
CTTTCTCAGGTCAGATAAATTAAACTTTCTTGGCAGTGCGTCTCCACAATTCAAAGCTTCTTCCTTGCCGGCTAAAAACAATATCGCAACGATTAATACGAACATCTGACTTTGCAATTCACCATAACATGAGAATAGTGCTGCAACTATGCTAGCAGAACGATTCGACTCTTGAGCTGTGTGTCTTGCTCACATCTCACACACTGGATGGTATGACGATGTGTTTCAACTCGACTCTTCATAATCAATGATACATCGTTTCACCTCGCTGCAACAGCTGTGCTCAAGCACAGCAACTGATCCTACCTTTTGATGGCGTTTCGGTAATTGTTGACCTGGCGAAGAACAACGCATAAGGATCGCGATTAAGCCGGAGCGCTTCCTTGATCCTGCTATGGAAACATAGTAGGTGTGTAGGATGAGCTTGACTTTGATGGTCCAACATACCAGCATATCGCTGGTCTCTCGTAGGTAAATGATGTTCGGTGGTATGTTTTCTATTACAAATCCGACTTGCCCTGCTCACTTGAGTATCACGTTTGCACCTCTTGCAGCCAAATATTGATCGGGTCCGCCAGGCGGTAATGTTCTTACCACACCGAAAATTTCTTGATTGTGATAGCGTAATTTAGTCTTAGGATCAGTGTAGCGTGCAGGCAGACCGGTGATGTCGCAATAGTGTTTTTTCGCAGCGCGGAAGCTTGGAGCGCTTTCTATGTTGGTATATGTTACTGCAGGGCCAAGAACGGATCCGACATTCGGTGAATTGGTGACATTCAATGCCTTTTGCAGATTACGCTCAAGGACGAGTGTCGATAGGCTCTGAGCAGCTTGTGTCATGTTCGACTGTGGTGTGGTAGAGCCATCAGTGGCTGGTGGTTGAGGTGTAGATGCGCCTGAGTTGTTTTGACTCGCAATTACCGATGCTTCCCTGCGTTGCGCCTCCGACACTATCTGCTTGATGTTCTTGTTTCGACGTGGAGAAGGTCGCCAATTGGCATTGCGAAACGGCTTCTTCAGGTAATAAATGTCCATCTGATCAAGGAGCTGCTGATGTGCATCATCCTTTTCAGGTTGAGGAGTCGGAGGCATGCTAAGTAGTTACTGAATCATGCAAGGACAAACTTATTAGTCGTGTTTTGCTGGCATTCAGTTGTCCAAGCAAACGTTAGAGAACGCGGTAAATGTGTGCGTTGTGAGCATCCAGCAAGCGCAGCTGCACTGAAGGCTTGTGTTTCACGCAAAGCACAGAATGGAGGCGGCTGATCGACCGCTAGTGTATGTGACCGGAGTCCGGCTTTTTGGTCCTTTTGTAGTACTTCTTCCATTAACCCCTCCTGCAGCTACAGGAGTGATAAAATACAGTGCCACTTCAAGAATGGTAGGTCGTCTACTGGGTGATTTTAATCTCGTGACTGATATCATGTCAGGAAAGCCCACATGAGCAGCAGCAAGCTCTGCTACTTTCTCGAATCATCACCAACATTGTAGGCACTGTTTGTCCTCTTTCAATTCTGGTAGTTAACATGCTGTTCAGGAGAAATTGAACGAAGCTGTGATGGTCATGAACAAGAGTCTTCAAGAGGTCAACCTGGCCAACATGAATACAGAGCTTGTTGCACAGATGTTCAAAAACTACCAGTCAAATGCGCTCTTTCATCTGGAAGGTATTGGAAAGCATAATTACCTGCCGTTCGAGCTAACATATGCAGCAACTGAGAACTTGAAAGATCCTATATAGTCCAGTTTAACTTGGAAAGCCTGAAATGATTGCCGAGTATTTAGCTGTTGGAAAGACAAAATTCAATCTTAGTGTTCTACATCCACAGCTTGTGCGAAGTTGTGTGAGTACCAAGTGTAACCCGAGTAGCCCATCTGCCTCTACGCCGTACAAACTATGGATAGGTATGTTATGCATGATTGTTTTACCACTCTTCATCTGAGCATGTTCATCGATTTCATGAAGCTCCGCTGTAAAATGTATCTTGCATAATTAGCGTTTGTACTTTGCAGATCGTAAACAGGACGAAATGGCCAATGAATTTCTGTCTGTCCGTGTACCATATTGAGTTCATTTCTCGAAAATGCACAACTTGAACTCTGCCCTCCTGCATTCTATGGTCGAAAAATACGTACTTCGCTGTTGACCACCTTGTGCAATCGCAGATGTGAAGGCCTGTACACATTGACGCACGCCCGAATGTGTCGCGTTTCACGATGACCATCACTACTGTAAATCGCTTCATTGAGGAAAGAAGTCGGCCTCCAATCCCTGATGATGGTAAATGGCCCTCGCCGAGGGTCTATACAGCGCCAGAATTTCCATTCAGAGGGTGGCAGCCTCCTCAGCCAAGTGGTTATGTTCAAAGTGCCGGCACATCCTCAGACAGTGCAATTGTGATTGACAATGGTGGGTGCAGACTGGCCTTTTCGAAGCACTTGAGCTGACAAGGTGTAGGAGCTAGTAAACTCAAGGTCGGCTGGTCCTTTGACAAGAAACCTCGATATCTTATCCCTCCCCTGCTCGCGAAGTACAAGGACAGAAAATATAACAAATACTGCGCCTTTGTCGGATACGATGCATACGCGGATGCCACAACGAGAGGACAAATTCGGAATGCCTTTGAGTCATACACGAGCGTACCAGTCAATTGGGACGTTATGGAAGGCATTCTAGATTACACCTTTATTAAGCTTGGAGTTGATGGTGATGGAGGTATTGAAAGACCGGTAGTGATAACAGAGCCTGTCGCGAATTTGACCTACACCCGACGAATGATGAGCGAAGTGTTGTTCGAGGCATACGGAGCGACGAGTGTTAGCTATGGCCTGGACAGTTTATTCTCATATCGATACAATGGAGGCACATCTGGACTAGTCATCTCATCTGGTCATGCTGCTACCCATGTTATCCCAGTCCTTGATCGCAAGCCACAGCTACAATCCTGCGCTCGATTGAACTGGGGTGGGTACCAAGCTCAAGAATACCTGCTGAAGCTGCTGAGATTGAAGTTTCCCCATTTTCCAGGAAAGATGTATATGGAGCAGATGGACTCCTATCTAAAACAGTTTGCTTATGTCTCCAAGGACTTCCAGAATGAAATGTTGCACTACCTCGACTGGGCTGGTCTCGAAGCCGGCAACGACATCGTAATTCAATATCCATACACTGAGCAGATCGTGGTGGAGAAGTCAGCAGAGGAAATAGCGCGGCAAGAGGAGCGAAAGAAAGAATCCGGACGTCGCTTGCAAGAGCAAGCAGCCAAAATGCGTCTCGACAAGTTGATCAAGAAAGAACAAGAGTTGGAATACCTGCAATCACTCCACCAGCAGTACTTGAACGCCCCTACCAAGAAAGAGCAGAGACGAATTTTGGACGACGAAGAGCTCAAAGACGAAAATGCGCTAGAGCGTGCTATTCGAGATCTTGATCGCAAGATTCAAAAGTCCAGAAACAAAGACCTTGGGAATCCTGCTGATGAAGAGACACTAGAAGAGCAATTGAACAAGTTTCCCTTACTGGAAGTTCCAGACGATCAGCTTGACGAAGACGGCATAAAGGAGAAGCGCCATCAGCGACTGATGAAGTCTGGAGTTGAAGCTCGAATTAGAGCGAAGGCGGAGAAAGAGCGTGAACGTAATCGAATAGCGGAACAGAAACGTTTGGATGAGGAGCGCAGAATTAACCACCCTGAAGATTGGATAGCCGGACGGCGAGCTCAGCGGAATGTACTGTTGCTCAAGATCAAGGAGCAAGCCCGAGCAAAAGCGGATTCAAGCAACCGCAAAGGCATGGCTTCACAGCAGAGAATGAAAACTCTCGCCAATCTCGCATCTGACGGTCCAAAACGGAAGCGCCGTGGCGGTGGGGACTATGATGATGACTTTGGTGCCAATGACGACGATTGGGGTGTCTACCGAACAGTCGCAACAGAGCCTGCTAGCGATGATGAAGAACCTGAGGAGGATCCAGAAGCCCAGCTAAAGGACATTGAAAAGGAGCTGCTAGAGTATGATTCCAACTTTACAGAGCATGATACACTCGACGCACAGAACGACTGGACCAAGAGCTTGATGCATGCCTTCCTGAGAGGGCCACTCCCTGGTGTGGGGGACACTCAACGTGAGGAGTATCAACTGCATCTGAACGTGGAGAGAATTAGAGTGCCAGAAGTCATCTTTCAGCCCAGCATCGCCGGAGTTGACCAGGCTGGACTAGTCGAGATCATTGAGGGAATAGTGATGAATAGGTTTAGTAATCCTTCACAACAGCAAGCCTTACTTAGGGATGTCTTCCTTACTGGAGGCAACACATTATTCAAGAACTTTGGTGAGCGACTGAACTCGGAGCTGGTGTCAACACTTCCAACTGAATTTGCAACTAAAGTCAGGGCGGCATCCGATCCTGTCTTGGATGCATGGAAAGGTGCTGCTCAGTGGTGGAGTGGCTCTTCCACTTCGGAAAGAGCTACTGCTACTGTGAGTAGAGCAGAATATCTCGAGAAGGGCAGCGAATATGTCAAGGAACATGATCTCGGGAATTCTATTTCTCCTGTGTTTAGTTGAGATGAGACCTTATTAGGAGAAAACTAGTGGTCAGTATTCACTCGACGCACTCATGCCAGATCATGGACACAAGCACTGAAGCACAAATCAGTTCTCTACGCATAATCAAGGTCATGAGTTGACGAAGCGCGGAATCAGTTGTCAGATTTAAACAAGCAAAAAGAGATTCAGCCTTTGCACAGCATGGCAAGAGACTGAACAGATACCGCTTTCCCGAACCTATGAGTGACTATATGGCACCTGGTGTACAGAACATTGAAAGGCGATGCAAAGACTCGTTGATGGAAACTCAAAGTTGATGAGGGCCACGTTTACGATGCGCACCATAGATGCAGAATAACATCTAAGCTTCAGCGAGCGCATCGATACTCAGTACTGTTATCATATTGATGAGCTGATTTACTATTTTCTGAGGAATATCCTCAGTGGAAGCACAATGCCACGACAATCAGATTTCGAATCTATGAGTCTGCAAGGACTCGTTCGCCAGGCCGTTCCAAACCTGTCACCATATTACTCCCGAAGCTATTGCCCGATAACCCAATCCCTCGTATGGTTCACTGGCACAGCTACGTCTGAAGCCTCGTCAGCTGCAAGGCTGGGACATCACATCCGCAAGTGCCAGTGCCGCACGAGTGGCGAATCAGTCGTGCTAAAGGAAAGTTTCGTCCCTGTACCGGAAAGGGACCCAGGCTCAACTCTCGACCCCTTCGCTTACGCAATATCGAGGTCATCGAGCTTGGATAAGCGATGTGGATTCTCTTAATTCGGTTGGCTGCATTAGCCACAAAAACTAACTGTGGCTTGCTTGCTTCCTCGGTTCGGAAAAACATCGATTACTGTAGATCGAAATCATATTTCACCTTCCTCAATTGTCGTCAACTCCGTGATGGAGAAAAGTGAAGTTGATTTCAGAAACTCGTGTGCTTTGATCGCAAATCAGTGGAGTCCACAAGTTGCTGTGAGATTGTCCTTTTTTTTGAGGAGCGAGAGCTCAAGGTAGCTTGCCTGCTTTGTTCAGGGCCCGGCGTCTCGATTACGTTACTTAGGTATTGCGAAATGGCGCGTAAAGACGGCAGACATAGACAGCATCACATTGAGAGCAAAGACCCATATTCATTGCGGCGCAACATCTCTTCGTAACGACTTTCCTTCCCCTAAACTCATGTACACGCGGCTTTTCACGGCACTACAGTAGTAGTCTCAACCTAATGCCATTAATTTAATAAGTGTTGACATAATCCCGTCTCAATCCCGTCTTAACTCATCTTAGGATAAAAAACAGCGATCGGTTTATGCAGCCGGACACAGGGAGGGCTAAATGTATTACCGGAGCGGAGAACAGCCCGATGCAGGTTGCACAACTCATCTCAATTAGTAAGTGAACATCATGCCATCCTCATGTCCAGCACTACTGGCATAATGTCTCATGCGGCATCTTTTTCGCGAGAACGTCAGCATACTCAGGCGGACGGAGAGCCTCGCCGTTACTGTAAATCGCATTCTTTCCGATCCAGTACAGTACTGTAACTACATGTTGATACCGACCGGAGAACTTCCTTGGAAATTTGTCATCCGGCGACCGATTCATGTTCGCATTGTTCGACGGCAGGGACCGCACGAAGACGCGGTAGGCGCCGACGACGCAGGTAAATTCGACAACAACAGTGACTTGCATACCTACCGCTACCTATGTACTGTACGTACGGTAACTATACGATGTCTTTCCTGCACCAGGGCTTGCTTGTTATCACGTATTGCCAACGACTGGACACCTTGCCTGTCATTGCGACTATAGTAAGGACGTACAGTATGTATGTACTGCTACCTTTCGCATTACAGTATATTGCTTCATGTCAATACATACATATTGATGCAAGCAGAAATTTTGTAATGTACTATAGTAGTCCCCGCAGCTACTAGGTGCGGAAGAGACTGACTTGACCCTGAGTTGAAGATACTGTACTGTGTACAGTACGACCTTCACGGGTTCTGTTTAAGCTTATATATAATGTTTCTCGTACAATATCTACGGTGAAGGTAGGAGGTACTGTACATGAAATTCGGATTATGCAGTACTGCAGCTACTGCTACTGTACCACTTACAACATACCTTATGAGCCGTTCCACATATTTACTATACGTACCTTAAATGAGTTGTTTCGGAATCAATGAAATTCCGTTGGGCATTGCTTTATAAATTATGTCGTATCGGACTTGGACGTAGGTAGATAGGTAGGTAGATAAGTACTTGGGTAAGTAGGTAGGTACCTAGGTCCATCAAAACAACGACTACCTAATAACTATCTGATCTGGTCTGCCAGAATGCGGCTCCCGAATAAATACGTTGAATACGAATACCATGATGATTGATTGAATTGCAATTCAAGCCTTTCTCGTCCTACTGTATCACGAGTAGGAATTATTCATATCCGCAATACAGTAGATCAAGCAGTAAAGTTTCAACAATTCTTTCTAGTATTGCTTGAATGCTTCCCTCCATGCTTATAATTAACAGCACAGTCAGAAATGACAATGACAATGACAAGCGTAAAGCCTCCGTTGCATCCGGTGCATCGACCAGATCACAACGGTGTCCATCGTTTTGCGTGAGATGACCGCCAAGGCGTGCCGCCATGCTTACCTGATCCTTCAGGATTTGTCCCCTCCACCAATCATCCACTGAAAACGCCTCCTAGCTCCGATTCCACCATCTTAGGGCAGTCCAGCATCGCTGACAAATCAAGTCTGTTCGTTTCGTCATCAAGACTGCATATCTTCATACATTCGTTTGTTCCGTGACCTGCCTTTGGCAGGTACCGAGTAGTGTACTCGTCCGCCGTAACGCCAACACCAACGTCCCGCAGAATCTAGGACCTCAAATCGAGAATTGAAGATTGGTCTCGTAGTGCCTCTTCATGATCACATCTATACACCATAGTAATCTCACTAGCTTCATTATCGTAAGCTACATCCAACGCCAGCGCAATGCGAACCACATAGCAAGTAGAACAAATGACCTAAACCAAGGACATATACTCAAGCGAATCAATATCGTTCTATCGGATTGTTGGGCTTGTCTGACCAAGAACTGCAGGACCTTGTAGTGCAGCTTGAGCAGGAGTCATGTCTGTCTTCAGTCGTTTCGATTGTTGTTCGTAAAAGTTCGGATCAGAATGCGGCTGGTCATGTCTCTTGTCTTGTGCGGATAATGCAGTTCCCATCTCTGCTATTCGTGGTAAGGTCGGTGTTTGTGATGCATGACGAGGCTTGCCCGGCTGGAGACCGTCGACATTACTAGGAGGAGGCGGCACTTCGTGTTGCGACTCCAATAACCTCGATTGTAGGTTAATGATGTAGTCGCGCAATTGATAGTTCTCGGCTTGCACGGTCTTAAAGTTCTCACTGAGGACTTGATAATCCCGCACTTGCTCTTCGAGCTTCTTTATGTAGCCTTCTTTTCGTTGTCTGAAAGCTCTCTATTCGCTCTGTTAGTCGCATGCGCAAACTCCAGCATATGGAACTCTTGCACGTACCTGTGCGGCTCTATTTTGTGCAGCTCTCTTACTTGTGCTCAATTCTCTTTTCCCATATCCCTTGCGACCATCGGTTTGAGTATTGTCGCCGTCACTGTGATCGCTTCCGCCGGTTTGAGTTGGACTAGGACCAGTCTCTTGCGGCGATGTGGTTTCTGTGTTCATCATGCTCGCAATCGGCTGATAGTTGATAGGTGGAGGTAAGATATGTTCAGGTTGGTCTCGAAGTACTATTGTTTGTGGTTTAGCGACTGGCCAGGGCGACAATAGCTGAGTAATGGAAGTCATGATGTGGAAGTAAGCGGGATTGGCTGGGGCAATTAAGAACAGGCTAGTGGACGCTCCAGTTGCAGGCTTAGGTCAGCAGGACCAGTAATAGCAGCCAGCAACAGTCTTACAACAGTGAGAGAAGCAAATGATATATGCAACAAGACACTGATGAAAGCAGCTTGGACCTGAAGGATGTGGAGCGTGCATCCAACCTGGGTCAATCGTCTCTTAAGAACCCAGGCATGGAGGAAGGCAAAGTTGTGATGGGGCTCAAGACCAGAACGGGTCGAGTAGGGTGATGGAAGAGTGAAAGTGCAGGTGGAGATGCGGCAGTATCAAGTGTGGTTATGACGGCAATTCATGGGCAAGAGGGTGGGTGCTATTCTTACTATTCACACTGCCAAAGGACGGAGAAGCCTAGATGATTGTCACAGTCAGTACCAAGTATCAGTGTACCGTAAGCAAAGCAGCGAAGAACACCGTCATGCAACCCGTTCGGAGAAGGGATGCGGAGCAGTAGAAATGCTAGCTTGGGGGAGACTTTGATTAAATGCAAGATCAGATGGATGGGAGCCAGGAACAAGAGAGCTTGTCCGAAAAGAGCCGGGGGTGTGATAGGCATCGCTGGACATGGTCATCATCGTATCTGGACACTAATTTCTCGTCCGCGATTGGATGGACGGAGACGGCACAGATGGGGCGCGTGGTGATGAGTAAGGATAGAAACGTGGGCAGATGCGATGCGGCGGAAGCGCTGGCATACCAAAGGATGTGGTGCGAGACTCGGCAGCATCGCGTATTGTTACCGTGCGGCAAAAGAGTCAACGTTTCGACACGGCGAGACGGCTAAATGCAGGACTAATGAACGTTGACAGGACGGATTGAGGATGCGGCAAAGACGAAAGTTGTGCAGTCAGTAATTGAAGAGGCGTCAAGGAAGGGAAGCAAGCACTCTAAGGGCAAAAAGGCGTGAACCTGACTCGTGATTGACTTCATTCGTGAGCCAAGCGCCGCGAACAAAAACAAATTGTACCTACATAACTCGTACCACCGTCCCGAGGATAACGAAAACTAGGCCCAAATGAGATTCAACATGAAAGTATTAGCGAGGCGGACGTCTTATGTCAAATTCTCTCGCTGTCCGAAAAAGTTATGAGGGACACGTAATCAGCTACCGGTTCTACAATTCGCAGGAAAAGGCTTCCTTGATGGCTGATGGAGTGCACTCGGCCCGCAAAGATTCTGAATTCGTGTCAAAGCCATGGAGTGCTCCGTAATTCTAGAACTGGAGCGGAGTAGTCAGCAATTCGAGCCTCACAACCATGCGACTTGCCAAGGAGCCGATTGGGTTGAGTAGCGTTCGAGAGCGTGATACATCGCGCCACTCTATTCCCTTTCTGCATCATTCCCTTTCTTTGGCTAACTATTTTTGAGCATGCTCCGAAACGATCTGTCATCCCTTAGCTAATCGTGCGATCAAGGGTGTCAGCAGTTGGTCATCCATATTGTTCACTTGGCCAACCTCTACCGAGGTTCGCTTACACCCACCCGCAGCTGGCCATGTGCCCTGGCATCCATTTGTGTGCAACGTCGGTAAGAAACACTCGTTGTATGAACATTTGTACTGTATACTGTTTCGTGTTCCCAAAGTGGTCATGATAACAGGTATTCAATGGCCGCTATAGTACTTTGACCTGATTTTCGGTGTGGCGGTTTCTTTCCTATACAAATGGAAATTGCGACAAGGCAGAGACGATGGGTGGTGATCTCGGTCAAAATACTCGATTGAAACGGACGTACCTCACCTGCCAGATTCGTCATGGTCTGAAGTGGTCCAGTGCTGATTCGCCTATTTGGCAGCCGTAACAACTTCCGGAAGGTGGAAGTGCTTCATTTTACCGCTGTACAAGTAGTCTGCTCACGATGACCAACGTTGATCCCTTGCGTTGACTTCCACACACTGATACTGTAGTGACGGGTCGAAAATGGACTGTGCAGAACATCCCGTCTCGATCTGCCGTTTCTGAGGTAATCGTTTTCTAAACTCGTCACCTCAGCCAACGATACTGTTGTAGAGCATTGTGGCCAAACAAAGAGCAGAACAGCTCAAGCAAGAGCTCGAGTTCAGTTGTATTGGTCTCCGAAGACTTGTTTGACACAGATAAGTGTTGAGGGCAATTTAGTTGTGGGATGGCTGAGGCATACGATGGCAAAAACGATTATGCTATCTTATGCAGCAGCGAGGTTGTTTGGGCATGAGTCGACGAGGTAGTGACCGTACGGCAGAGCTCATGTTAATTATGCAGCCAACCTCATCGCAGCCTCTTATATACATTGTCTACACGATAAAACGAAGAATGTTTTCAAGAATTGATAGAAATGTAATGTTGATTTGCCCGGATTTTGATGGAGCCTAATGCTGTTACCTCATCTCCTTCCTTTTATCATGTCCTACATCCTCGTCACTATCACTTCCGATATCATACCTGTCTCCATCTACACCCTCGTCATCAGTGAACTTCTTGTGTCTCGCGGAACCATTACTGATATCCTGAAGCTCGTTCTCATCAAAGTCTTGTGCTTCCACATCCCGTGTACTCCTCTTACCATGCGCCATGGGAACTGGAGCGTACACGCCGAGTTGTCCTTCTTGTACCATACGTCGCCGTTGCATCCGTCCTCGCCACACCCACCAGCCAAAGAACGCCGCTATGACAATAACCACAAGCAGAGCAGCTTCGCCTGATCGGTAATAAGCTTTCAGCTCTGCCTGGTGTAGCTTGTCTTTCGACTCCTCTTGCGCTAACGTGCTGTTCGGATGACCTCCAACGCTTGTCTCAGGATGCGCATCCTCACCGTCAATCTGCGAATCGACCGGCTTGCCCCCAATGCTTGCTATATCGACTCCCATGAAACGGTCAAGCATATCTCGTGTTCGTCTTGGGTAGTCGAACGGTACCATGTGCGAGGAATTGTAGAAGAGCACGTATGTCAAATTACGAGCCTCTTGGTAGATTCCAGCAGCTTCACCTTCGAACGTCCAGTCGCGTTTTGGTGCCCAGACACCAGGAGAAAGCTCAAATCCATGACCGCCAGACCAATTCATGTCTGCTATCATGTCCTCCGTGCCAATATGGTTGCAAATCATGTCTTTCGCGCCACTGAATAGAAGAATCGGGACGCCATCTTCAAGCAGGTTAGGCAGAAGTGTGTAAGAAGTGTTCGATTTCTGAGCACGGAAATTCGAGCTCACAGCGCCAGAGCATTCAGACCATCCCGTTCGCTTGTCCGTGTTGATATGTAACGCATCGACTACGTCTTGTCGACGAAGGTAAGGAGTGACAGTTTTTAGGTCCGGTGGCCAATTCATGCCGCAGGATGGATATGAGTCTTTGAGCCGCACATCGTACATGTTGTAACATTCGTTTCCATCACGAGTAACGTCCAGGAAGACAGACAAGACATTTTCGCAGAGGTTGATGCTGATGCGCTGTTCCGCTCCTGGTTTGCCAAGCTCGGTCAAGCAATTGGTAAGAGCTCTATCCAACCTGTTTCCAGCATCTGTTCCTCCTTGAACCAGCCCCTCTGCGTATGCGAAAGATGCGTATGCTTGGTATTGGTGTATAGGGCTGATCCAGCCATTCCCTATAAGCAAACCTTTCAAATTCCATCTGCTATTTGCTTCAACCCTTGCGTTCCGGTCCACAACCGCTCGTGCAATATAAGGTATATGTTGTCCTGCATACGACTCACCAGCGAAATAGAGGTCGTCGTTTGCGTATTCAGGAAACAAAGCGAACCATTTTTCCAGAAATATTATGAATTGGTCTGCCATCTCTTGTAGTTCGTGCAAATAGCTGTCCGTATTGACATAGCTGAAACCAGTACCAACTGGATTGTCGACAAACAAGAGGTTTGCAAATTCGTCCCACGAGCCATCGTTGTACTCCAGCTTGCCTCCCTCTCTTACTCTGTAGGGTCCCAGTTCCATTAAGCCTCCATCTTCAGAAGAGCAACCAGGTCCACCATTGAGCCATATTACTGTCCGCGCCTTGTTCGCAATGTGTCGGTTGGCGTAATGCCAGAAGAAGAGGTTTCCATTATGCTCGTGATTAACTTCAATGTGTCTATAATTACGTTAGATCAGCTTCTTGGTATGTCGATGCTCAACTGTACCCTGCATGCATCTTCAACAACGGCCCAGCTGGTGCGCCGGGCAACGACTTCACATAGTAATCGGCAGCGGTTTTGTCTGCCCAGACCGTAGGCATAGTCAACAACCAAATCACAATCAGCCATACTGGCGTCCACGTTGACATCCTTGTCTTCAATCTGAACAACGATGAAGACATTGTCAGTTGAAGTAGGACAAGAATGTTGGTTGTTTCGAAGGTAGATCTTATTTTGATCACCAGAGCATCGTGCAGGCTCAGCTAAATCACAATTGACGAATCCTGACTCAAAGCTCGAAGCGTCGAATGCAATGGTGGTATTTTGCTGTGGCCTTTCTTGTCCTCACGTCACCCGAAACACAAACACATGTAAATCCCGCTGCAGAAAAGATAGTTGTGCAGAAAATGAATGACCTCTCCGTCAACGTGCTGAGACGCAGCCTACTGTAAGAGGCGTCCTTCTCTTGCAACGTGATCCTTGTAGAACCCCTAAGTACTAAATCGCCTAGCTCGCTCAAAGGAGGTTAGGCGGGCCCGAGGTCGGTCGCTTCGCAGCACTCCTTACTCTGTTTTGACCTCACGTATCACACTTCGTACGTCTACAGTAAGGGGTAGGCCAGCTTCGTCAAGTCATACTCATGTTCGTCTCGACCCTACGAAGTGACGAGGACTTTCAGAATGGTCTTACAAGAGTCAGCAATCTGAGCAGAATAACCGTTGTTCGCATGCAACACGCAGTGTTCTACGAACACATATGTCAAACCTCCATGTGGGTAGGCTTGTCGTGGCGTGAGATGTGAAATACTCCTATTGATTACGATGCAACGTTCCTGTCATATACAGCCAACGCTATGGCACTCGCTCGAACGCTCGATCTGTGATGTTCATGATGATTTGGCATATATGTAACGATCAATCTTTGGTATTGCCTCATCCTCGCCAATAAAACTGGCAAGAACCAGAATGTTGCCCTCAATATTTCTTGCGAGGCTACGGCAGAATTCGAGCTGGCTAATGGTCGAGTGCTGGGCAATGGGAACCACGCTGCAGCAGCGGTGACCCAAGAGGTTGAGTGCTCGACAGCTCCAATTCGACCTCATCATAACACCGAGGTAACCACAAAGCGCCAGCACCGTATTCGTTAAAAGCAGTCAATCTCCATGATGCACTCTAAGGAAATCTACTCGGGCAGATGTTGATGATATGGATTGGGAAATCTGACGGGCCTAAAACCCAGGGTCAGAACTCCAAAAGTCGTGCAGGCTGAACCTTGCGGCCATACCTGCCAGCAATCTTGACCTCGGAATTTCTCTCCGAGGAATGTTTGCACCACCTCGTGGTAGGGCCGCCATTTCTCGCACGCCAGGTTGTGGACCGTTTCCGCTCCGCCCCGGCTCCAACCCAACCTCCCAGATACTTTTTGTCATGATTCTAAATTTCCGCGCTGGTAAGTGACATACGAAAATCACACGTTCCGCTCCGCCCTCATCACGCAGCCATCCGCTTGCATTACTAGTGATATACCCTCGTATTGCTGCAAGATATTTTATCGGATGGGATCCAAGTCTTGTGTCTTGGCTGTGCTAATCGGCATCTTTTAGATGGTGTTAATGTCTTTACGGGGTGCTTTCGTCCTTGCTGACAGTCTCCATTTGTGGCTGCAGCCAAAGATGGTATTACTGAGGAGATGATACCGTTTCAAGCCGATAATGTCCGCCGAGTAAAATGAGCCGCTCTCGTTCTGGTGTCTTGCAACCTGCTGGCTGGTGCGAGATACAGTGACGAAAGGCTAGATCTAAATCTGCGGAGGAGAAATGATTCTTTTCTGGTCAAGAGGAGGTACCGGGATTGACATGAAGCTATGGGCTTCATCTATCTTCCCATACCACGATCCGTATGTGTCGCGTTTCTCTCATCCACATACTTCCCATTGTGCAACATCCTCTGTATACTCTGCCAAAAATTAGCTGAAGCCAGGCTAGTCATGTTGAACTTGCGTGCATCAGGAAATGAGGTGACGTTTTTGTACAGCCAGGCAGTGAAGGCTGGGTCGAGAATTACCTTGAGAACCTTCTTAGCAGTGGTGACCGCCATGCTTTCGGATGGTTTGAGGAACAGTACACTGACTTTTGCAAAATGAACGTTGTGTTCTGGAGCTTTCCAAAGGCTGGTGGGAAACTAACCTACCTCACGAGTGCAAACGCCGTGCGCACACTTTTCGATGAAGTTGCTCAAAACCTTCACTGCTGAGATATAAACGCTGACCCAGCTAACCAGCCATTCTATTCACACCGTGGACAATAGCAATGAATTTGGACGTTGCAAGGAGGGCATAAAGATTTTCCACTGTCACGATTTCTCTTGTCACAGTTCAAGTTCAACAATCTTTCTCACTTGTAACCAATCTACCATTTGCAACCCATCTACCACAAGCAGATCGACTTGCCATCCATCTACTACAAGCAGAGAGCACATCGTTAAACTTGACACCAATACAGATTACCGACAATCAATTAGCAACCTGTACCTACATTCACCTATTCTATCTGATCAAGCATCATGTCTTCCATCCAGGCTCTTTCTGTTGAAGAGTACTACAACTTGCACCATGGATTGTATTCCCCATCAGACGTACGGCTTGCTCATCTTCCGACTCCCATCCGAGAAAATGCCATTCGAGCCAACATCGCACCACACTACAATTTCGAAGCAGAGGACGAGAACGAAAAGTTGATGCACGCAGTCTTTGGTAATCAGTACCATCAATATCAGCTTGATGAGAACGCATTGGCAGACTTCGGATTCGTCATTCCTGAAAGTGTCAAGAACGCAGGCAAAGTCATCAAACGTGGTGGATTTGTTGTCGATGACGATGATCGAAGCATATACACCATCTCCAGTGATTCGGACAGCGAGCACACTAGCTTCGAGGACACAGAAAGCGAGTACACTAATACCCTTCACAATGATACACAGAGCGAGTATGCAGGCATTGATGTCGACGAAGAGAACATCATCGCTACTGGCACTTACGGGAATCCAATCAACCTCGTCACTCCCACTACAGCTCACACCATCATTCCCTCAATGTCTGCTGAAATCTGCAACGTCGAGGTTCCCGATCTCACTTCAAATGACGAGAATTATGATAATATTCTATACGAGAACGGTCTTGCGTACGACGCTTCACCAGCTACACTACATTACTTCAACCAAGCCGCTGTACACATCACTACACGGGAACTTGTGGATGATTTCGTCGCTGCTCAAGCCACTAACATCGCTGGCGGTGCTCTAGATATCGATCAAGTCGCTGAAGCGGAAAGAGAGTTTGCTAACGATGCATTCTTCGCTGCTGATGGTGCCGACAGTTTTACCAACCCACCTAGCCCACACATCCTCGATGGCACGTACAACCCTGGCTATCTCAACTATGCAACGGCTATGACAGCTCAGAACGAGACTGCTGTCCCTCTCGAAGTCGACGATCTCGCAGATCCCGACTACTATCTTGGTCCTGACGGTCGAGCCCCAGACGACAGCATCTTCGACCGAGCGGCTGAATCAAGCGCTCGTGTCACGACACGTGTTAGTTCAACACCAAGCTACACAACATTGTCGTCTCGAAAGCGCGCTGCAAGCGCAGTTCCAGATACGGCCACCACCGAGAAAGCCCGCATCGCCTCGCGAGGCTTTGCAGGTCAATTCACGCTGTTCCTGCCTCCGACAATGGCCGAAACAGGCAACTCAACCGAGGCCGTGACCTTCGGCGATCGGCGAAACGCCAACGGGGTCATCCTCAATCCAGCTTTCTCCAAGTGCTCATA
>Ga0068618_1000140_pt1 | contig 16281 bp, 18 predicted proteins | sample InSIn2SAF170_2_FD_77423 | JGI IMG/M metagenome (GOLD analysis project Ga0068618, IMG submission 77423) | Clean room microbial communities from NASA Spacecraft Assembly Facility at Jet Propulsion Laboratory, Pasadena, California, USA -... ...
ATGAAGATGTGCTTAGCGAGCAGGCGCTCAATAAGATCCTTGTCCGTGACGAGGAGCTCACGCAACTGAGGTTCGAGAGCTTTGATTTCTAGCAAAGCTTTCAAGGCGCAAAGTAGACTTGTTGCAGGAACTAAGCAGCTCGTTACGAATAGAGTCTGCAATCATGTCAGATCGGACTGAACAGGCGAGAAGGCGGTCATTCCACTAACCAACTCGTTCACTTCAGACGTATCAGATTTCCTAGTACGATAAGACCATATTTGAATGACCGACGATAAGCTGGATATTTGTTGCCATGTCAATGCAGTGAGTGGTTGAGCCTGCGAGCTTAGACGATTGAGCACCAACTTCATTCCTGACATGTAGGAGCTGAGAAAGGCAAGCATCTGCGGGGCATCTGCGCTGAGAGTCGATCGTAGGTAGACTACGCGATGACATACTGGAGCACGGTATTCTTGATCGATCGGTGCAACTCATGCAAAAGTGCGGTTTGATTCTGCAGTCCTACTACGGCAAAAGGTTACCGCGTTCTGTGGCGAACAAGGCCTGGCCGCTAGCTGCAACGTGCCATCGTTTTGTCTTTGACCTAGCCGACTCTGAAACACTCACACTCATAAGTTTTGCGACGAAAGCCATTATGAATGGAGCAGTCTCTAGAATACAGACCTCCGCATCATATGATGATAAACATGATTATGAAGCTGCAGAAATGCTCGAAGAAGCTAATGCAGCTCATGCTTGTCTCGGATCTGTGCTTGGCGACCTCAAACATAGGCACATGGAGTCTACGCACTTTCGTCTAGAATTCGTGCCTGGCCCGGTGGTCACACTCCGGAGAAGTCACACTTCGACCATTGCGTTACTACTTCAAGATCCACACTTGCTTCAAATGATAAGCTCCGACAAGACGGCCATTATCGACACGGAGAGCCTGCCATCATACAGTATGAGCTTGTTAGGCGCTGAACCTTGGAGACAATATTGCGAGAGCGCAATACAGGACAACTCTTCTGATGCCATGTCACTTTCCGCAGAATTGGAGCAAATGCAGTCTCGCCTACAAGAGGCGCGAAACCCTGCCGATCAGGAGTCATTCGTCGCCGCTCTTGAGGGCGCTTTATTGGTGATTCCATTCAAAGCTGGAGAAACCCATCCGCTGGAGGCATATTCAAAGCATATCTTGAAAGACTTACGTGGCGCTACGATGGATTCTAACGTCGCTTCATATCGACGAAAGCTGGTCCTGCTTCTTCGTATTTGCCATAATGCACCAGAATCTATCCTCGGCTTCGAAACGTCGAAGGATCTGGCTGGCGCTCTACTCAGTCTAGATGAAGTGGTCCACAATTGCGACCTGGATGCAGGTGATGCTATAGACATGTATTGCCTGCTCAAGGAAATCGGGGCTACACTAATGTCTCATATTACGACTAAACGAAATAAATCACATAGCCGTATACTTGAGGTCATCCTCGGTCACCTAGACTTCCCGGCCGTGGGTCCCAGCGAGCATACATTTTCACACCTAGCATTCACACAGAACTTGCATAATGCCGCTGCACTGAAAAGAATACGCTGGCATGAGGAAGAGCCATTCATCAAAGATACCGATATCCACACAGCATCGACGGCCGTGGTAGCAGATCTCCATATCCAACTCATCGGACACTTTCATGCAACCGAGCAAGACTCGACGCCTTTCTTGACTTGCATATACGCAGCACTGGACACTTTAGACACCGCCAAAGAAATCATCACCACTGACAATAGAGAAGACATCAGATCTATTGTCGATCGGATATTGGATAATTGTGTTCACAAAGTTCATACTTTCAGTGGCAGTCTCCAATCAAGCTATGTTCGCATCTGTGCTCTCGCCATGCGAGTACGTATTTGGCTTCGCGGGGGTCTACATGAAAGTGGTTTGAAAGACGCAATGCATGCTCTCGCGGAATTGCATCCAAGCACGGCACAGCGTATGATATGCAACAGCTTCAGCGAACTCTTTTGCTGCGCTAGCCCTGAAGAGCGCACTCCTATGCTTGTTAAGCTCTTCACCCACGATGCGGACGATCTCGTCTACCTCGGCGAGAAGCTCAAGCTCCTCCACGACATTGTACAAAAGAGCACATTAAAAATCCACAAAGATCTCCTGCCACCACATGTCATCCCACAACTCACAATCTCATTAGCCGACCAGCTTCCCAAACACACCGAAAGCGAGGCCTTCCTCCTCAATGCCGATATCCTATCAACACTCTTGCATAAACATGCCTCCACCCAAACACAATTCGCAATCGACACAACCCTCCAAGCAATAGCCACAATCTGCTCGCCCTCCGGTCCTCCCCTTCCTCCCACAGCTGCACGACACATCTTCCCGCGCCTCACTCAAATCCTTCAACGTCTCCTCACCCACCACCGTCGTGCCCTCCGTGGGCGCTTCGACCTCCTAACACTAGCGCTCCAAGCCCTCCTCCGCTGCCTCTTCACCCCACTATCCACACTAGGCTCAACGTCCGTATCCAAAACCCTGCGGCACCCGCCCTGGGCACCCACGAAATCGACCGGTGGCCTGTCAAAAGAATGTGCAGTGCTCTACGCCCGCCTGCTGACCACCCTATGCGACCCCCCGCACGCCTCTCTCCGCACCACAAACCGCTCTACGAACACGGGACGCGACCTTGTGGACAAGACAAAGCAGGCGCGTGTCTACGCGTCGCAGTATGCGCCGTTGATACTGGTTGAGTTGAGTCGGTGTATGCTTGTGGGGAGGCTTGCGGAGGGAGCGAGGGAACGGTTGGTGGTGGGGGTGTGGAGTGTGTTTGAGATTTGTGATAGGGATGTGTTGGGGGCGAGGCTGGAGGGTGTGGGGAGTGGGGAGAGGAGTGTGGTTAGGGGGTTGAGGGAGGAGTGGAGGAGGAGGAGTGGTTCAGGGGGGAAAGTCGCGAGGAGGTAGGGAGTGTAGGATGGGTTGGGGAGTGTAGTTGACTCCTTGGAGGCGGTTGCTGTGGTGAGAAAGGATAGTTGATGCCAATATCTCTTTCGATAGAGCCAAGTTAGAGAATGAACTTGGAAAGTACATAAGAGCTCTTCGACCTCAGCAGCCCCCTTACGCGCGTAATGATCACCCCCAGCCCCTTTAACCTAGCAATATCTCCTAGCACACTTAGGAGTTGACGTCTTCACTTAGTTACCAAACAGGCGATATACTACAGGGAGATTGCCCGACCTGAAATCGATTCTTACAAGCTAGGAATCACTCCTGGATCTTCTACGATATCGCAGGCGGTTTTCGATAGTCACAGCCTTGTTACAGACATGATATATCGTGACGGGGAGCATACTGCTAGAGGTTTTCGAAAAGGAGCAAAATATGATTCCTGAAAATCCTATTTCCAAAAAGGAGTACTCATGTCTTTCTACTGTGGACGCAGTCACATCATACTTCTCCAGCGACCGTGTCGACGCTATAATACCACGACGAAACCCTCGTAACATGCCCTAATCCTCAAGACCTGAAAGGAGTTATGGACGCGCTATCCCAGTCATGTAGGCGGGATTAGTCACGTCAGGAAGGCCACTAGAAGATAATATGGATACCAGGAGTATATTCTCTACTCCTCTTCTTGCACGATTGGCAAGGAGTGCTATACGCACTATCAAGCTATAATTAGCTGTTTCAACGCATCCAGGGGGTATCTCGTCACTACTACACCACGATGATGCCTCCTAGGACGAGCCATCATTCTGCTGACCTGGAAGGAGTTATGGACCCGACATTGCACTTGTGTAGGCAAGGTCAGTCACGTCAGGGATATCGCCGCACTGTTATCAGGAAATCAGGAGTGCATTCACTACTCCTCTTCTTACGCTAATGGTAAGGAGTGCTGCACGCACTATCGGCTATAATCAGCCATCTCAATTGCCCCCGGGGGTATCTCGTGCCGTAAACTCCCCATAACTCCCCAGAAAATGCTCCCAAAACCTCTTCATTCCTCCTTGGGGGCCTCGATGCGCAAGGTATCCCTCTGTGCCTGAGCCGCCCTTTCAGCATCCTCCGCATCCTGTCCATCGGGACCAAGACGCACACGACGCAGCTCTTCCTCGCGATCAGACTCATCAGTCGTGTCATCCAGCACCGGAAACGCAACCCCAAGTTGACGACGATAGTTGCGTACATGATCCTTCAAGATCTTATTCTCGCTCTTGAGATACGCCCTCTCCCTCTCAAACGGCAACTCATTCTCACAAAGCTTACGATACGTCATCCTCGCCCAGTGCGCACACCGCCCGAAGGCCTCCTGCCAACGACTGTGCTCCATCCTGAGCTCGTGGCACTCGTCACGCAGCTGCTGGCAGCGATCGTTCCACATCCGGTCGCGCTTGAAGCCGAGCATCTTTTGTTCGTAGACGTAGGTGCGGAGCTTGTCCATGATCCAGTTTGTGGTGCGCATGAGTTGGGCGGTGATGCGGCGTTCGATGATGAGCTTGCCTTTGTAGAAGTCGCGGTGGCGTTGGCATTTGAGGAGTTCGTCTTGGAGTTCGTGGATTTTGGCGAGGTGCACGGGGAGGTCGATTGTGTTGGTGTGAGAGGTGGCGGTGGGAGCGGCAGTGGCAGTGGTTGGACGGGCGTCGGCAGTGGTGGGACGAGCGTCAGCAGTAGTGGCGTGGTCGACGTTGCTCGCGTTGTTCTCTGAGTGGAGGAATTAGTTGGTGTTTCTGAACAATCTAGAGTCACGACAACATACCTTCGGGGGCGTCTTCGACCGTGGCTTGGTGAGTCTTGGGTGCAGTAGCTCCTTCAGTCACTGGAAAAACGAGTCAGCTCAATCGAGTCACGACTCAATTCATCGATAGCACTCACAGTTGGTAGCGTTGCGGATGGCATTGTTGGTAGTGGCAGCTGAGCCTGTCTCATTTACTGTGTCGTGGTCAATTAAGATGATTTTTCAGAATTGGACCGAAGTGAAACTTACCAGTCGTCGCGATGGCATCTTCTTCAAGGTAAGGGTAGGAAGCAATATCAGCATCAGAGACTAGATATATCTATCAGCAAGAGGAATAGATAGACTGATAGCACTCGTTATAAAGCTTACCATGAAGATCACCAATTGCTTCGCTCAGTTCACTCTCGATAGTCGCTGGGTCGACCAGTTTCATTTCACCGCTGGCAATCTTTCCACGAAGACGACGGACTCCATCAATGATTTTATTGGTTTGCTCACGATTGGATGCAAGAACATCACTTAGTTCATTGACAAGGTTGTAGACGTGGATGATATCTGACTGATAGCCAGGGATGTGATATTGTGGCTGCATGACAACGCCAGGAGGGTAAACAGCAGCGTCAAGAGTGCCATGCTGCTCACGCATGGCAGAGCCGGGACGTGGAGTAGTAGAGCGTGAATTCATGTTTGCGTACTTTGCTGGCGCAGCAGCTTCTTCTTCTTCTGGGATTTCGTGACCAAGATCTACGAGTGTGTTGGATGCAAATTGAAGAGGAATAAGTTTATTCGGCGACGATTGGTCGAACGAAGACTCGCCGTTGTAGGGCGGAATTTCATATGCGGGGTTGGGCTGTGGCTGTGGCTGTGGCGCATGTTCTGGGGGTGTTCCGATTTAGTCAGGGGAAGATACAGCCTGTGACTTCCCGAACTCTTACTCTTGCCAAATAGGCTTTCCCCTTTTCGACAGGTGCCTCCCCAAAGACCACCAGCACCTGCAACGTCCTCGACAGACTCGATATCTCTTTGTGGAAAGAGCTCCCGCTCGGCTTGGCGTTCTTGTTCCTTCGCTTCACGCCGTCCTTCGGGGGTGGAGCTGTCGAATTTACTAGGACTATACAAACACTGATTAGCAAACAGCTTCATGGAATAAGCGACGAGAAGGCGAGCCGTCATCTCTACGTCTTCAGGTCTCCAGATCCCTCGGCTCCGCTCCAGGCTGGTAGGACAAAGTATAGTCCTCGAGTACTTCCACGGATATGCTGGACTACTTCGTATGTCCACGAAGAGCAGCCACAGGAATAGGATCCTCACGAGCGATACTGGGAGAGTGCTGTAGCCAAATATGCCACGACGAGGTTAAGGTCATCGATACAAGAGTACCAGAGAGAGAAGAAATTTGATCAAAGTAGTGGTGAGAACTAGAAAGAATGAAAGAGACGGCTGCACTCTAGGAGGCTGAGCGCTAAATGTATCATAATCGACCGACTCAAGATCGAGGCGGATACCTTTGAGGGCAACGTGTATACCCACTTCACGTCAAGTGCCCATGATACAACTCTATACGAAAAGATGCGACCCGCAATGCTGTAGACGATACTTGACCGGTCGTGTACAACAATGCATCGAAATGCGTGCTACAGTGTCGCGAGCATGATGCCTTATCGTGCGGCGAGGCAAGACGACGCTTCGACGTCAACGTTCGGTCGGATGTTCCGGTCGTGGAAAAAATTAATTGTATACATGTAATCACACTGGTTGCGCATGACGAGGCTTCGATATGGGATGATACAGTAACAGTCGTCAAAAGAAGAAAACGAACTGCTACATTGGCTCTACCCATGCGCCAAAGCACAGAACCGAAAACGTAAAGACACGAGCACTAGGAAAAAGCAAAACCAGGCTGGAAAAGTATATACGTAGAAAGAATTGGAGCAAAGAGAAGACAAAAAGAAAGGATTTGTAGAAATAAGAAAAATCCCTAGGGGAAAAGAAGTGCCACGCTCCATCCTGATGTTTTGCTGTGCCCTCACAATATAAAGTATTCCTCGTGCTCAACAAGCCACGCAAGTTGTTCAGCTCATTGCCTTCTGACTTCAAGCTTATCTCCCATCTCCACGAGGATATGTCCTGTCTTTCGCTCGGTCTGTACTCTCAAGGCTTTTACTGAAGGCGGTATAGAGGAGTCCAGTGATCACCTATCGTGGCTGACTGACCATGTCGGACAGCATCATCACTGGCGCCATGCTACTCAATAGAGTGGTGTCGGTACCATCCCTGGATTCGGCTGCCGATGTAGGCAGGGTGTATTCATGGTTACTTCTCTGGTTGGGATTCCTGGGCAGTTCGTGTTGTTGATTTCGCAGTCTGAAGGTTTCACCGTCGTCCAGGGCCGAGCCGTGAATTCGAGCCAGTAGTAAGGGGTGGAGATGCATGGCGACGTGGCACTGTCTCTCCAGGAGGTCCCGACGCACTTCCTACTCCTCGAGATACGTCCAGAGAATCCCAGGAGAACCTTGGTGCATCTTTTGAGTCCAGTGATTGTCGAAAGTAGCGCGAGAACCATCTCTTGAAACGCAGAGATGACGGCGTGCTAAGGAAAGGACAGGGCATATCAGGATAGGACGGGACTTACGCCATCAACTTTTCCATGCTCATCATGCTTGATGATCGAGATGGTGATGTTTAATAGGAGAAGGAGTAGGGAGAAAGGGAAGTGAAGTCAGTCAAATTGTGTGTCCTCAAAGGGGTTGCTGACGAAGGGTTTGCTGAGCCACCACACACCTCACAACGCGACGGGCACTCCCACCAACAAGGCAAACTTCACTCCCAAACTACATCTGCTATTCCTTTTCATGCTCCCAGGGCGCAAACTGCTTGCTTTCGATTACCACTTACACCATCAAGCCCACCTCCTGCCAGCAAACAGACACAGGTCAGTACAATCAGACAATTACCCTGCAGTAGATCACAGCATAACTCACGCACCATAGTCAAACCATCACGAAGCAGAGAGACAACACCAGATCTCCTCGTAAGTTTGGCTCTTTTCGCACCAGAATAGCAAGATCCACGGCGAGGTGATGCTTACAGAGCATACCCTGTACTTGTACCACCTCGTGGCACCTCGCCGTCGCAGCTCAATCCCTCTTTGCTTTCACCTCTGTACGAAAGCGCGATTTCGAGCTACATCACCTCATCAAATCACCATGGAGGACTCCCTGCAACGCTTTGGCCAGGCCGCAGAGGCTTGACTGACGACAATATCTCCTTCTATACTATGTATATCAAGCTCTGAAGAAAGGAATACTAATCGGTCATTTGTTCTCCAGATTCCTCCCAGATCGTACTTCGTTCTGGTACGAACTTCCACTTTCAGCAGAATACTCCTCCTTTACCGCCTCGAATATCCCCTTCCAGCACGATTTCTATGCCCTGAAACACCTCACAGTATGATCCCCGGACGAAACAAGCGCTAATTGAGCTGCCTATAGTACATATATACCTCCTTTACCATCTCCCAGCCAACGATATGGCACGCCTTGTATCAGCCCTCGAGTTCCTCGCCAGCACTACCCCTAACAGCTCCTCCTTCTTCCTCCCAAGCACTCCTCCCTCCGCCCACTCCTCCCCAAACGTCTACCGTTTCGCGGAATTCCCGGTCAGATTCGACGGTTTCAGCATCACAGTAGCACTCTCGGGCACGAACGTACCCATCCCGGCACCGGTAGGCATCATGAAACTTCCTCTCGAAGTACGCAACATGATCTACAACCACATCATTGACTGCGAGCACAATTGTGCTCGCAGGGAGCGTTCCGTCGCGAATTCCGAGAAGAAGGTCGAGATTTGGCGCTGGCCTGGTATAGTAGCCCGATGCTACTGGGACAGAACCTGCTACGAGCCGGCGGGCAACTTCACAGCGCTCATGCGTGTTAACAAGGCGATTAGCCATGAAGTCGGCAAGCTCGTGTACAGCCGCTATGAATTCCGCATACAGGACAAGACGGCACTGAAGCTCTTCCTGGGTGCCATTGGGCAGAATGCAATCTTTGTGAGACGGGTGACCCTGGATGCTAAGACAAGGGAACATGATCAGCGGGCGGACGGCGCTCATTACATAGTTAGAATGGGAGTCGAGCTAGGTGACATGCTCCCGGTGGTATATGATTGTGTGTTTGCGGCTGATGCCCGTGGGATGACGGAGGAGCTGCAGAGGCGCATGGCAAATGGGGAGATGAGTGATGGAGAGTATGTGTATTGGAAGCTGGTGGATTGTCTGCTGCGGTCCATGACGAAACAGCGTCTGATCACGGATTCATAGGGTCAACTGCCGCACCAACCGAGAGGGAAGTATCTGTGGATAGGGAAGTTGCTTGTTGGCGGTAATGGGAGATGAAATGCAGAAGAGAATGAAGGAAGAGAAACGCTTGTGGAAAAATGTTGCGGACCATGGCGAAAAATCGATCACGGCGCTGCGTTTGTGGTTTTCAGACGACTACATAGACTTTAGCGAAGAGTGTGACGACGATGTCCTCATCTGACCTCAACCTCTTCGAACGCGGGCAGTATTGCTTGAGGTATATCCTCGACTCTCGTCCTGCCCAGTCCTTCCTTTGCGTAAAAGTTCATGGGATACACAACAACATCATTGTCTGCTTTCTTCTGCAACACAGCCTCAGCAACCAGACCATCCTCGTTCATGGCATCCTTCCCAGCATCCCCCTCGTTTCGCCAATCTCCAGCCTTGACATCAACAGCAACAAGAGCTTCATACGGACTCAACAGCGGTCGACTAAACGCATATCCCCAATCAATGCTCAATCGTGGACACGCCACCTGTACCCAAACAGCGACATCATTCTCCATAAGCGCGAGTTTCTGCGGCGATATCTCAGATAGCAGTAATGTAATATATGGGATACCGAGAGTAGTCAAATGTGCCATCAGAAGTGACAGTGTATGTGGATTTCCTTGACGACCAAGCGTCCCCAGTATCAGCCCCCAAGTCCGTGGATGTGCAGAAGCATTCAAGGTGCGTTTCGCAGTCCTGATCGCCTGACTTCGTAACGAATGCATCTCCTCGTGTGCAAAGCTCTCGTGAGTTAGTTTCCGTGCATACGGATCATAGCGATATGTGTGTGCGCGAAGGGATGGCGAGGAGATAAGAATGGCTTCTAGGTGAAAGCGGCCGTCCCCGACATAGAGTATCATATCTGCAGACATATTGTCCGCTGCGGTGTCCGCTTCTGCTGATGTTGGCTGTCTGGTGGTTAGCGTCGGTGCTGTGCAGCCTAGGATTTCGCCGGCTGATAGCGGTGCACTTCGTGGTAGTATAGGGTCGAATCCTAACTGCCGCAGTCGTGGTATAATCGCGTGTAACGTGGCGTTGAATTGTATAGTCCCCACCAACGCTATCCTCTTGCCCGATTGGAAATTCCGCTCAATAGTCGCAATCAGATGCTCGACATCGATCCCAATGGTCACGAAAACATATAACGTCTTGATACCCCCCTTACTCGTCGTATCAACGGGCACCAAACAACTATGTCCATAATGCACCAATAAATCACAACCCAGCGCTCGTGCGGTGAAGTCGTCAACACAACATGCGCCATACGTTACGTCGCCCATGATGAGCGTCTCGGTGCCCGGACAGAAGGCTTGGAGGATATCAGAGATTAGTGGTGCGAACATGAGGAGGCCTTCGGGGAATTGGAGGGCTATGTTTTTGGCGCCGAGGGTTTGGATGCGGTGGATGGTTTTGTGGATTTCGAAGGAGTAGTTTGAGGGGAGGTGGGACATGGCTGCTTTTAGGCTGGGGTCGTCGAGGATGGAGGAGGGGATTTGGTTTACGGTTCGTGGCGGTCGCGTTGGTTTGGGTGCTACTGACATCAGGTTGGAGACAGTATGGAATTGTCTTGTACGTACCAGATAGTGCATCAGAAGTCGTCTGATCTCCATTCTCAGGCACCGTGCCTCTCGTGGCGGCCCTTTCTGCGGCGGCACGACGACCTATGAATCTTTTTCTTGGTTGGCGGACGGCATCTTGTGCTTCCCTGTTGACAGCTTCGGGGAGCTCGGGCCCTAAGTTGGTCAAATCGCGGTCTTCCTCCATGTTTGGGCTTGTGCTGAGGTCGAAATGTTGTATACGCTGAAGAGAGAAAGACGATGGCAGTCTTGAAATTTTAGTGGGGCAACAAATCGAGGGTCCACTTCCCCGGATCTTGGGGTCCTTGGATATCCGTTGCGGAAACGAAGCAGTGCGTCGTTTGATCGGCATCTGTGAGGAGTCCGAACAGCTCAACTCCTGGAGCAGTTTGCGGGTCGCTCGAATGTCGTGAGTTCATTGATTACAGCACGGATTGAGGGATTCTCTCGCATTATCACCATGACTCTCATCCCGTCTAAACTCCAACGGCACGCTCCACGACAGCTCTCACGACTCTCCCGCACATTTACCACAACCCCACGACAAAGAGCCGAACACGTCAGAATAGTAGAAGTAGGACCCCGCGATGGTCTCCAAAATGAAAAGACATCGATACCACTCGCAACGAAGATTGAGCTCGTGAGAAGACTCGCACAGACAGGCTTACAAACCATAGAAGCAGGGTCTTTTGTCTCTCCCAAGTGGGTACCACAGGTGCGCGTCCGGGTTGACCTAGGCTTAGGCCTTGTGATGGGTAAGGTCACTGTATGATTACTGATAGAAGTTTCGATTTAGATGGCCAACTCCTCTGAAATACTAGAACACATCCTACAAACTCCACCACCCTCTCAACACCCAATCACATATCAATGGCTTCTTCCAAATATTAAAGGCCTTGAAACATTTCTCTCAACTTTAGAAAAGAACAAACCATCTGCCTCTCCTAATAGCACATCCTCGTACCCCACACCACCATCTACACCTCCGTCCTCACCCTTACACTCATCCAACCCCTCCTCCTCTCCCACAACAACCCCCCACCCCCCAACCCACGAAATCTCAATCTTCACCGCCGCAACAGACACCTTCTCCCTCCGCAACACAAACTGCACAACCGCCGAGTCCCTAAAACGTTTCGAACCGCTCATCACAACCGCCAAATCCCACTCCCTTGCCATCCGCGCCTACATCTCCGTCGCCCTCGGCTGCCCCTACGAAGGCCCCAACACCTCTCTCCACGCCGTCGCCTCCCTCGCTCTCAAACTCCTCGACCTCGACGCCACCGAAATCTCCATCGCCGACACCACCGGCCAAGGCACGCCCCCCAAAACGTCTCTCTTGCTTCGCACGCTCCTGCACGACTTTAAAATCCCCGTCCACAAACTCGCGTTCCACTTCCACGACACCTACGGTCTCGCGCTCCCTAATATCATGACGGCGCTGGAGCACGGGATCAGGGTATTTGACGGCGCGGTGGCGGGGTTGGGCGGGTGTCCGTATAGTCCTGGTGCTACTGGGAATGTTGCCACGGAGGATTTGGTGTATTTGATGGGGAGTTTGGGGATGGGGACGGGGGTTAGTTTGGAGGATTTGAGTGATGTGGGGGGGTGGGTTAGTGAGAGGGTGGGGAGGGGGAATGAGAGTAGAGCTGGGAAGGCGGTGCTTGCGAGACTAAAGAAGGGGAAGGTGGCGGAAGGAGGGGGGTGTGTGTGATTTGGTGGGAAAGGAGGATGGTTACGGGAAGTGGGATGGATGATGTGCTACAAGAGACGGCACTTGGTGAATCGCGCCCCCTCCCCTGGGACTCTGCATCAAGCACTCTCGTGCGTCGAGCAGGAGGAAGAGAAAAGCGAGAGGTAGACATGGAGATTGCAAGCTTGATGAACACGACGACATGGTACAAGGTATTGGGCCCAACGAATGGGACGCGACAAAATCTCAAGGTGGTATGGCATGTAAAAGAGTTGGCGAAGTCGTCATCATTTTAATCTGCATTATGACACTCAACACGCTTATAAACCATTTCTGTGTACCACAACACAACACCCCTACAAGACCTCTACACAACATCAACATCCACCAAATTCTCCCCGCCAGCCTGCTTCCCACTCTCCCCATCCCTCGTCCCCTTATCACTCTTCCCTTGCGCCTTCGCCTTCCTACTATACCACTCGTCCAACACCTTCGCCGGAATCCTATTCAACTGCTCCTTCGGGAACGTCCTCAACAGACTCCACGCCAAATCCAAACTCTCCACAATACTCCTCTTCTCATACGGACTCTGGCTGACAAACTGCCTCTCAAACTTATCCAGGAATTCTAGCGCCAACTTATCTTCGGAGGAGAGGGCCTCCTCGCCGACGACGGCTTTCATGGAGGCCGCGTCCTTGCCGATGGCGTATTTGGCGTACATTTGGTTGGAGACGTCCGAGTGGTCTTTGCGGGTGCGGCCTTCGCCGATGGCGGATTTCATGAGGCGGGAGAGGGAGGGGAGGACGTTGATGGGCGGGTAGATGCCGCGGTTGTGGAGGGAACGGTCGACGTAGATTTGGCCTTCGGTGATGTAGCCTGTTAGATCGGGGATTGGGTGGGTGATGTCTATTTCATAATCATTTAGCAAAGAGTCCAAGTTCATGCGTGTGGAAGAGCGAGAAAAGGGAGCAGAAAAGGAATCATTACCGTCGTTAGGCATGGTCAAGATTGGGATTTGTGTAATGGAACCATTACGGCCCTCGACTCTTCCTGCTCGTTCGTAGATGGTGGATAAATCGGTATACATGTAACCCGGATAACCTCTTCGTCCGGGAACTTCTTCTCGGGCTGCAGAGACTTCACGGAGAGCGTCGCAGTAGGAGGATAAATCTGTGAGGATGACCAAAACGTGCTTTTCGAGTTGATAAGCGTAGTATTCGGCAGTGGTCAGTGCAAGACGAGGGGTGATGATACGTTCGATACTAATTACCCTGTTAATTATCATGCTTTTGGGTTCACGTTGTGATAACTCACGTAGGATCGTTAGCCAAATTCAAGAACAACGTTGTACGTTCCATACTGCCACTCTCTTCGAAATCTTTTGTGAAGAATCTACTGGTCTCCAAGTTGACACCCATGGCTCCAAACACGATTGAGAAGTTGTCGGCCGACTTATCATGCGTGTCTTTTCCTCCTGCACGTCCTTCGGAGACGAGGCCTGCTTGTCGACAGATTTGCGCGGCGATTTCGTTGTGGGGGAGACCTGCGGCGGAGAAGATGGGGATTTTTTGACCACGCGCCACGGAGTTCATGGTGTCGATTGTGGAGATACCAGTAGCTATCATTTCTTCGGGGTAGACCTTGTATTGTTAGTTGTTGTAGTTCAGAACACAGAGCTGATCCATACTCGTGAGTAAGGGTTGATGGGACTGCCGTTGATGTCAAGGTAATCCTCCGCCAACACTTTTGGACCCTTGTCAATGGCTCGACCTGAACCGTCGAAGATTCGACCCAACATGTCCTCCGACACTCCTAGTTTCAAGCTGTGTCCGGTAAATTCCACTTTCGTCTTGTCAAGTCAGCGCTTTTGCCTGATGTAGCTTGAAGTCTTGGAATAAATATACCTTCTTGACATCAATTCCTGAAGTTCCTTCAAAAACCTATGTTTTATCCCTTGTTAGGTATTGGCCAACCATATATTTCCAAGGCTGCTAATGTACCTGGACCACAGCACGGTTTCCTGCAAGAGCTTAGCGAACATCGACGATGACCATCAAGCAAGTATGTGACGAACCTTTTGCTTCCAGCACTTGTCCAGATCTTTCGGTTCCGTCCGGTAATGTAAGAGACACGATTTCATTGAAGCGAGGGAATTTAACCTAAGCATTGTTAGCTGACGAGGAAGAGGTAGGAAATTGGTATGTTCATACATTGTCTAGAATGACCAATGGACCATTGATACCGCCGATGGTGTTGTACCGTATCCTTGGAGTGACGGACATCATCCGGGGGTCTGCAATTCCTGGAGCCATGACTGTGAAGAGGTGGTGGTATAATATACAGTCTTTGCAGAGCCGTATACTTTGAAGGAATGAGAGCTCGAGACGTCAATGTTAACTGGCGACGGCGAGGTCTCAACCAAAAAGGTAGTTTCCAGATAGCCCAACTGTCATTTGTCGGCAGCCGTATAGCATAAACCGTTCTGGACGTCATTTGATACCGGAATATTATTCCTCCGATCACCGAAAAAGTGCAAAGGCGGAAGAGCGTAAGTTGCGAAAGACGACTACAGCTTGCCCCTCGGACGAAGAACAGAACGCTCCCAATTCTCTGTGCAAACATCGCCAGTCACGTCAACGCGTCTTTTGTATGAGGTATTGCTTAGTAGGCGTCAGCAACGTTACCAGTGTGACTATGTTGCCAATAGTCGTTTATGATAGGCAACGTTGCCGAAGCACCCCTAGCTGAAATGCAGCCACGCGACGCCTCATTCGCTTAGAGAATACTAATCCGGATTGATCACAAGACGCCACGACCAGCCTCAAATTCGTTTTCGCTGTTCCACGAATGAGGACAGCAGTCAACCTTTTCAGTCAAGAAATATCCCAAAGCAATAATCAAAAGAGAGTCTAAGATTCCACTCCCTCTTAAGTAGTTGGATCTTAAGCTGGGTGGAAATTAGCGAAGTCTTGTCAAATGCTTGTGCTTTCCCCTGAGCAGCCACATGGCGTCTCTCTGGCCTGTGCCATGGACAGCTCACTCGCTTCGTGAGAAAACGACCGTGATGTGGATGAATGTTATGGTGCGGGGAAGACTTCCAGCCGCTCTGCCAAAGAGCATACCTCTAGACTCGCGACCTCAATATTAACCAAAGCCACTCATCCCAGAGCATCAACCGAACCAGCGTTCGCCCCTCCATCTTTGTTCTGGTCTTACGAGCCACATCTCGTCTGCCCACTGATCATCTCACTAGCCAGCCATCAAAAGACATGAGCGCCCAATCTCGTTTCCAAGAGCATGTCTTACCACGCCACGATGTGACAAAGTAAGACAAGGACTAGTTCCAGGCTTTTTGGGATACTATCGTGCTCGCAACATTTCTATAAAGCTTACGAGCTGCCACGCTATCTCAGGTCGTCCACGCCGTCACTCAGACACTCCAGTTTTGTTAATATCATCGTCCACATACATCACCTGCACAAGCTCTACCCCGCAGTATGAAGCTTTCCTTGTTCGTAGCTACTGGCCTCATTGCCATTGTTGCGGCTGTACCTGCCGTGAGTACTTACTGCTCTTCTAGTTTCTCCCATAGCTGCTTTTACTCGATTGTTAATAAGGACATAGCATCCGAAGGAAGACACTGCTCTTTGGGGCAGGATCGAGAAGCCCAAGGAGGACACGGCTTTGTGGGGTAGACTCAAGGGAGTCAAAGACGACACTGCCCTTTGGGGTAGGATTGAGAAGCCGAAGGAAGACACCGCGCTCTGGGGAAGGTTCAAGGGCGTCAAAGGAGACACTGCGCTTTGGGGCAGGATTGAAAAGCCAAAGGAGGATACTGCTCTTTGGGGTAAATTTCAAGGCACCAATTAGGATTGAGGTCATGGACTTGCACAATGGACTGAAGGGCATAGAAATCGTGCTGGAAGGGGA
>Ga0068618_1000142_pt1 | contig 16218 bp, 17 predicted proteins | sample InSIn2SAF170_2_FD_77423 | JGI IMG/M metagenome (GOLD analysis project Ga0068618, IMG submission 77423) | Clean room microbial communities from NASA Spacecraft Assembly Facility at Jet Propulsion Laboratory, Pasadena, California, USA -... ...
AAACCTAACCCTAGAAGATGAAACGCCAAACTATGGGCCCCGTTTGGGGTAAATTGGTACATCAATTTCCCGGGGTCGTAACTTTGGCATACGATCTCCGTTTGACGCATACAATAGCTCGTTAGAAAGATCTATCCAAGCACTACCACATTTGGGACGGGCAACATCGGTCCATTCCATGGACACATGTTGCCCCCAAAATCCCCAAAAAATGTTGTTTAGGGCCTCAAAACGGCTCTCGAAGTTCAGGACCCGAAAAACTACTAAAAATAGTAAGTTGTGCTACAATTAAGGAAACTGCAAATGCTGAGAAAAACAATGATGGGGGTCCAGGTGGACTTGGCAGGTGGCCACCAAGATCCACCTGGATCATTCCTCCCCCCTTAGGAAGCAATGGTCTCCATTGCGTTGAGTTCCTTCATGAGATGAGGAGCTTTTGCTAAACTTGGTCCCTGGTGAGCCACTTGCCCTAGTGAAGGAATTGGCCTGCTTTGACAACTCGATATAGTTGGATATTCTGTTGGCGAGTGTTCTTGATCTGTGTGTCCATGATCTGATCAGTTGCAGCCTGTTCCATGTAGTCTGGGTTTAATTCAGTGGGTGTGAGCTGTTCTGCAATGTCTGATGTGTCTAGCAATGGTGGAAAGTATGGCCGAAGGCGATCCACATTGAACAATAGGTGTAGGCCAAGGAATGGGTGAAGGCAGTCTTCCACACATCAGAGGGTTCGATTGGTACCTGGTGATATCCTGATTTCAGATCGATCTTGCTGAAATACTTTGCCCCCTTCAGTTGGTCCAAGAGGTCATCAATCTGTGGGATCGGGTACCTATTACGGACAGTGATCTTGTTCAGTGCCCGATAGTCAATACAGAGTCTCCAAGTCCCATCCTTCTTTTGTACCAACACGATTGGGGTTCCACAAGGCGATGAACTCGGATGAATGTGACCTTTCTGCAACAGCTCCTGAATCTGCCTCTTGATTTCATCGTTCTCTAGAACAGAACGCCGATAAATTGGTCCATTGGGTAGTGGCGCGCCTGGGGTTAGATCGATGGAGTGCTTGACCTGACAGTGTAGAGGGACCCCTGCAGGGGAGGTGAAGATGTCCTCGTACTCCTTCACGACCTTATCCATCTATAGTTGTCGTGCAAAGGGGTCCTGTCTCGAGGTCGTGGCCACCATTTTCTTCTTTCCTTGAGGGCGTATCATCAGGAAAACAAATTTCCCAGTCTTGGAAATGAGCTTACTACATTGTTTTGCAGTAATCAAAGAGATGGCGGTAGGCGGTGCTACCTCTGGTATCCTGTACAAGTTATTCCCCAATGTAACAATAACAGCCCGGGGCCTTGATTCATACACAGCATGTCGCTTCCACAAATATGGTTGTCCTAATAATACATCACAAACTTCAAGGGGAGAAATGTCACACAATACCTCATCCGTGAAGGGCTTGATGTTGTACGAAAGGCGACATTGCTGGCTCACGCGAAGATCCCGTCCTTGGTGAAGCCACCCAATGGTGTATGGTTGTGGGTGTGTTGTGGTCGGTAAATCCAACCGCTTCACGACCTCTGCCGAAATGAGGTTCTTTTGGCTCCCGCTATCGACAATGAACTGTAGCGGGGAGCACTTTACCCACATCTGGGAGTGGAAGAGACGCTCCTCCTCCTCTGGATCTTCCGGTTCATTTTTCTGGATCTCGGCGGTAGCAACAGTGGCATTGGGATCCGCGTCAATGCTCTGCTTCCCTTTTTCATTCCCCTGGTCGGGTTCTGACTTAGAGTCGGAACATGCATCTGATTCTGGAACCTTTCGCTCGGCCACCAGTGACTACTTGGCCTGACACTCACTCGTGTTGTGAGTGGAGCTCTTATGGAACTCACACCATTTTCCCGTGTCCTTTTTCGTCTTCGCGGCACTGTTCTTTGCCTGCAACTTTGGCAGGTTGTCTTGGGCTGCCCCGCCTTGGCTTTGTCCTTTGTTCTGTGTTTTAGGGGAACCTTTCCCTTGCTTCAGATTCGCAGGTCCAAAGTCTCGCTTCTTTTGTTTAAACTTCTGCTCGACCTTGACGACATATCGGTATGCTTTTCCAAGTGAGGAGATGTTCAGGAATTGTATTTCTTCCTGGATGTACTTGTGCAGGCAGCCGCGATATTTGAGTATCAAATGCTGCTCCGTATCCTTGATACCCAACTTTGTGCGAAGGGTATGGAAAAGATTGGTGAACTCTGGCACGTCTTGGTCCCTTCCTTGCCGCAGCGTGGTCCATTTTATGTATTCATCCTCATAGCTTCTGACAGGGTAGTACTGCTCCTTGATGGCATCACGGAATGAATTCCAGGTGGGTGCGACTAAAAATAGTGAGCTGGTATTTTCATCCTTCTGCTCACAGTAGGTTTCCCACTAGTCCTTGACGTGGGGGGCTGCTTTGAGAAGAGTGAAAACAATCTTTTCCCGACGTGAAAATTCATGAACAGAAAAATAACCGTCCAATAGATTTAACCATTTATCTACGGCATCTGTGTCTATTTGACCCTCAAATATGGGAATATCAAAATTAACTTGTACCTTAAAGGGCGTGGCGTTTCCAGAGTAACTGTTGGAAGTCGATGCGTTGCTTCTGGGTAGCCACTGAAGGATTTGGGCAAAACTGTCCATCATTGCATTCCATTGTCTCTCGAGGGCTTCTTCGAGCAAGATTTTGATAGGATCTCCTACCCCCTCGTCTTTCTTCTCATCCGCCATAGGAGGCCGTCGGGATTTGTGAGGCTGGTCTTGCAAAGGTTCAACCAGTTCAAGCCCTAACTCCTTATATCCCGACCTCTTTGGGGACATGCAAAGAAAAACAGAGAAAAAGCAGAGTGCTCTGATACCACTGATCTGAATTTAAACAGGAACGCAATAAAACACAGAGATAACCAGAAACATAGATATGTAGTGGAAATAATACTTTACTTTATTAATGTAAAATACTGAAATATGATTACAAACAGTAGTGGAAAATAAACCAGCTAGGGTGATGGTAGCTTATCTCTGAGAAGAGATGTGGTGGCTACATGCCTCTGAACTGTCTTACAATGAGGCTCGAAGGCCTATTTATTGTTGAGAAACAGTGGAAAACCCTTAACATTCCAAAACCTAACCCTAGAAGATGAAACGCCAAACTATGGGCCCCGTTTGGGGTAAATTGGTACATCAATTTCCCGGGGTCGTAACTTTGGCATACGATCTCCATTTGACGCATACAATAGATTGTTAGAAAGATCTATCCGAGCACTACCACATTTGGGATGGGCAACATGGGTCGTTTAGGGCCTCAAAACGGCTCCGGAAGTTCAGGACCCGAAAAACTGCTAAAAATAGTAAGTTGTGCTACAATTAAGGAAACTGCAAATGCTGAGAAAAACAATGATGGGGTTCCAGGTGGACTTGGCAGGTGGCCACCAAGATCCACCTGGATCAGAAACCTTCTTTAAATTACATAAATGAACAATTCTTTGATGATACGAATGAAAATACCTCCTTTCTATATATAGGAGTCTAAGGGGTCATAACATAATCAGAGCCTACACAACAATAATAATGTAAGGGCATAATAATAACAATAGTGGGCTTTTATGGGGCACAAGAGTAACAATATGGGCACTACATGGGTACATCAATATAGTAAGTGGGTTGTACTAATAACAATAAGGGGTTACACTAGTAGTATAGGGGCCTAACAGTTCTATTAGCGGGAAATTTGAAAATAAGGTTAATCATGCTTTTAGATAACCTTGGGTTACTCAGAAGCTTGATCGATGGCTAAAATATTGCTTGATTGATCATTTGAAAAGCGCTCAATCAAGTTTCTTTTCTTCACCCCAAAGCCCCCTTATTTGCCAGAAAATATAAACGAACTTCATTCATTCACCTATCCATATTAATGATTTACTTATTAAATTCCACATTAAAAATAAATAAACAATATTTAGTAAACATTTAAAAATAAACACTTAAAAAAACCATAACACAATTTCAAAACTAATAATGATAAAATGGAGTTTATTTATTTATTTCACATCAGATAAATTAAATAAAACAATTAACCAAAAAATAAAATTTAAGAATGAAAAATAAAAAAAAATAAAAAACTAGAAAAAATCAAAGGATAAAAATTAAATAATATAAAAAATGGAAGTCTATGGGGTGTAGAAAAGACGATGACAAGGCATTCTATTAACGCAATTCATGATGTGAAGGTCACTAGTTCAAAATTTTGTGGCAAAAGTCCAGCCATGCTAAGGGTTTGTGTGGCCTAGACTAAGTGAGGTCCTTAGGTGATTTTGACGGCTTATATGCCCCTAAATCACAACTTCTTAAGCCACATGTTAAGCATACCAATCATCTCAAAACTCACCTAACCTAGCAAAAGAAAAACCTAAAAACTCTAATAAAAAAAATCTCATAATTTCCCTTCAAGAAAAACCCCTAACCCCACTCTTCCCCAACTCCTCCCTAAACATAGCCCTCACATCATATACTCACAATAATGAGTTCTAAACCTATAACTTATTAGAGAGCCATGTTTAGAATTCATTATTACTAATAAGAGAGGGGAGTAAAATGGGAAGGATGGTAAAAAGAAGAAACGAGAAAGCATAAAAAGATAAAAAAGTAATCCTTAAAAATATCATTGATCATGATGGAATTCCCACTAAAATCCAAGTATACCTGCCCATTGCCCTTTAAAAGTAACATTTTCTCTTCCACTTAAAAATATCATTGATCAAGATGAAATTCCCACTAAAATCCAAGTATACCTGCCCATTGCCCTTTAAAAATAACATTTTCTCTTCCACTTAAAAATATCATTGATCACGATGGAATTCCCACTAAAATCCAAGTATACCTGCCCATTGCCCTTTAAAAGTAACATTTTCTCTTCCACTCAAAAATATCATTGATCGAGATGGAATTCCCACTAAAATCCAAGTATACCTGCCCACTTCCCTTTAAAAATAACATTTTCTCTTCCACTTAAAAATATCATTGATCACGATGGAATTCCCACTAAAATCCAAGTATACCTACCCATTGCCCTTTAAAAGTAACATTTTCGCTTCCACTTAAAAATATCATTGATCACAATGGAATTCCCACTAAAATCCAAGTATACCTATCCATTACCCTTTAAAAATAACATTTTCTCTTCCACTTAAAAATAACATTGATCACGATGAAATTCCCACTAAAATCCAAATATATGTGCACATTACCCTTTAAAAATAATATTTTCTCTTCCAATGTCACTTCCCTTTTTCCTTGCCATATAACCTTATTAAGTTATATACCTGCCCTTTATCCTTTAAAAGTAACATTTTCTCTTCCACTCTCATTGCCCTTTTTCCTGGCCATATCACCTATATCCTCATCACGATATTTGGCACTTTGAAAGAGGACCACGAAAAGTAGGGTTACATTCATATCCCAAAAATATTAAAAAATAATATTCCACTTACAAAACATTTCGACGCTCGGATATTAATCGCTTCTTGGATATTAAAAAAAATAACATCGTGCAAAGATTTAAAGTGAGACCTTGGATACAATAAAGTAATGATTTATTATTAACTTTCTTCAATTACAAAAACATTTACCCAATCCCGAATTAGTATTTTATGATGTCAAAATCAATTTAACAATCCAAAGTTTATTAGAACTAGCCCAAGGCGGTCTTCCTCAAATCATGAACTGTATTCTTGAATGTAATTTCCCTAGGTGTATCTCACATACATTGTTGTTTAAGACCTAACATTTTCGCTTCCACTATCACTTCTTTTTCTCTTGCCCTATCACTTATAACCTCATTGCCATGTTTGGCACTTTGAAAGAGGACCGCGATAAAGATGTTTGGCACTTTTAAAGAGGACCATGTTAAGTGAGTTACTTTCATATCCCACCAATATTAATTTTATATATATACCACTTACAACACCTTTCAATGTTTGCCACTTTTGGGATAGGACCGCAATAATGTAGTGTTCAATTCATAATTCCCCATATATTAGATGAGTTAGGTTGTGGAAATATTTTAAAGTGAGGCCAGGGTATAATGAAGTGTGGGTTCATTGACAACTTTCACAAAAGCATTTACTCTTGATATTCAATTTAATTTAACAATCCAAAGTTTACTAAGACTAGGCTAGGGTGGTCCTCTTTATCCTAAATCATGAACTCTTTTCTTGAATGCAATTTCTCTATATATGCAACATCATCATAAATCATAATAAGATATGATATAATTGTGATTAATGTATCGGTTAAGATATGATATAATTGTGATTAATGTATCGGTTATTATTAATTTGTTATTTTAATAATTTAATTTTATTAATTAATAATTAATAATTATTAAAATTTGATTATTAATTTATAAATTTAATATAATAAATTATTATTAATAAAAAAATAATAATCTCAAAACACTATTTCTAACCATTATCAAACTCAAACAGAATTTTATATCATATATAAAAATGACAATTATTTACTAAATTCCATACCAACAAAAATAAGGCTTACCTATTTGGAACGATTACTCTAGTATTAATTAATTTATTTTTTTTTCATTATCTTAACATATTCATTAAATTAAAATATTCTTATATATTTATTTTTAAATATAAAAGTAATTATATGTGGTTAAAGACAAATCATTAATCCAAGTTGAAATACAAATCTTATTTTTTTAGTTTTTAATTTTAATTTTAATTGAATGATTTACAAGATAATTACCACTATAGCATATGATTTTTTCTATTATTTACTTTTATATAGAACATGAACTATATCCATTCTAATTATAAATGGTTATAGACATAGTTCTATTATTGTAAAGAAGAACATCGAGGATGGTGTTATTCCAAAGGGGAAAGGATGGAATATCTCACTAAAAGCTTGAATATATAGTGTGGAGTTTGAAGGGGACTTCTAAGTATAATTAATGTATATTTCAAATAGAAATGTCATTGCTAAAAACACATAGTCATAGGGTAGTTAAAGGTCCAATGGACCCATTATGACCCTAAAGAAGTAATGTGGGAGTGGAAGGATGTAATGTAGGAGGCATTTCCACATATATTTTTTATATTCTTAAGTAAAAATTATTGTGTATAATCATAATGTGCATAGAGGATAGTACAAGATCTTGGGGGGCATGTAGTACCCGAATTTGATCCCTAGACTAGTAATGTATATATGTACATGTTGAATAGATGATAGTGAAACCATGTAATATGTGAAATTGTATGTTGAATGAAATAAAAAAATGATAATCTGTAAATGGAGAAGCACAATAGAATAGAGAGGCATGGCTCCATAAGAGGGGGAAGAAAGGATACATAGGGTCCCAATAGGACTAAATATAAATAATAATATTTTATTGATAATCCTAAGTCCTTAACTTCACATACTTAATATTCATTAATCCACAGGATTAGTGATAAGATAGGAAAAATGTTTCCATAAACACATATATTTTCTCACTCACTCACAATTTTACCTACTCCATTTTTTGACATGTATTGGGGGAAGAAAGAGTTTGATATTGTTAAGTGAAGAGTTCAAATATTTTGGGGGGATATTTGAATTGACCAATAGTTCAAATTATCAAGGGTTCTGAGTACCAAGTGGTTCGAGTAACCAATATGCTTGAATTATTACTTTAGTTTGATCTTCATGATGTTCAAGTATTATGTGGTACTAGAATTTTATGTTATAAAATGTTAGAAGAGCTCAAATTTCCATATTGTTGGGGGGCTTGAGATAGTTACTCGAGATGTAGCAACCATAAACCTACTTAAACGGGTTATAGATAACTAGGAATTGAGATAGAATTGTCACTATATGAAATGAAAAACATTGTCATTAAGGAATTTCACTATAGCTTATAATCCCTAAAATTGCTAATGCTAAGATTTCATATCCAACTTGTGCTAGAGCTCTAAAGAAAATTGTTATAGCTTGAGAGACTATCCAATAGAGAAGGGAATCCCATTTCTTATTTTTTCCATGTTGATAGGAAAACAACGTTATGGATTAAGATCATTGTAAGTGTAAATATTGATTATGAATCTAGGAATTAGGTTGTCAAAAGATAATTATATAGTTAGCCATAGGAAACAATTGTCCTTAGGGTTGGCCTCTATTAATGAGAAAACTGATATAGAAAATAGCTTATCATTGGTTGGAATGTCCCTCTTCTATAGTCAATTGGTGAATTATTTCTAAACATATAAGTGTTCAACCTATGAATTGCGTTGAATTGATGTTGTTTATGTCATGGATTTTATTATTTTTTGGCTTTTTAGTCATGTTTGTACATATGAGTCTCCAATTATAATTGATGGTTCCATTGAGACTAAATGTTTAATTATTGTTACATAAGTTTGCATTATGATGATTGCATGTATTAATTAATTAATACAAAGATAGTGAGGAAAGGTATGAAACAAACAAATTTCGAATTAAATTTGTGGTTTCAAGAAGTATCTCATACCCTCAAGGTGCATAAAGGGTATTGGGTATGTTACATAAATTTTCCTTATTAAAATCCTATAAATGGGAGTGACTTTAACTACTTTGAGTGTATCCTGATCAATTTCATACTCCATTTTATGCATAAAATCCTCTAAATTGCATGCATTTTCATACATTTGTGGCTCCCTTAAGTATCCTTTATTCTATCTACTCATCTGGGTCAAGACATAATACCTAGAGCAAAATACATGGTTGCATTCTTGTTAGTTATTTAGTATTTAGTCAATAAAAAACAAGAAGATGCCCCAACTAGATTGAAGGGTAAACCAACCTATGTCTCCCATAATTTTGGAGGATTTATTTAGTATAAAAGTTACACCAAGTCCAAATTCTAACATGAATCCCTTCACTTCATATATAGTATATCCATCCATCAATCAAAGCTATTGATTGGTTCTCATACTTTTATTCATTACACTTTGTAATTGGGTCTTTAAAGAGGGGAGGTTAATTTCTTATTCTCCCTCAATAAAATACCTAAAAGTAATGTACAACCTTTGAGTTAAGTGCGCACTATCCAACACCTTGGAAAAATCTATAAATACACCATTGATGGATTCCTTCAATTCATCTTCTTTAGATGAAATGGTTCATAGTTTATGACCCCTCCTCTCATTCATAGGATACATGATAAATATCTTAGAAAAAAAATTATTTACCTCTCACAAGATATTAAGTTCTTCCTTGTAGTATTTCTTCCATTTTGTTGCATTAATTTCCAAGGTACTCAGAACTCTTTTCTATTCCAAAATGGAAAACCTCAAATCCATGATCATTACTCATGCAACTTTAATCACCCATTACCTTCAATAAGTTTTGGTGTAGAACTAACACAGGTTATCGTTGATCTAACTAGCTTGAGATTCCCATTTTTCCAATATATTAGTGAGTTTTTTTATAACATGCCCTATGATTTTGCAATGATGACATCTTGACCTCAAGTGAGGAAAAATTCTAGAAATATGTTTCACCTCATCATAGTTATAACATTGGATTGGCAATGTTCGACATCCACCCTAACCACTTTGATATCCTCCTCTTAGTGGTTACAACAACCACTAGTATTATTTCTACAACTTTCCTCCACTATAAATGAGACCCGCTCAAACAATTTGGCCCAACCTTACAAAGTTATGAAATTTTGAATGTTGGGAAAGTTAAATAACAAACCATGTTTCTAAGTAGAAGGGTTTAATCATTCATGTATGTATTTAGGTAGCTTATGTAACTTTTATATATGTGCACATTTTTCAAGAAAGAATGTGAATTTGGATGTATTTATTTATCTTTAAAAAGTGATGGTATTGATGAGGATTATTGTATGACCAATTGCCCAAATTTTTTTCTTGATTACCAAAGATGCAAGGTTCAAATATTTGTCCCTCCATGTTAAAGTGGGTATTTGTACCATGACAATGTGGATTTGGGTTCATGGCTTCCCACTAATGAATAAGAAACATTTACAAATCTAAAAAATTAGTATGATGGAATCCACCTTTCCTTAGTGCCAATAGATCCAACAATTCCATGAGTGTGATGCCTTATAAAACTACTCAAACCTAACCACTAAATCCATTTTATCTCTATGAAATTCATTGATCCCAGAAACTATGAGACTTTCCCTTTATGCATCCACATCCTTGACCAATAATCAAGCAAAAGAAGTTAGGGATGTAATGATGACATTGTCTCTTCAAACTAAAGCATTGTGTAGCTATTAGTACATTTTAGCCATGGCATGAACCTTCATCTTTTGGGTTAGCTACCCAGGGAAATAAATGATATTTGTTTGTTGAAGTGTAAACAATATATTAGTAGTAATTATTCAAGAAGTTTTTTGTAATAATGTTATTAATTATTTTGTAAAATATAAAATTTTGTGTTCAAATATTTTCTCGAAATAAACTTTTACTTGTGAGTTTGTTGAAATTTATACTAATAGACTATAAAATAATATACAATCAAGGTAAATTGTGGCATACCTCTAGGACACTAGGACCATGGTAAATCAAAATGTAAATGGTTTTCTTGTGAAATTGCAGGTTGAAATTGTTTAAATATAATACCCTAGTAGTAACATGGCCTAGAAAATTGTTAAATACAACATAAACAATAAAAGATTAGATTGGAAAAACAAAATTGGGAAGCTTATTTCCCATATGCAAAGATGTCAAAGGAGAACATATGTTAAAATGTGAATTTATGCTTATGTGATCCATATTATGAAAAAAAGAAAACTTTTGGTAAAAACCACATCATCAGGGTTTTATTGACCCATTTCGAACCATCCATTGTGGTTCATCGTTAAGTGTACATGTACCTTCTTTTTCCATCACTAAGTGTCCTCTTCATCAATATCTTCATTAAGCAAGACAAAATTAGAACATGCACCTTCAAAATACTAAGAAAAATATGTTATTGTCATTGTTTTGTGCTTAACATCTTTGATGTCTATCACTATGACATCAACATCATAAACCACCATACAAATTACTTTAATTTTTTTTTTTTAAAGTTAATTTATTTGCTTGCTACTCTAGACTTCTCTCTTAACTTGGTATTATGAAAAAAAAATTCAACTAATAAATATTTTTATAGTGAGAAAACTCTAAACCTAATCATAAAATTCTACTTCAATAGAAAGAAACACTTTTATAAAACTTATGTAACTTTAATACTTACTTTGCTCTCATTCACTAAATTTAATATTAACATTTATTTTGGACTCCTCTTTTAATTAGTATTATAAAAAGAAAATCAACTAATAAATATTTATAGAGCCACAAAACTCAAAACCTAATCATAGAATTCTAATTGAGAAACCCCTTTATTAAACTTGATATAACTTTAATACTTACTTTACTCTCATTCATTTAACATAAACATTTATTTTGGACTTCCCCTTTAATTAGTATTATGAAAAATAAAATCAACAAATAAAATCAACTAATAAATATTTATAGAGCGACAAAACTCGAAGCCTAATCATAAAATTCTAATTGAGAAGCCCACTTGATATAACTTTAATACTTACTTTTCTCTCATTCACTAAACTTAACATTAACATTTATTTTAAATATCCACATATAGCAAGATAAAAGCCATCACTAAACGTTGACCATGACACCATCGAACCTAGGTTTCCAAACGAATCCCTTATTTATTTAATAAATTCAAACGTAATAAAAGCAACATATATTTACGAGCTTTAAATACCAAAATATCACGTAAGTTTACCTTCCTTTTATTTATTTATTATATTAAGTTAAATAATGATAAGATACTTTTATATAAATGTCTCCATAAAGTTGGCGAGGCGGGTTTGGTTAGGGGTTAGGGTTTCATCTCGTCTGCAGTAGCCCGCGATTGCTTTACACTCTCTTCGCTCCCGGTAACCCTCAATCTTCACTGCCTTACTTTTCTGTTTGCGGCCGGATCCGACGCTCAGCTGCTTGCCCGTCTTCGTGAAGCACCATCTCTATCGTTACTTACCTTAACCGTTATGGCCGTTTTCGCTGCTGCGACCTGTTATCCACCGTTCCGAGGGTTTTGTAGCTGGCATCATGGAGGACCAGGAAGCTGTCAACTATTCCGCAGACCCACTGGAAGGTGTCTCCATATGGCGTACGCCCCTTTCCACATCACAAGGTATGTTCCACTCAGATCTCCCAGAAAATCTGGTTGCCTTCTCTGCCGGTATGTCTCTGCGACATTTGCCCGTAATTCCCCCGGATATTCCCCCTACCTGGCCGGCTTTGACTACGCCTCCTCACTCTCCGGCCACTGTGGGTTTTGTGGCACGCTGTATTAACCCTAACCCTAGTTCCTCTCCTCATCCTGCCTCGTTACCCTGGTCCTCAGCTGCAAATCCGCCTTCTGCTCTCCCTTTATCTGCCCCCCCTGCCGCCGGCGCTTCCTCCAGTAGTTTTATAGACATCCCTCCCCTCTCCAGCCCATCTTCCTCCACTGGTTTTAGTTCCAGCCCCCCTGTATCTAGTTCTCACCCCCCACCTGGCATCGGCTCCGACCTGACATCGAATCCCTTCGCACATCCCCCGCCGCGTTCTGGTCCCAAAAAGAAGTACCGATGCTTCAAATTCAGGGAGGAGGATATTTTTCTCAGACTTGAGGAGGACATCCAGTGGGGTGAAATTATGGATTTTGCAGACTGAGTCCTTGTGGGTCGCATTAGAGGCAGGAATTACTCGGCAGCACGCCTGAAAGCCTTGGCTTCTGAAGTCTGGGGCCATCACCTGGTAGACATCCCCTTTGTGCAAACCTTTGTGAGGGGATGGTTCGCATTGCGTTTCGCTCGTGCCAATCACACAAATTGGGTCCTTTCCTCATTTTGGCACTTCGAACATGCCCCGGTCCTCCTTAAATGATGGACCCCTATGTTCGACCCGGCTACTGAATAGATAGGAATAGGACCTGTATGGATCAGGCTTCCCGACCTCCCCCTGCAATTCTGGTCTGAAGATATATTTCGGAGAATTGGAAACGCTATTGGCGTCTTTATGGACTACGAAAAATTGTATCTGCACACCGGCATGATGGCATATGTGCGGATACTCGTCTATCTGGACACCAGGGGAGGTTTACAGGAATATATCACTATACAATGGAGGGACTCTACTAGGATATAGAGTATAGACTATGAAGGGATTCCATACAGATGACGTAGGTGTCACAAAGTCGGGCATCTTTACCGGGATTGCCCTCTTCTCCGAAAAGGGCTCGAACGTGCACAGGACGTGGTACCGGATCAATCCACCCCTCCTCCAGCACAACGCCCGTCTGCGGAGCCCTTGGAATCTCCTGAGCAGGTCGTTGACGCTCCTCAAAACCCTCCTGGCATCTCAACGGAGCATCCCACCCGCTCATCGCCTGCCCCCACATCAAAAGACACTGTTCCGGCGGGCGACGATACACTAGGCATGTCTACTACTTCCACATCTTTTGTTTTTACATCCATTCATGATCCGATTGTCTCTGCTTATATGCATCGGGGTGCCTCTCTTCCACCCCCCCTTTTTGACACATTACAAACTTCCTCCCCTGCTCCTTTACCCCCCTCCTCTCTCATTTGCTCTATCCCAGCCCCCTCTCCTAGCACTGTGTCGTGCCCACCATCTCTGCCCACACAGTGGATGGATTCGCTTTCGTACCCTCTCCCCCTGCTCCTCCCAGATACTCTCTCCGACCCCGATCTAGAGGTAATGGTCCAGATGCCATTGGTTTGGACCTAGACTCTGCGTCTATCTCTCATAAAACCTCTAGGGGGCGACCATCTCGCATTTCGAAAGCGAGACATGTTGCTGATGCTGAAGTCACCATAGGACGACAACAGACCATATTTAGGGCCCATAGAGGATCGAATAGCCCTGCTACTCATCCGACATGAAGATACTATCCTTTAATTGCAGAGGGTTAGCTAGTTCTCCCAAAAAACTAGCCCTCAAGAGACTTCTTTCTCTCTCTTAATCGGATATTATTTTTCTACAAGAAACCCTCTGTCCAGCGGACACCCTCATTCCCACCCTCCAGGCCTGGTTGCCCTACTTGACTTTTCACGCACTGGATGCTTCAGGGAGATCTGGTGGATTGGCGATTGGGATCAATAATAGAGCGTTGAGAATCAAGAATACTTGGGGTGGCAAAGGGTTTATTGGTATTGACGCCTATGTTCTTTCTATGAAATTAGATCTTCGGCTCATCAATGTTTACGGTCCCTGCTTAGATAGAGAGGCCTACTGGAATACTTTACTGGACTCAGTTCTTTTTCAACAAGATAATATTATACTTGGGGGAGATTTAAATTTTACCATGGGTTTCTGTGAATCATGGGGTCATGCAGCCCAGGTTGACCCCTTCTCGGAGACTATATCTACTCTACTGAATGAGCACCACTGGATAGACATGCCCATGGCAAAATTACAACATACTTGGTCTAACAATCGAAGTGGTGATCAGAGCCTAGCCAGGAGACTTGACAGATTTCTTATCAAAGAATCCCTCCACAATAGGATTGCCCGTATAAGGTAATGGGTGGGCTCAGGAGGCATATCTGACCACTGACCAATTTATTTGGAGATCTCTGACATCTACAAAAAAATCAAAAGCCCCTTCAAATTTAACGCCTCCTGGTTAAAGGACCCCTCCTACATTCAGATGGTAACAGAGTACTGGCAGAGAAACCCCATCAGAAAGGACGAAAATTTCACTGAAGGTTTCATCAGGAAATTAACAAAGCTCAAAAGGATTTCAAAGCTATGGGCACATCAGAAGAGACTCCGGGATGATCATATTTTTAGGGAAGCGGAAAAGATCTTAGCATCATATGAAGACGAGGCAGGAGGCATCTTTCCTACACAGGAATGAAAAGACCTATACATGTCCCACATTACGAAGCGATCTCAGATCCTGAAGGATAGAGAGGAAAGCTGGAGGCTGCGGAGCAGAGCTATATGGCTCTTGGAAGGGGATAACAACACCAAATTCTACCACAAATTTGCCAACGGGAGGAAGGCTATTAACACTATTTGGGAATTAGTGGATGCCCAGGATCATATTGTTACTTCTCAGAGACAACTTGCTAAGCTTGCTACCGACCATTTTAGATGCATATACAAAGCTCCCCGTGAAGCCAACATACTTGAAATAATGAGGGTGGCTGAAAAATTTCCTAGATTTGTCTCCCCAGACGATCATGATGATCTCACCAAAGAGGTGACCATGGCAGAGCTAGAATCAACCATCAAATGGTTCAAGAAGGATAAAAGCCCTGGCCCTGATAGTTGGACCATCAAATTCTATATAGCCTTTTTCGACTTAATGGCAGATGATATCCTGAAGATCATCGAACTGAGCAGGCAATCGGGTAGGATCTCCTCGGCCATCAAATATACTTTCATCGCCCTCATTCCTAAGTCTGATCACCCCTCATCCTTTAATGACTTTAGACCCATATCTTTTTTGCAATTGTCTCTATAAGATCATTGCCAAAATTATTGCAAACCGTCTAAAGCCTCTATTATCTCGCCACATATCATCCGAACAATTTGCTTTCCTCGACCATCGTCAAATTCATGAAGCCATAGCCACTGCTCAAGAACTCCTCCATTCCCTACACATTAAAAAACATAAAGGTATGATTCTCAAGGTCGACCTATCCAAAGCTTTTGATAGAGTAAACTGGCTATATATCAGATTGCTCCTGACTCACCTAGGCTTCCCTTTCGACTGCATCAAATGGGTCATGAGTTGTATATCTGAGGTTGCTTACAATGTTCTTCTAAACGGGGATGCCACATCCTTTTTTACTTCGGAAAGAGGGCTCAGATAGGGCTGCCCCCTTTCCCCCCTTCTTTTCCTTCTTGTCATCGAAGGGCTGAACAGACTTATCATATACTCTAGAGATAGGGATCAGATTACTGGCATTAACATCTCTGAACATTTTTATCTCACTCATTTATTGTTTGTGGATGATATTCTTATTTTTCTAAACGGAGGTATTGGCGATACCACTGCTCTACCAATATTTTTCTCCTGTTTCAGAAAACTTCGGGTATGATGGTAAATGATAGTAAATCTACTATCACGACTGTAGGTGTTACACATCAAGAACTTGCATAT
>Ga0068618_1000144_pt1 | contig 16024 bp, 7 predicted proteins | sample InSIn2SAF170_2_FD_77423 | JGI IMG/M metagenome (GOLD analysis project Ga0068618, IMG submission 77423) | Clean room microbial communities from NASA Spacecraft Assembly Facility at Jet Propulsion Laboratory, Pasadena, California, USA -... ...
CCACGAGTAAGTCAGTTTGGGGGACCGAAGGCAGTTCTCCGTGCACCGGACACGTAGTTTACCGAATCAGTTGCGACACGGATGGGAATGCATGCTACGAAAGATAGGGTCGAGTCTGATACATCAACCGTCTACTCAATATCCTTGTACGAGTCCACAATCACTACACGAGATGAACCTTGGTTTGGTGAATTGAAGTAGGCCTTAGGTGTAATAGGACTCCCAGTTACTGCGCGCGATCGTATACTGAGGTGCTCCCCGCCGGTTGTTGAAACGACGCGAGCCGGGCCGGGCCTCGATTCAGAAAGATGAAGGGCCCAAAAGTCTAAATAGGGGGTTACAAATCCCCCATCTCATTGGGGGCGGAAAACGAATCGACATCTCGATGTGAGACAGCCTTTTCTATTTTAGTTGGGAAAGAACGGCGAAGTCCATCCGAACCGTCCAATGAAGAATAAGAGGAGAGCAAAGCGCCAATGGCGCGCGAAGCGCATGCGGAACGGGCACGGAGAAAAATCTGTGTGGAGGAGAAGCAGCAGCAGCCGAGCTCATTCCCTTCGCTTCCTGGGCCTGGGCCCAAAGCAGTGCAGTCTTTCCTGGCCAAATCAAGGATTTGGGGCTTCTTGCTACGCTACTTAGAATCCATTTTTTTTTAGTAATATATATAAATAGAAAGATAGATCCATCCATCTATCCTATCCGATTTCTATTTTGATATCTAAAAAAGAATCGATTTCATTCAACGTTTGATTCAAAGAAAAAGAACTGCGCTTAGCCCCCCCGCTCATGAAACGGCTCTGCTGCAATGGATGGCAGAGGGTCCGTAGTACCCAAAGCACTGGAGTGATCCAGTAGCCGGGAAGGGGCCTAGAAGTGCCTACTACTACACCACACTACACTTGGCTCTACACATTTACCGAGCTAACCCCTGTCCAGTGCCTGGCAGAGCTAAGGGGGGCTTCAATCCTTATTCCTTATCCCCCCGTAACGGGGCCTTACTTTTTCAGGGGGGAGAGCCTCAAGAAGCACTGTTGAGAGGAAGATCCTTGGCCCCTCTTCATTCTCTACAGGGTTCCAAACCTTTCTTCAACATAGGTGACAACGAGCGGGTCAGAGATGAAAGAGATCGAACACGGGAATAAGAAGCAAGCTTGCCTTCCTTTTTGATAGAGGGGGATGGAGAAAGTATACAAAACATACTCGCATTTCCCAGTCGAAAAGATGGGTTCCTTTTTCGTCTCGCATTTCTCATCGAACAGAAAAGAATCATATTGAAAACGTTCCTAACCCCTTCGTAGAGCTGTGTATTGTAAGTGATCCGAACCTGCCCGGAGCGAGCCTCCCATAGAGGCAAGTGATGTTGGTGAGCCGTATGATGGGCAACTATCTCCTGCGGTTCGGAGAGGACTCAGCTGTTAGTTAGTACCCCCTTGGTTTCGGGGTGGACCCTTTCACTCTATTTTATTATATACGCTTAGCGAAAAGAATGTTTTTTGATACACCTAGGACATGGATTCTATATGAACCAATGGATCGTAACAAGTCGTTACTACTAGCAATGACTTCCTCTTTCATTACTTCATTCTTTCTATATCCCTCTCCCTTGTTCTCAGTTACTCATCAAATGGCACTCAGTTCATATCTTTAAGTTCGATCATTGACAAGGTTCAAAGAAAGGGTGGCCATTGATAAAGAATAAAGAATAAAGAATCGATTCTTTATCCCATGCTTTCCGTTGGTCAACAACCAACACAACATTTCTGTCTTCCTGAATTGGGATAGTAAGAGTCAGTCTCTCCTCTGGGGGGAGCAGAGCAGTCAAAGAATGCGCCAAAGCAAATGATTGTTCTAGAATGGTTATTCCTCACAATTGCTCCTTGTGATGCAGCGGAACCGTGGCAATTAGGATCTCAAGACGCAGCAACACCTATGATGCAAGGAATAATAGACTTACATCACGATATCTTTTTCTTCCTCATTCTGATTTTGGTTTTCGTATTATGGATCTTGGTTCGCGCTTTATGGCATTTCCATTATCAAAAGAATCCAATCCCGCAAAGGATTGTTCATGGAACTACTATCGAGATTCTTCGGACCATCTTTCCTAGTATCATCCCGATGTTCATCGCTATACCATCATTTGCTCTGTTATACTCAATGGACGAGGTAGTAGTAGATCCAGCAATTACTATCAAAGCTATTGGACATCAATGGTATCGGACTTATGAGTATTCAGACTATAACAGTTCCGATGAACAGTCACTCACTTTTGACAGTTATACGATTCCAGAAGATGATCTAGAATTGGGTCAATCACGTTTATTAGAAGTGGACAATAGAGTGGTTGTACCAGCCAAAACTCATCTACGTATTATTGTAACATCAGCTGATGTACCTCATAGTTGGGCTGTACCTTCCTCAGGTGTCAAATGTGATGCTGTACCTGGTCGTTTAAATCAGATCTCTATTTTGGTACAACGAGAAGGAGTTTACTATGGTCAGTGCAGTGAGATTTGTGGAACTAATCATGCCTTTATGCGTGCGCCCGGAAACATAGGCCGACTGCTGAGCCCACTCTGGCTCAGCCGCACCACCCGGGGTGCGAGCCACCCGAGAAGCAAGCTATTACAGCGAGCGGCTGGAGCTGTAGGGAGCCGAGGAGCAAGGCAGTAGATAAGATAGAAGAAGGAGCCAGGCTCCCGGTGGAGCAGAGGAGACGGTTAGGATAACGAACTTGAAACGCGGAGCCCGAGCGGCCGGCGAGCGAGTGGTTAGTGGCCAATAGCGCCCTAGTTGATGGCATTCCTCTCTGCGGCTGGCACTCGAGGAACCACGGGGCACTCCATACAGAGCAAGCAAGTCTTAGGTCTTAGGGATGAGACGCCCGCGCAAGGACCTCAATTCTCATTAGGAGGTCGAACCAAGGACCTATGGAAGTCGGGGCTACCCCGTCCCCATGGGCAACGCAACAGTGTCCTGAGGGAGGAGTTTAGAGGCCTTATAGTAGCACGGACTTCTTTTTCTTTCTAGGCCATGCGAAGGGGGCCAGTCCAAGATCGTACTGTTCCTCTACAAAGACAACAGACGCTCTCAACGACTAGGCGCCACTCTCTTTCTGATCCAGCTTCTTCATGATTTCGTGCCACGGTGAACAAACAAAAAAAAAAAAGAGGGCCGTCTCGGCGGAAGGAGAAGGACCTGCAACGGCAGAGACTACTGATCCTCTTCTTGTTCTTGTTCTTAGCCGTCTGTTACGAGTCCGGGAAGCCTGGAATCCTAAATATGAGGGATCCCTCAAAATAGAGAAGGGCGGGCAGGGCTTCCGAAAGGGCCTCCCCCCTCTTCCCGGTCAAGATAGATAGGAAGGAGCCCTATCAAGTTAAGGCCATAACCCGCCTCTTTATTTATGTACGTACACCTTTGTTTCAGGGTGGGGCCGCCCTTCCTCCTGCTAATCCGGCCATTTCCGAACCCCACCCGAGGACTTCTCAATTCTTGCGATTCCCAGCATTCTATTTTAAAAATACTAATAAACTAGGGTTCCAAACCTTAGCTCGGCTAAATAGGCTCAATGATCTCTTTCTTCGATAGACCGGTCCGGCGCTCCGCGTGGTTATATTCGTACATATTCCGACTCGCCGGTCATTATGGATCTAGTGGCATGGCGAGGCAAAGGGGGGGCAACTACGAAGCTTCGTAGACTCGACAAATCGCTCCGCTTATAGAATAGCAAGCAAGGTAGCTTGCTTACTCTCCTAGTAGCGTACGTTGGCGGCAAGGAAGGAGGCATTGGAAAGACTAGACCATACATACTAAAGTAAAGAGGCATTCGGGAAGCGACTAGTCGCTTCTGGCGAAGCTTCTAGAAGGCCGACCACTATATAAAGAGATCCATATACCAGTCATGAGCGTTAGCTCATGCCTAGAGAGGCGCAGGGCTGGATCGAAGAGCTTAGTGTGAAACGCTCAGGAAAAGAGCAGAGAATGGGTTGTGCGCCCTCCGCCCCATCTTAAAAATGAAGGGCTTTGATGCCAGCAAGCAAGCATCCTTGTAGTTGTTGGGGAGTAGGGTTCCAAACCTAGTTTTTTTTTAATAATACCCTTTCTCTAATAATAAGGTAAGGCTATGAAGCCCTTCCTTCAGCTGGTTTTGGCTTGCCCCTTGTATAGATTGGAGCTATGAAGCTGACCTTATTATTTAATTATTATTATTATAAGGATAAGGGGAAAGATAAGGATAAGGGGAAAGGGCTTTTGATGCTTGCTGCTCGCTTTCTCGCTTCCGAGAGGCGAAAGGAGCCTGACTTACGGTTTCCAAGCCTGGCGCGAAGCGAAGGGATTGGATTTCACCTATGATCAGATCAGTGGGCAACCATAGTTTACTTTTTTTATGGTGTTGTTGAAAGCGAATTTTTATTTTGAAGTAGGCCTTGCTTTTCGGAGCAGCTCCCAGCTCACAGAGGAGTGAAGATCTAGGAGTGTGAGCAGTACGAGCTGAAAGGCTCCCATACTGTTTGGAGGGCAGGGGGCATAGATGCCAAACTAACCTGACCCCTATCTATCGTCGTAGAAGCTGTTCCTAGGAAAGATTATGGTTCTCGGGTATCCAATCAATTAATCCCCCAAACCAGGGGAGCTGGTATTTGGATTTGAATTTTTTAGTGGGGTGAGGGGGAAGCCACTAAATTGAAGGCTTCACTCGCTCGCTCTAACGCTCGTTTAGTAGACAGCGAGTAGAGTGCATAAGCCCCTTTAGAGATAGGGGCGAGTACTACACGAGCTCGTAAGTCGGAACGAGCCTTGTCTACGAAGCAGAGCGACCTCGTCTTGCTTGCTTCTGGCGAAGCTTCTAGCACTAGATAATAGGCATTCTTGTATGGTAGGAATACGACTTTTTAGGCCGACGGAGCGATAGCGAAGCCAAGCCCTATAAAGGCGAGCAGCCCTGATCGCAATAGCAAACGGCCTACTTATAGCCCTCTTCGATACGTAATCGACTTCTTGCCTGTGTGGATCACTTGATATTAGAAGCGAGGCTCTTTTTTTGCTTCCCTTGGGGGAGCCTTGCTCTCTTCGTTTAGTATTCACTTCTATCTCGGCCGGATAACTCAAAAGGTAAATAACACCTAGTTCTGCCTGCGCCCTTTAGCTAATACCTATCCTTCGTTTGTACTCAACTCAGCCCATTCCCATTCCTATTCCATCGTCGTTCTTTCCTCCAATCTTGAGAATCCAATAGTATATGGGGCTACTAGCTAGCTCCTCGAAACTACTAAGAACCGATCGACTGCTCTCTTTGCGACCGGGCCGGTTCCAGCAATAGAGGGATCACGAGTAATGTAGCCTCTAACTCGATTGAATCGTAACGACACTTGAACAGATAGGCGTGGCGTGTTACCTACCAAAGAAAGAAGTTGAAACAACGCTCGTAGTTCAGGTTTTGGCCAGGAGCCGAATCAAAGCATCGAGAATGAATAACATAATAGAGCGCCCAGGTGAAATGAGAAGTAAAAAACGGGAGAGTTGGTAAAGCCTATAGCCACTACACTAATGGCATAAGCTCACAATCAGAAAGGGAGGGTCTTAAACAGCAGAAAGGAATTGGATCGAAGATCCAGGTACCTAGGCCACTTGAACACTCAAAAATGGGTGGGTTGCCCCTAGAAAATAACGCTGCTCGTCCTTCTTCAGGAGGCCGGACTGAAGACGTGAAGCTAGCAATCAAAGTGTTCCTGCACACTCGAGATTGATCGACCAAAGATGCCGCACCTGGATATTAGAATTAGTATTCCGCAAACGAAGTCACTTGAATATAAGTACGGGAGGATGAGGATACCTTTCTATGCCTGCTACTGGCACCGACTGCGTCAACAACCGGTCCTTTCACCAGGCAGGCACAACTATATCTGAATGAAATGAGTAGACTAAAAAAAAAAGGACCTTCTCACTTCCAAATAGCAAACTCTTGATTTTTCTACTTGCTGCTGATGGATAATCATACCTGAGAACCGCTCTTTAATCTAAGGATGCCTAATTATTTGCTTACCTACCTGTCACTTGGTAATTGTAATTTTCTCTTGAAAGCAAGGAAGAATTTTGGGGTGAATCATGCAGATGTGGTTTCTGAGCGGGGATCCTACTTGTGTTTGTTTCCCACTTCCAGATGGGATAGGAAGAAAAGCCAGTCGTACACTAAGGCTTATCTATCGGTTTATGTTGTACAGAAGTCTATTCTATATATGCCTATTCTGGATCATTCGAAAGGAAAAGGGCGGCTACTCAGTTAACAGGATTGGATGATTAGGGTTCGGTACTGAACGAGTGGGCCCTTTTTTATGTTGTCAAAGCGCAGATGAACCGGATTTCACTGGGTGACCGCACTAAAAGGGAAGTAAGAATCGAGACTTTAAAAGTAAGACGTGACCTTAAATCCCAAGTATAGGAGCGGGCAGCCAATCAAGGTGCTTCCACACGCCCCGCCCGTTTTCTTATAGGAAAGTCTTACAGTCCTTTTGTCTTACTGAAGCCTCCCAACCCCTTTTGAATCGATCACGCACACACGTTGTGAACAAGGAATTTTCTTTCTCTAGCCCGCGCAGGGAGGTTACCTTCAAATATCTCTAAACCTTCCATTCTCTATTTTCCTATGTAATTTCATCCGTGAAACGACCTGGCTCTACTTCAGACTTTCCATCTTTGTTTCTATGAACATATAAGAGTGAGTCATTAGTACACTAGGAGCATCTTTTAGATAAAATAAAAGCCAGCCCCATCTCTGAGCTAAACATTAGAAGATTTTTTTTCCAACGCCTAATTCTCACTGATGATAAAGCACTTTCCTATTTTTGCAGTACTACTCACCTAAAGGAATGGATTCCCCCAGTCATTACACCGCGGTGTCGATAACTCTTTGACATGAGATTGTGTCAGGCCTAGCTTTGGTAGTTGAGTTCTTCCAATAACATAAGGGCCATCGACCGCATTGCTTGGAATGACCTTCGAACCGAAAACATCTTCTTTCTTGGGGCTTGCACTTGCCATGTATGTTTAGTCACTACTTTCTGTGTCTGCTTAGTCGCCCAATAGAAAATGCATAGGAAGATCTATTTCACCGAAGTCAGACTGTCTTGGATAAGCTCAAGCTCAATAAATCAATCGATCATGGTATTCACGGTCCAGCCCCTATCAGCATAGATTCTGAAACAAAATGGTATTCGAGATCGGGCACCCAAGCCGGGTTCGATATCAATCAGTTCGGTTCCTCCGCATGTCTTGGCTTTCCAGAATCTCTTTAGAAATTGATATGATTCCATAGGCAGGCATGCTCCTCTATTTCGTAGTTGGGGCATGATGGCTCCATTGAAAGCTCCTGACATGGCTTCGCCGGCAAATCCTTGATCGTGAGCTCTACCAGCTTTCCTAACCATTGGGGACAGGGCTTTCCTTGCAACCTTTGAACATTAGCTCCGTTGACTGACTCATTGGCTGCACCAGCAACTTCTGATCGTCAGCTTCTCATTGCCAGCTCATGATCGCTAGGGGAATTGCCTGACTTGCACCTTCCTGAGAGACATGGGCACTTGCCCCTCAATCTCTTCCAGCGCAGGCATTTTCTCCTAGATTTCTTCGATTTCTTTCTTTCCGTGTGGTTTTCCCAAATAGGAATGATTCTTAGGTTGAGAACTCCTCTGAGCAAAGCCCAGAACCCGCTAGAGAAAAGGAAAGGAGTTAGTGAGCAGTCCTCTAATAGCTCCTTTTTTGTTAGTAGGTTCGGTTTCTATCCCAGCTAGGCTTGCTAGTTGTTGAATCCGACCGGCAAGGGATCTATTTCATTGAGTCAGATAGCTCAATTTGTGCTAATCCAGCAAGCAGAATCCTCAAATTCAGATTAGTCTTTATCCTCCAAAGTCAGGATTTCGTCTAATAGTAAATTTTTCCTCTATCTGAAGCCGGAAAATGTCGGCGAATTTCAACCCTTACCCCACAGCACTTATGTAGCATCAGAAAAAAAGTCAGGAGAGCTCCCCCGGAAGTAAGCAAGGGAGAGATCCCATCCCGGGAAAGCGAAAGCCCAGAAGACCTTCTTCAATAGCTGCGGAATATGCCAGAAAGCGAAGCCAGCCAAGAAGACCGTCTTCAATAGCTGGGGATTATGATTCACTTCCTCACAGAGAAGGAGATAGCTTCAAATGAAACAAGGAACGGAACTTCAAACAAAGAAGGGGCCCTCACTGCATTTACTCCCCCGTCGGCCTTGCCCCATTATGCGATGAGAGGATCGGGCTTTGCCCTTTTTAGTCTGGAATTTCACTTCACTTTTGAATGAGTCCGCCTATCACTATTTTCACTTTACCAAATGGACTTCAACTTCAATAGCCACTCCAAGAACTCATGCTCCTGAAAGAAGGTATACAATCCTATACACGAACAAGAAAGCCAAGGCAAATGAAAAGATGGCTAATCCAGTAATGTCGGCTTCGTATGGCTTAATCCTTTCAGACAGGTAGAATGAAAGCCTCGAACAGAAAGGGCAGGAGAGCGGTTTCATCCCGGATTCAATCTTTTCTGATGCCTACTATAGATCTCTAAATGTACGCCCCGTGGGTTTTTCTATTGATGAAGTGATCGCCCAACCATTTTCTATTGACCACACAATCATCTACTCAAAGCTCAAACCCTGTCGTTGGGAAGAGCAAAGCTTTCTTGAGTAATATGGCCGCACTGAAGCCATAGCTAAATAGGAATAAGAATAAAGTAGAAATGCCATAATAGTGCCAGGTCCTTCTTTCGGAGAAAGTGGCAGGCGCATGTCTGGGGTGATAGCACGGACTCCCTGTAAGTGAATAATCAAATTCAAAGAAATGAAAGACGAATCACGAGTTCGAAGATGCATAAAAAACTCCTCTGTGAGCTGAGAACACTTAGGAGCGAGTGTTTTCATCTGAATATAATGAATATCTTAAGGAGGCGTGCTCGACGAAAGAGTTTGACCTAAAATTCCCTTCTCATAGTTTGGATGATCGGTTCGATCTTTAAATGTACGCCCAATAGATTGTGTCCGAATCGTCATCATGAGTCCTTCCAACTGCAGCACCTAAAGTCGCGTATACTCCCGATTATGGCAAGGCGGGCTATGGAGTCCTAATTATGGCAATGCTGGCTACTTAAGGTCCATATACTGGGATGTAGTGGGCTATACACAAGAAAAAGTCGTCGTCTTCGTCCTTTGTGGGAGGCATGCCTCAAACTCCTTTTCCAGCCCGGACCCTTGCCTAGAACAGAACCTATGCCCTATTCAGTCCTTGGTGTACCTGTAAATGCTGCCACCGCTCAAAGGATCTAGAATGGACGACTACCTACGGCAAGGGAATTTCTTCACATCTGGCGTCGTCTCCCTCTCTTGTTTTGTTCATCAACAGCCTTTCACGTAGTCAAGGGCGCACATGTATCCTAGTCATAATCAGGAGGTTAACTGCACGCATAGATTAATCAGGATCACATATATATCCTAGTAAAGCAGTTACCGTCCATTCCTGGTGTTGCTTGTTTCTATGAGCCCCGCATGCAGATTCGATCTAGCTATATCTCTCTCTTTTTGGTTTTTTCTTCCCCTGATTGATAATAGCAACCCCCTTATTAGCTAGTCCTTATACGACGAGCTGCATTGTTTGGTTTGGGATAGATCCCTCCTAGGTACTTTCTCCACAGCCCTTTTTAGTGAGGGTAGTTCGAGATCTAAGTATTTCTGATGTACGGATTTTAAAATAGAATATGTAAATGATCGATTCACCTGTGAAATAGGTGGGCGTTGATTTACGTAGAAAATCTATTCGCGAATAGGTAGACGGATGACTCACCAAGTTAAATAGCACCACTTACTAAGTACTCAAATCTAATCTATACTCGCTCTTCAGGTTCGGACTCCCATCGTCACATAGAGGAATCTATTTCATAATGTAGGCACTACGCCCATATTCCGATCATCTCTTCTGATTCAGAAGGAAGCTAGACGGCTATCGCACTAGAAAAGGGCCCTCCACCACTCGAAAGTCTAGGTATGAAAGTCAAATGGCTCGTATCGAAAATAGCGCCGATCCATCACTTTTTTCAAATACAGATCCCACCACAAGGAAGGCGTATCGAGAGAGGAGGGAGCACGCTCATGGGCAAGTCTATTATTGAAATCCGTATATCCGTATAATGAATATACATCTTCCTTCTTTACCGGGGTTGATTTCATAATTATTTACTTTATATGATATGCCATTTCGAGTTACAACAAGGAACCAGCTCTTTCACCTCGTTTAACACTCCTCTGAAGCTTTCGCATCCGAAAGGTCGCTACGCCCTAATTCGCTGAACTCTCGAAAGCACTTTTCAGTCTCATTTTCATCCGAACCACGAATTATTATAAGTGTATTATGAACGAGCTATGCTACCTACAAAGGTGGGGGAAAGCTATTTGCTTTGATGTCGAATTCGTCTAGAAAGCGGCACGACCCCGGGTTGATTAGCGAACCAAGGAAAATTTCATATCTTATGAGAACTAAACCTCTTAAAATCTTTACACCCAGCCCAGATGAAGACGAAGGTCATTGTAGCAGCGCAGAGGCGAATTCGTCATCTGAGTCGTCGGTCGTTTGCGATTACCCGCGGAAGGAAGGTATACAGGTATACTAGAGCTGTTACCGTTTTGAAAACAAATCCCTCCTGCAGGAAGCATAGTTTGACTAAAGATCGACGTTCTCCTTCGTTAAGCGGAGGTTAATGCAACCAAGCCTTTAGTTTAGGTACTCCTTATCCTTACGTGACTGATCGATTGTGGAATGAGAGAGAAAAGGGCGAGAAAAAAGCGGTCATGAATAGAGCAGCACCCCACCTATCGGAGTGTCCAAGTTCCCCCGCGGGTAGTCCAGCATAGGCGTTTCTAGAAGAAGAGTTCAATCTCTCATCTTAGACCTTCCTGCTTTCTTCCCCAAAGACGGATTACCCTCTATGAGCAAGTAGCGCTTTTCCATTATTACATTAGTATATCAAATACCCGGACTATATGGCAGCCGCTCCCCAATTCTGATTGATTATCCAGGCGAAAGCATTCCTATGAACGAACAATTACAACGGTTTAGCAGCCGGTTGGATGAAGACAAGTTGGTTTCTCATGCTAAGAGATTGAGTGGATTACTGCGTATAACCATCAGAAAGATTAGGCAAGCTGGTTCACAAGCAAAAGTAGTGATCTTACGGGCAACGAACTGCTATTTATTATGTTATGTCATTTTCCACATACCTATGCCTCGGGGTACTCTTTTATATGGATCTTGGTCCGTGAGTCGATCTTAGTCGGCGGTTGCCTCCTTTCATCAAGATGGGCCAAATGACCTCCACTGCTAGAGAATACATGAGTTATAGGCAGCTTAGCAGAAAGTTAGTGACTCCATAATTAAAGGAAGCTCATGATATAACGACTGGGGCAGGCTTTGCGTCAATAACTAGGTTATCCAGAAGAGAGTTCCGCCAATTAAAAATAAATTTAGTACATCATTGCGTTCCATTCTGTTCAGGTAGAGTTGTTGTCTGGTCAAAGACCAGCTGGTTCAGTCAGCATTAGAGCATACATAAAAGAAGCATTTTCTTATCTATTCTCTATGCCCTTGTTCGGAAAGAAAATGCCTTATGTTAACGTCCAGGTGCGGTACGGCGAGAATATCTAATTCAAATAGGAGGGAGGGCCATCACATCGAAGGAACAAAAGATCGTACTACACCCTGAATTGCTATTCTTTTGTATTTTCAATCCAACTCCCCTAATCTCCCGCATCCAGCAACAGTTGGAGCAGCTTGCGTAGTTTAACTATCACTTCTTCGTCAATACCAATTCTTGGGGCATTCGCCCCTCACTCTGTCGCTCCACGGTCGCATTCTTTGCTCCTAAGGCTCACTGTTCATCAATGGCATGCCCCACAGCGTAAGCATACATCTGGCACATCCAAAAAGAAGAATCTTAGTCATCACTGTCTACAAGGCTCGTGTAGAAATTCCACTCACGAGCCGTCACCTTTCATCTTCCAGTAAGCTACTACTTCAATGTGGTGTTAGTCATCACGGGGAGAAGGAGGAGGAAGACCTATTTCAACCGAAGAGAGTAGGGTCCCCACACCGACAACGAGTCATCGATTCCCTCTCTTCCCTTAATAGCTTAAGTCGATCTCTAGATACGTTCCATTCTCTTTGACCTGGATATGTCCCCTCGTGGTATACCAAGAGGTGTATAAGGTGGAGTTAGCAACTCTTCTTTTCAGGAGATCCCCAGTAGTTTAGTCAGATGGTCGACTTGCGCCAACAGAAATTCTTTCTTTCTCATCTTTGTAGATCCCAGAGGAATAAATGGAGGATTCCAAAACTGGATTAGGAGACATAGATTCAAGCTTTGAGCGAGCGGTGCTTTCATTATGCGGTTCCTCTTTTAGTTAGCGATTGTTCATCAAAAGAGAATCTTAGGTAGGCTCCAGGTGAGTTTGTACTGAGATGTAAAACAGTGGGTAATAGCGCAGTGCTTTCTATGCTTAATCGACGCCAGTAGTCTCACTTCCGAAATGGGATTTCGTCTGACTCGTAGGATCATCTGGATGAAATGAAAGGGGGGTTCCCGCTTGTGTATTGAAAGTAATATGTTCTCTCGTCCTCGGTTGCAGGCTGGGTTTTTCACTCTTCGTTAGTGCCTTAATCTATTCTGTTTCGTTAGCTAGACTTTCCCCTATCTGGCACCCAGGCATACGGGACTAGATCGCTCGGGAAAGCCTTTTCTCTAGCTACCCATTTCCAGAAGGAATTGCCATTAGACTTTCGAGTGATCGTACCATAGTTTATAGAGAAATGTTTTTTATTCATGGAAGAACTGGGCTTATCTATGCGCCCTTTAGCTTAGCAGGAGTGCTTCTTTGTTGTGCCATAGCGTAACGAAAAGGAACCCTTTTTCCTTTCATCATCACTTTATGCTCGCTTTCTTAGGAAAGCTGAACCAATCATGTGACTGACTCGACATAATCTTTTGTTGAGCTATCATAGGGAAGACGGCGAGCTACAAAGAAAGAAGAAAGTCCGTCTTCACTTCAATTATTGTTGGAGAGCTTGGATAGTACCCAATTCATCATAGAAAAACATCTGTTGGATACGTCCCCTCTTCTATTCTATGTAGAGAGAATGAAATAAGTAATAACGAGCCCTCTTTATCTTCTTTCTTTAGTGTCTTCGTCTCGCTTCGACAGCTCATGGGGCTCTGACTGTAGGTTCGATACATATGATCAAGTTTTAGCAGGAGGAATAGAGAAGACTCACTCTGCTTTTGACTCATGCCTGACTTTCATTTGGTTAGTGACTAGTAAATGGAACCGTGGCTATAATATAATAAATGGAATCATTCCGCGCAATAGAGTCTATCCTCCTGTTCCGTTTAAGTGGTCGTAGATCAGAGCTTTATTGAAGAAAGAGCTCTTGCCTCCAACTCAAAACAGAACTTCTGCAAGGCAAGGCCGATATGTTTCGTAGCAGCCAAGGATGAGTTCGATCTCTTCGCTTTTGTTCAATTATAGGCCTTTCTATTTCAAGAAAAATACCCTAACGAAAGATGTTTCTTTTAAAGGATTGAATACAGAGCCTAGTACATGAATTATTATTGCCTCCAGCGTATATTGTCCTAAACTATTTATATATGACAATTCATCTTCGGTTAGGTCACACATTTTTATATAATCTTTAGCAGTTATATTTTCAGTTCCTACTAATAACCTGAAAAAGGTACTACTACTTTTAAATAAATTATTCTCATCAAAATGCATTGTATAATTTTCAATATATTTTTGAAAATTATATAATTCTTCCTTATATTTTTTATAATCTGTTTTCCTTAACTCATCAAATTTCAATTTATTTTCTTCCAATTTTAGAATTACATCATTCTGATAAATACTTATATTAGAATTAATTAAATTAAAATCAGACTCTGTTAAAGAGTTATAGAATTGATTCCAGAATTTAGTCAGTTGTGTATTAGTACTATGTGCTCTTCTAAAGAAACGATAATACGAACATGATACTCCAGTCAACGAAACTAAATCAGCCCTAATAGATAGAACATTCATTTGTAGTAACATTTTTAGATCTAAGAAAAAGCGCATTACCAGAGAGGGGCCCCTTTAAGTAAAAAGCGGGGCTTTTTAAAATGGAATGTTAAAATCTCATGATATGTAATTTTAATTATCAGTTAGTTCTCAATAGGTTTGCCTCCCGTTGCCTTACCCTGGATTTTTCAATCCCTCTCTCAAAGAAATGATATAGAAGCTTACTATAATATAGGATGAGTATCCTTCATTCTTGAGAGAGACCGGCTTTTGGGACCACATTTCCGGGGAGACAATGTTAGGAGTAATACTCATTAACAATCCCTAAAGAGTAGCTAAATATGTTAGGGGAAGTGAGCAGTTGTGAATAATTCCATAAAGAATGTAGTTGATGTCTTTTTTATATATACTACCAGAGTGCTAATATATAAAGTTATTTAATTTTTTCCCTAAAGAGTGGCATAATATGTATGGGTATTTTTCAGCTTCTTAACCGCGTGGGGAAAGCTTAGCTTCTCCGCTTCAATTGAGCAGCTGAACTCGTTGCCGAAGCCCTTCTTCGCGCACAGCAAGACCTGATTTGAGTGCTTCTTGCCAATTGAGTTGCGATCCGCTCTTGGCCTATTAGGTTCGGAACTCGGATCCATATGGGAGAGTGGCGGATAGCTGCTTTCACGAGGTCAGACAGAATAGAATTTTCAACCGAAACTGGAACAGTCTTTCTGGATATCTAAGACATGGGGCTAATCCACACTTTCCCTCTCTTTTTCCCTTCTTTCTCGAGGAGAGAGTGGCCTTCAGCTCATCTCACGATGCCCTCAGCTATTCTCTTCCGCTCGGAGTGGCGTTAGCTGATGGAACCAAATCAATGCTTTCCCCGCTCGTTGGCCAGTGATAGTACAGAGTAGGCTTCTTTCTTTTCGTAATCGGATATGAAGCTGCCTTCTTTCAGAACCTTAGCTTGTGATATCGGCGATTGAAGGAGTTTCATGCTTGCTGATAGCCTGACTTTCCTATTTCCTGGGACTTTATCCTCTTCTCTAGCTTTCTGAAGCTAAAGACATTGCCCTTGCCATTGCCCGAATCGAATGTTATCCGCTTTCTTGGCTGAAACTGGGGAGATGATAGAGTATGCCTGCAAAGCCCAGTGTCGATAGAGCTGGTTGATCTTAGTATAGAGTATGACCTGCATGCCTAACAAACTTTTGAAGCTACTCTACTGATATGATAGTAGAGCGGCATTCCATCTCCCCTCCTGATTCTGCTTTCCCATTTCACCGGGCTTCAAAGGAAGAGTATGACCTGGTATGACCTGCTGGCCTCAAAGCCTATCCCGATCCGCTCCTGTTCATTCAGAGTGGGACCTACTGAACCTCGTCGTAAACTCGATAGCTTCGCTCCTCGCTTTTGTTCAATGATTCCTTCTAACATAACAGGGCATTCGTGAACAAGCCCTGCTAACAGCTCTTTGTCCGATTCTATTCCTATTTCCAGCTCCAGAACTCGATCCGGGAATTTCATTAGACCTCGAATGCGCTCTGACTCTTGGAGGAAGATCCGCTTGAGAGCATCGAATCGTTGCTGCTTTTGCTATTGGTCTACAAATCGCTGCAACCAATGTCCCGAAAGTAGCCTCCGTCCTCTTTTGAGTAGAATGATGGGCTCTTAGGAATAGAAGTGGGCATGAATGGAGCTTCTAGGACTGTGTTGACTGAAGCTCTCTTTGTCCATCTAATCTTGATTTGCTGTAAACAGACGATAGTGTCAATTGGCTTATTCGATGCTCACTGCCTGAATTTAGGAGTTAACCCGATCGAGATCAGATGATGCAAGGATCGGATTTGATAAACTTTCTCGCAATTTGCCTCTTTCGGGATCTTCTATGACTCTATTAGCTTCTTTCTTCCA
>Ga0068618_1000145_pt1 | contig 16006 bp, 15 predicted proteins | sample InSIn2SAF170_2_FD_77423 | JGI IMG/M metagenome (GOLD analysis project Ga0068618, IMG submission 77423) | Clean room microbial communities from NASA Spacecraft Assembly Facility at Jet Propulsion Laboratory, Pasadena, California, USA -... ...
TCCTACACTTCTCAACTGTTGGTCAATTGTCAACACTCCTCGACCGCTTGATCAGCTGCTGATGAACCTACACATGACAGTCAACCTCCTTCCAACCGTGCTTCAGCACATGAATTCCGGCACTGATACAAAGGGTGGACGACCAACATTATCTGCAGTGTAGCTCTCCCCAAACGTGCCGCTCGTGGGAGAGTTCTAGGACTTTATATCGCAGCACTAACTGTCAACGGTACCAAAAATCAAGCGCTGTAAAGTGATATCTCGATGCAGGCCTAAAGATGTGGTTGACGCTTGGGCAAAAATGCAAAAAGGCAGGTCAGCAAGCTCTTTCAAGCTCTACTACCTTTAGGGAAGATCGACAGGTCATAAACAACTACCTATATTGAACACCCAGCCGGTGATGTTGATCAGCAACTAACTCGTACATCTTTTCGTTAAGTTAAAGTCAGCGGGTGACAGTAACCACTAGGTCATATGGACGTTGATCAGCAGCTAATTCGTACGAACGCTTGATGTTGTTTGTTGACTAAAACTCTCGTTTGATATACTATAACCCTTCGCTCTGCCGTCATGCAGCTGGAATCGCAAACGGGAAGCAGCGTATCACCTTCACCACGTACGCATTATGCCGTTGCGCTGTCAACTAGTTGTGAAAAGTAATGTGTGAGTGCTCGCTATGCTATGGATAGATCAGAGGAATTCGTTTCGGAAAATGTACTTCTTTGCAATGGTGCTTCTTACTGATGAACCATGATCATTGGATTGGCTATTTCCTATACTCGAGCCTCGCTCTACATCAGGTGTTCCTTCTGCCAACTTCTCGTTCTTCACCAGTAACGTCTACTAGCTCAATCTTTGCGTCCCTCAATTGTAGTGGTGGCACCGTGCAGCACGGGAACTAAGAAGAGCGGCGGAGCAGGCTTCGACGAAAAGATTCGATCAGCATTGGAATAGCGCTGAAGCAGATGATGCTTAGGAGTTGTGGTGGCCATGCCTCCAGTCTAGAGATATCAATTCATACCGAAAACGAGGCTGACAGTCAACCGCTTGCTGCTTTTCACATCAATTACTAATACCTCATTCTTCAACACGATGCCTAGGAGAGGTCGGATCAACGCAAAAGAGCATCGCGTATAGTGCTGGTACGGAATAGAATCTAGGCCGTTTCGGAAGAATGTGCAGACTCCAGCAACGTTCAGTCTTAAGGCCTCAGTCTCTGTGGGTCACGAGGGAATGGCGTAGCTTGACGAACGTTGTCAAGTCCCAAGAAAAATTGCACAATTCTGTTCAGGCCTAGACCACCACCAGCGTGTGGCCGGCAGCCTTGTCGGAATGAATTGACGTAATCGACAAATCCATCTGATGTTGGATCGACCCCCTTCGCGCGCATAGCTTCTTCAAGTTCATCGGCGTCGTTTATACGTTGGGCACCAGACATGATCTCCTCCCCGCGCATGAAGAAATCATAAGAATTCGAGAGGTTCGGATTTGTCGGGTGGCGTTTTGTGTAGAATGGCCGCACAGCCATTGGAAACTCGTCGAGCACATAGAAGTCGGTTTCGTACTTTTCACGAATGATCTTGCCTAATTGTTTTTCCATGGCTGTGGTTAGATCAGTTTCGAAAGCATCCTGCGCAGATGTGTCGACACCGGCATCTTTCAGGAGTTTCACGCCATCGAGATATTTCAGACGCAAGGCTTTGCCGTCTTTGACCTTGAAATCGCCGGCTTTGGGAAAGTATTTCTGGATTACAGTGAGTTCGTCCTTGTAACGGGATAAAAGTTCGGTGACCATATACACGATTAGCTTTTCGGCAAAATCGAGGACTTCGTGGTAGTGGGTGTTGAAGACCATTTCAAAATCAAGGCCGGTAAACTGCCAAGGTTAGCTGGAGCTCTGGACATGGAAAGCCAAGAGTAGAACTCACTTCTGTCAGATGTCGATGAGTGTTACTCTTCTCGGCTCGAAAAACAGGACCAATCTCGAAAACGGATTCACAATCTCCTGCAATGAGCATCTGCTTGTAGAACTGTGGACTTTGTGTGAGGTACGCCTTCTTGCCAAAATAGTTTGAAACCTCAAAGACATCACTCCCACCTTCTGTAGCTGCACCGACCAGCTTCGCAGTATTGTATTTTCTTGAACCGCTCTTCCGCATGTATTCCTCGAATAGTCCTTCCACAGCACTGGAAATGGTAAAAATTGCTTGATTGCACTCGGATTGCATATCAATGACTCTATTGTCGAGACGGACCTTCAGAGACACAATCGGAGCACCAGAAGCATCAGTGGCATCCTCTTCAACAAATTCTGGTGGTGGTCTCTCGATGTCCTTTGGCTGTACTGGCAGCATCTGCATGGCGGGCGAGATGAGGTAGATCTTCTTGATGTGTAACTCGAAGTCTTTGATGGTAGCGGACTCAACCGGAGCAGGCGTCTTCTTAACCAATGCCGTGACTTGCACGAATGAGTTGATGTTGACAGATATCGCCCACTTGACCATTTGCTTCGAGACCTCGTCGCCAACAGCTATGACTGACTGGATAGTCTTGCCTTGCTGACGAAGCATGAGGAATGCGAGCTTAGCCGACTGACCTCTGCTGTTATGTACCCTTACTATGACATTGATAGTCTGATTGGCGTGTTCGTCTGCGACATTCTTGAGGTGAGTAATCTCAACAGCATTGTCGGTGGGTAAGGGACCGTAGTTGTCTTTTGCATTATCGTCATCGGCGGACGCCTGTTGCTGAGCTCGCTTCTCGTCCTCGGCTTTCTTGACCGCAGCCTTTTTCGCAGCCTTTTCGGCGTCCTTTTGTGCTTTCTTCAGAGCATTCTTAGAGGGTGCTCCATCGGAAGGAGTATTTGGATTGTCTTTCGCATGTACTGGCAACGATGCCTCGGGATTCGACATTGTTGATGATTGTGTCTCGTTTATCTTTATGGTTTGAGTAGGTCTACCTTACCACACGAACTTGACGTTTCGACGTATGTTCAACGATTTTGCAAGTGATTGTTGACTCCTACAAAAATGTGGTGCGGGGTGGAACGGTTAGTGGAGAGACATTCAGGCCACTAGTAAACATTTGTGCCTGACGATCATGAAGCTCCAGCATTTTTGTCCGCAGATGCATGCATGAAAGAGCCGCATGCGGGCATCGAATCGGAGCTCAACTCAACCTACCCATAATGAAGTGAATCAAGCAAACCAGCAATTAGGCAATATCGACGTTTGTTCGAGGTCAGAGATCTCTAACGAGAGCTGCACTGATGGGATTAATGGTGTACAAACGAAAGAAAATAGCAGTTGAGCGTCGGCAATCACGGTGAAATAGACTGCCAGCCTCGCAAGCAAGTTTGAAAGCCTCGCGGGTGACTCGAGAGCAACAGCAGGTTTTTGTAAAACATAATTTTGCAATACAATGCACACATTAGTCGGTACGAGCCCAGCATGGCCAAAAAGAAGAAGTCGCAGGCCCCTGCTGCTACTGTAGAGACGGATGTGGCAGTTCAAAGCAACGAGCCTGCCAGTAAACCCGACCCCAAAACCAAAGTCGAAAGCCAGCCACAGGAAGTGCAGTCTACTCCGACTTTGGTTATCTGTCGCAACAAGTATGTTTGCCGGAAATCTCGCCTTCAGCACTGTGTAATGCCTTATTACCGAGCTGACGTCGTCGTAGACATTGGCGATATATATCCTCATATCACGGACCGTGGTTGAACCTCCCTCCCGAAGTCCTCGAGAGCTTGGCATACAGCAATTTCTATTCTCCCAGTCCTCGGCCAATTGATCCGGCCGTCTTCTTCGATCTTGTGAAGATCAGGCGTCTCATCGACGATGCCACGAGTTTGGCCGTTAGAGCCGCCAACGGCACCACTGCTGCGTCTCTCACCAACTCGCTGAATTCCAGTAACGGTTACCTAAATGGTACAGATGCTGAAATACTTGGTATAGGCGCGTCAAGAGGTGGAGGAGGTAATGCGAAACTGAGTCGGGAGAGGAAGTTTCGTATGCGCGAACATGCAACTTCGAAATTATCCCACGCATATGCTCTGGATGAGATTGCTGCCAGTGTAGCTACTATGCAGTCAGCTTCGGCATTGGAAGAGGTCGCCAAACATGTGTTACAACGAGATGAGCGTGACCCGGATGCACAATACGTACACTTCTTTCATGAGAAGATACCTTCAAGAGCTATGGCGGAGTCAACTCCTCTGACACCACTGACCGATATTATCCAGCAGAGACCGACAGACGCTGCCCCCTATAGGACAAGGGCAGTAACGAGGATCTTCAAAGAGGATTATCTTGGCTCAGCGCGAGACTTGACCGAGGGTTTGGCTATACATCGTCTTTACCATGTAGACCGTCGCAACGAGCAGAAAGAGCTGATACTGGCCAACGAAGCTGCAAAATTGCCTCGTGAGGCCAAGATCGATGAGAAGGATCAACCAAGCAGCATGGAACCTCAGCTGCTATTCCACAGGGCGGGCGTCTATCTGACTTTGGCATGTCAACACATAGTTGCTGTCCTGAAGCGCTTCGACCACCCAACTACAAATAGGAATGCTGATGGACTACAAGAACCGCCACCTGAAAGTCCTCACCTGAAGGAGGAAGTTCGAGCTCGCATGGAAGCGCGAAAACTTGTTCGCACATATGCTAAGCGTGCTCTGAGAGATTACACCGCCTTCCTTTCCCACTTTGACTACACGCCTGGTTTATCTGCAGAGTTTACTCAAGCATTTCTCGACAAGGTTGCTGCCATGACAAATACACATTCAGCTGGTACTGGTTCCAGAAGCCAGCGTCTCCTGGACATCGACTCCCACACCCATAACGGCATTTCTGAAGCGCTTGTAAAGTATGAGCATCGCCGCAACCGTAATCAGAACCAGCAGGATAACTTGCCACAAATCCCTAAGCCATCAATCTACAAAGTCAGCGAGCTCTTCAACCCAGTACCTCCTCCAGATCTGCCACCATACCCGGCTACTGCTGAAACAGCTGAAGCCAGGTCTCATGCTATCTTCTCTCTACCTGACTTCTCCGAGGCAGTAACGTACCACCCACTCATCATGGACGTTCTTCATTCTCTTCTTCTTTGTCACTGTCTTGTTCAAACATCAGTCAAAGAACATCAACGGCACGCTTACATGGCGGCCCGGATCGCTCGAGTCTGTGACGGATACCCAATCTTTTTGGCAGCCAGAAGTCCTGCACGAGCTGATTGGATTGAGGTTCTTCGCAAGACTAGAAACTGGTTAGGTCTAGAACAAACCTGGGAACAGCTTTGCATGCCCACATCTCAGCACGACAGGCGTAGGCGCGGTTCACAGAAAGAGAATAGCACAGTTGTCAGCAAGGATAAAGGAGCGTCTACAGCAGAGAGCAAAGAAGATAAACTAGAGCGCATCAAACGTGACGCCATTCGAGAAGCACTCGCCGATGAAAGAGTCGTCGACGAAGAAACCTTCCGCGCCAGCGTTCGAGCCCGCGAAGCACGAGCAATCGCCGCAGAAGACGAAGAAATGCGAAAGGAATACCACAACATATCTCCTTCACCACCAACCAACGGCACATCACCAATCGCCGCACCCACTCACACCAAAACAACAACAAAAAGCAGCCCATCAACCAAACCACGAAAACCTCCACCCCAAGACGAGTCCTCCACCACTCTAAAACCACACGACTACCCCATCACAACAGAACGAGCAGAAATAATAGCCCGCTGGATCCGCGAAGCACCTCCACCCGGCAGCAGTTCTAGCGACAGCAGCACCAGCAGCACGAAACGAACCAGCGGCAAAAAGTCACAAGCACGCTCTCTCAGAAAACAAGCTAGCGACATGAGCGCCATAAGCGCCGTAAGTGGTCTGAGCAGCACCAGTATAGCTAGTGTGGATAGCGAAGCAACGACGTGTGGAGGTTTAGATCGGAGTATTGAGAGCTTGAGCTTGGATGTGCTTGACTGACTGATCGATTGAGTGATCAGACGGATTTGATGGGAAGGCTGGTGTAGCCTATAGCTATGACTATCATTATTGCGTACATCTGAATCAACTAGGTCTTCGTACTTTAGGCGACCATCCTTCCTCATTCTCAGCTCCATGTCTCTCATTATACTTATGTATGTAGTTGATATGGTGCAGTGGTACGCGGACACAGCATCAGTTCTGAGGAGGTTGTCCCTGCCAACTTACCTTGCTTACTCTGGGTAATACACCCGTTATCTAAGCTATCTAGATCCTCTACAACAGACACCCCGTTATCGCTTTCAGCTTTCCCTACGTATGTACCTACCTACCGATATACTGTACGTATACTCCTTCCTTCAAGTACCTAAACACAGTACGTAGTAATGAGAAACCATACCGCCTTGGGTACGTATACTTGTATCTATCTACGCACATTAAAAACCTGCTCGCCTACGTATCTACGTACTGTACTAACCTATACCTACGTACCTACACAGCCGTCTATAATTCAATAGGCCTCCCTGTCTTTATTCGTGACACACTAATATCTGCGTACTGTACGTACTCAATCATCCGAACATTCTACTAATTCTACCTATAGCCCTCCCCTCCCTCCCTTCCTTGCCCTGTTGGTAGCCGTAACCGTGATAGTAACACATAGCTCCATGTATCACAGATAACAGCTCTTTCAAGCCCATGTTGTACTGTACTGTACCGTCCGTACGCAGTATCACCGGAACCTACATACTTAACCTCTCTTTCTTTCTATAACGTCTGGTCTTATTGTTGTCAGCGTGATGGGACGGTTTAGTGGGGACGGAGATACGGGGTAGATGGATGGTTATGGGAGGTCTGGGTATTGGTTTGTTGGGCTGGTTGGGCTGTCATTTGCTGATGTATATACTCCCTCACGCGTATATTGCAGTGCAGTGCGTATTATAGTTTGGAATTGTAGTCATGTGTGGAAACACGTACGCTTGGGCTTGTGCTTATGTAAATACTTATAGAACTGTTATATGTAAGTATAAGATATAAGTGAAAAACCCAGGAACCACGGAACTGTGCATATACTGGCACGACGACGTTTTCCGGTGCAACGAAGACAGTATGTATATACACACATGCATGTACATATAAGTTTTATGTATGCAAGAACATCGTACTCCAACACAAGCTACGTACTCTACCACCATCTCTCATATCCTCATGTTTTCATATGTCATCTCCAGAACACAGTGCCCTCCATCAACCGCCTCGCAGTCCGAAAAACAGTCGCTGACTCCAGCTCTCCACCACTACTAAACGTAGCTTCAACAGCCAATTTGCCACTCGCATGTCCTAGCGTGATACCGCCCGCAGGATCAACGAGTGTATCAGCGACGCACTGCTGCACCACTGATCCAGGAATTCTAGCTGCTGCGGCAGTCGATAAAGATACCGTGATGGGCACCGCCTTATGCGGTTGACCAACTGATATCGCGCGAACCGTGATATCTGTTCCGCTCCCTTCTCGGGAGGGCGAAACGATACATATCTTGGGTATGCTGGCTGGTACAAGGTCGAGCGTAGGGGCGAGGGACATTGCTAGCCCTGCTTGGCGGCGGATGCTGTCTAGTTCCGCCAGAAGCGTTGGGTGTGCGTCGATTTCAGACGGTGTTAGATCGCCGGCGATATTGAGTGATGACGCGTTTACAAAAACGCAGGGGTTGCCGACGTCAATACATGTCGTTTGTATACCGTCGAACGAGTCGATTACGTTCCCTGTCGGCAGGAGTTTCCCCGTCTTCGAGCCAGCGGGGTTAATAAAGTCGAGTTTCACGCGTGCTGTTTTTCCCGCTACGCCGTCGATCGTGTAGTCTCCTTCGGCGCTGGCTTCGCCATCGACAACGGGGAAACTAGAGTTGATTATCTTGCCCGTGTTAGTATTATGAATGCGGACTGTGACTGAGTCGTGCGTTCCTGGCTCAGAAACAGCAACGAGTTTCGAATCGATTGCGTAAGGGCCGATGGCAGCGCTCATGTTGCCGCAGTTCGCGGAGAAGTCGACTTCGGTTGTTTTGACGCCGATGGCCGCGAAGGTGTAGTCTACGTCTGCGTCGGGGTGGGTCGATGGACCGACGACGCAGATCTTTGAGAGGCTGGATATGCCCCCACCCAAACCGTCGAGTTGGCGGCCGTTAGGGTCGGGACTGCCGAGGACGCCGAGGAATATGGGGGGCCATTGCGATTTGTCGGTGGGTAGGTCTTTGGGTTGGAAGAAGACTGCGCGGGAGGTGCCGCCGCGGTAGTAGGCTGCTGTTGCGCGGTGTTGCATGGGGAGTGTTGCTGAGGAGGTGAAGTGTCGAGGTTTGGGACGGAGTGTGGTTGAGATGCGGATGCGATTCAAAGTGTGGGCAGCTTCCATTGATCCTCTTGATGTCAAAGCGAACGTTTCGAGCCGTCGTTTGGTGTATGGGGTGTTTGCATTGCCGCTGTTGCCTCAAGTTTGGTCAAAGCCTTGCCTCGGGTGTGAATCTACTACAGTATAAACACATCGAAATTGGCAGTATGGTTGACATGCCCGGCATTTCGGCGCGTTCCGAACAGAAGTCGTTCCAAGTGGAGCAATCAGCCTTGGCAGTAGGTAGGTAGTCAGTCCTTTTACTCCCCATCTCGCATCGTCGTTGGAAAGCTCACGCAATTATTGGTGACTTCGCTGCTCGTCACCAAAATTGGACTTCAAAATGCGTTAAACGTTCCAGAGGTGTTTGAACGTTGGTTTCCCAAGTACTGCTTCACGTGTTACAACTACGTAGAAGGGGCGGATTTCAACCAATGCAATGCCGTATATATAGCTTGGTGGATGTGGACATTGGTGTCTTGGTTCGACCAGATATCGATCTTTCTATAACATGTGTCCATTCGATAACGACAGACTTACGTCGAGAAATTCTTGACCTTGTTGATGCTCAAGAGATGAGATCAGAAGCTGTGGCTGCTGATGCGCGGAGAATAGCGCGAAAGCGTCCGAGACTCAGCACACATTGCCCAGCCTATGTGTTTCTCTCGTGGACTCGAACAAGTTTGGTCTTCGTAGGCTACAAAGTGACTGGTATGTCACTAAAGTCACGTCTGAATTGTTGAGCTCGTCCCAGATGGAGCTGTTTGTGTCTCTTTTGTCCCCTATCTTTACTACGTGTGCAACAGCCGCGGAAAAAGATCTCGTCAGTTCATAACCAGTGATGGGAACTGATCTCCAAAAGCAGATGACGAGCAAAATGTCTGGACTCACCCAGCTTCCGTGCCTCTATCTGTGTATTACTCAATTCTTGGCACAGTGACATGCTCTAAGTTTTCTACAGCCACAAGGTGCTTACATAGCTCGTAGAAATCTTCTGGGCCGAATTCCGTTGTATTGACACCCATGCAGGAATGATGATCAACGCTGATCTCCTGTCTTTCCTATCCACTAATACGGTACTGTGCCCTGTAAGGCGTCCTGGGGCCGAAACATTGTTCCACAATTCCAGGTACCGGACTGTAAGGCCGATGTGCATTTGCAACACCGAGCAACTGCATTAATGATTACAGTAGCCAGGCCCGCTATTGTGGCAGTGGCTGTCATGATGCGGTGAACTGTGACCGGACAAACGAAACTTGGGGATGGACCCGGTCCGGTTTGGTCTGGACTAGACGAGCCAGGCGTTCCTCATGACTGTAGAGCTTCTCCAGGTGGTGGCTATGAATGCGGTGCATGTTGTATGGAGCACAGTATGATGAACTGTGTCTTAGTTATTAGACCGCTTTGATTGATGATCAGTCAGTTGAGATTCAGGTACAAGTGGAGTGAACTCAGCCCTAGAAGTCGAGATCTGTACTTGTGGAGATGGTCGTCTGAATCTAACCTGGTTAGGTTATCTGCGGCGGTGTGTTAAGATTCAAAAGTGCATAGAAAAAGTACAGCGATTTTTAAGGTTTGTGGTTGATGTTGCCAAGCATGAACAAGCTTATGGTCATCCATGCTTGTTAGTTAGTTAGGTTTATCTCTGCACCCCCACTTGGTTACTGTAGTGCCTTGGATGGACTTGACTGTAAACTTTCGTTTTTGTACACAACGGTGGGTAGGCGTAATCATCCAAAAATACTGACCGCACAATGGAGATGATGGAGATGCGTGAAGCACCAACTTGGGATGGTATACTTTAGTAAAAAGTAGCAACAAACCATAGCCACCACACCATGTTACCTTGTGGTTTCATGCCCTAGTGTCGACTTGGTCAAATAAGGATGGCCAGTACGCTGCTTTTACAATTTGTGGTCCACTCATACATGACGTGGGTGTTCTTTGGTGCGACACGTGCCGGAGCGCGGGGATCAAAGTAGGTAGGACGCCGATTGATAATCGATGTCAAAAAGACATTTTGTGCGGAATTATGTGTTGTCCGCACCATGATAGGGTAAGCCATGATTATGCGATGTTGCGAATCGTTCTCGTTACATCCCACATCTTGTTTATTGGTTCGCAATTACTGAGATTCTGAGACCCTAAGTCTCTGCGACCACACGAACTTGGTCTGCTTTTACCATGCGGCTCGCTGTGAAAGGAATACGTGTTCGTAGATGAAGGATGATGGGTGTTACCTCATCCAGAGAGACCCTGTGGTTGAGCATTTTCCAAGAGCCAGTTAACGAACAAAGCGGGGTCAGGATGCGAAAAGGCGTTAACTGACCAATAATTTGGGCCGCTAAGCGAAAGAGCTGAAAGAGCTGAAATGCATGGATGTCACAATGCACAGAGTTCACGAAACACAAGCGTGGAGTTTCTGATTAAGAATGTCGGGCCTTATTTCTCTCCTTGTAATCGAAAAATGTGTTGAGTGACCGCACATGGTAGATTGTTGGTTGCGCCATCTGTACTGCTCTAGTACTGTAGCAACTGCGGTCCATTCTTTGTTCGAGATCGAACAAGTACTCTGAGTAGTTCGGTGTGTGATTATATTCTAAGGCCATTGTCTTGTCGTGGTCGGGCCATGGAGTGGTCAGTGCTGAAGCCGGACATGCCGAAACCAAAGCGTCCCTATGAAGTCATTGAGGTCTTGTCTGGCATCAATTCCGAACAGTTTGTAAGCATGAGAGAGGTTCAGCAAAAGCACGCAAATTAGGTATTCAACTTTCGTGAGCGCTGAAGTTCCCCCCCTGCACCTTCCCAGTTTCTCGGAAACCGCTAGAGTTACAGTACAGCCGTTAGGGCATGTGACACTTCTGCCCGCAACCCATCTGTCGGATTACCAACTTCTTTCCGTCTAGCTCTCTCGGTTGTTCTCGTATCATGCACATGCACGTTAACTGTTGTGGTGTTCGACTGGAAAGCTTTGGAAAGTACAGTAGTTCACAACATGCATGAAGCATGCATTAGAGGGGTTCCAGACCGCCACTACACAGATCTGTGGCAGGCTATCTCCTTTCAGTGCTCTTAAGCACGGTCGTCGTATCGAATCACCACTTTTTGTTCAGCCCTGCCGGTTGTACTTGCAGGCTGGCAGTTACTTCCCTTCACTCCCAACCGGAGCTGCTTGTTGGCTCTCTCAGAGCCGCCATGTACTCTGCACCGTTGATCACTTCGTCGACGCTGCCCGGTGTCTTATTGATCCTTCTGCATACGCTATCCTGAGTGATTGGCTAGTAAAGATTATCGACGATACGAATGCAGTAATTACTGTGCACTTGGCAGCTTTACATAATGTACACCTGTCAGATGCGAGTTGATAGCTTGGCATTCATTGTGCCTTTGCGATGCACGCAGTAGAAGTTCAGTACTGTAATCGAGAATTTCATTAACAGTCCCTGACATACTGCATTTAATGTGTTTCAAGTCATACACAACCCGCCATCTACAATAACCTGTTGACCCGTTACAGCTTTGGCTAGTGGACCAGCAAAAAAGACCACAGCACCTGCTAGATCTTGTGGAGTAGTGACTTTCCTTAATGGTGTGATCGCAGCAATTTGGTCGAATATCTCCTTAGGGGTGGAAGAGCTCGCATCTGTCATATACAATAGGCCACCTGCGACCATATTGCAGGTGATGTTTTCGGGACCCAATTCTGCCGCAGTCGTGTGCGTAAAAGCAAGTAGTGCACCCTTGGATGAAGTATAGTCATGATATGGTACGACCGGATTTTGCACCAGGTTGGTCCCGATATTTATGATACGGCCATAACCCAATTCCTTGAAGCCTGGGATCGCAGCTTTGGTCGTGTTGAGAGTGCCTTGAAGTGAAGTACGGATTTGCTTGTCAAAATCTGTCCAAGTAATATCGGTCAACTTGAGCCTTGCATCGCCATTGAACTTGAAATCTCCAAGTGCATTGTTGACAACGATTGCAATGGGTTGACAGTAGTGGCTTTGAGCCTGTGCGAAGAGGTCTTGTACCTGAGTTAGATCTGTAACGTCAGCCTTGATAGCAATGGCATTCAATGCCTCTGCAGCTTCCTTTGCCAGCTTTTCGTTCTTTTGATAGTTGATCACGACATGAGCTCCTTCTTTGTGTAACGCTTGAGCTATGGCGAGGCCTAGGCCTCTCGATGAGCCAGTGACTACGGCAACCCGGCCTGAGAGAGACATTTTCGGGATGGTTGGTGCCTGACAATGCCGGCTGGTGATTGATGATTGTATGAATTGTCTGCGAATTGAGCCATCGAAACTGGAAATCAGCTATATACATTACGTCATTCGCGTGGACCAGAAGTCGTCGTCTCCAGTTTGTTGGCAGGTTTTCTACAATCACAACAGCTAATTCACAGCTTGAACCCGCAACAGAAGAATTTTGCGAGTAGCGTCGGTCTCCTGGAGTCGTCATTGTTATCTGCCGACTTGTCGTAGCTAGTGGTGCTGCTCTGCTCGTCAATATCAGTAGTGCCTTTTTGTCCGCAGGTATTCAGCTCCTTGCCTCCAGCGATGCCGTTTATAGAGCATAGATTCAGGGTGAAGTCGCCTTTCTGGCTGCCGAAGAAACTGGGGAAGGATCAGCAAGCCTTGACCTCAATAGCGTTAGAACTTGACGCACCTCCTAATCATTATGCTCATACGTCGGATGTTAGTCTTGATCAGTGGCTTTGCATCATCCTTCGCGCGGCCTCGGTACGTTGGCTTGAACTCTTTCCATAGTATGGTGATGGTGTTGGGAGTAGGCTGGGCGTCGTTGAGGCTTGTGTTGTTGACGCTGAAATCGTATTCCCACGACACGGTTGATCTCTCACGACCTGTATCGGGATCCGGAGGAAGTATCTCGTCCTTCAAGATGAACGTATACATTTTGTCATCGGTTTGCGAAGGATCGATGGTAATCTGGATACCTTCGAATTGAGAAAGGTCCCAATGCCGATCATCTCTTGAGGTCCGTTGAGATGCGAAGCCGGCGCCGCCTAACGTATCGATATCGAGATGACCTGTGAACACAGCAAGGGACCCATCGATCTTGAGATGCGACTAGTATACGTTCAGCATCAGACTGCTGCTGAAAACTTCGTGTTCTCAATGCAATAAATGGATACATATACTTGAGATACATTGTTTGTATATTGTACTCACCTGTGACTTTCCTCCTCTCACCCTATCATCGCTGTCCGTCCACTCATCTGCTATCCAACCTCTGCAAGCGGAGTGAGCAAAGTGCTGTGCGAGCGCGAGACGCTATCTTACAATTTGCCACCGAAGATGATTGTTGATGCCAGGTTGGGTGATACATCATTTCGCATTGTGATCAGGAATATCGATTTCACTTTGCCTTAGCTTCGAGAGCAAAATTGCAGGTCACCAGGATGCACTTGTGTGTACTGCGGACTCGAAATTGATGCTTCGCTGGATTGACACTCAAAAGATGGCTATGCAACGATTGTCGACTCTTTCATCACGACTAGCTCTGGAGTCTCAATGTTTCTACAATTATCAAAGTGATCTGGTACTTAGTGATCTCCACTCGCCGTGGGGGCTAGCTAAATCGATCTAATCGGGCTAGTGTTAGACGTCAATGCGGAGCGGAAGGAGGTCTGGCCGATACATTCTATATTGCAGGAGGTGGGCAAAGGACATAGATGCATTTGACGTTTCGCAGAAGAAACACTCGATGAAAATACATAAGAAATAAAATTTGTTACACATAGTAGGACGTTATTACTAATGTCAAGCAATGTGAAGATTTTCATGATACATATCTCGTACTGTACATATCTCTCACTAGATTTGACACTCAATATGCTAATCACCAATCCATGAAGTATCAACTGTGATCATGGCACCTGACCTACTGCAAAGCTCATTATCGCTACAAGTCATACAAACTAGGCCTGAATCAAACCTGTAAACTCTCCTTGAATAGTACATTTTGTGAAGCAGGCAAGCCTCTATCCGGGAGCTTCCGATACTTGCACCAATGGTGGAACGCCTTACAAGCATCGGATCCCTTGCTGTGGTTTACCGGAAACATAGATGCCCGTCCTCCCGCTACACTAGACACTTTGCTGGAGATATGGACTTTTATGAACCGGGTGTTGAACACTCATATCACGCTGTCACTCAGGTTGCAATGATGGGCGGCCTTATGTCCTCGATACGTGACTCCTAAGCTCGCCCTCCGGTTTTCAGCCCACATTAGGCAGGCAAGACGCCTGACCGTTGTTACACAACACTGAGGATTCTGGAGAAGTAGACGTTATCACTATGAACGCCATATCTGTTCGAATAGATGGACGTTCGGTGATGTGGGCGGAGATATTGGCGTAAGTGGTTGATGCACAAAATATGGCGGCGAGTTCTCTCGAGATCCGTCCGACATCCAGCTATCTGATATAGATGGGCACTGCAATAACTTTGGGTCAGCGGCCAGTTCGAAAAAGTGACGTTTGCAGGATATGCTCGGGCAAGAGAGAAGGTGTAAGAAGTTTGGTTATCTGCTATGAGGATATTGGCGAGAAAAGAAATTGGTGGTATTTACCCTAGATGAATATTCCTGTGGCAACAGGGTTCGATGGGTTTCCATGCCAGTGAGGGCAGCATAGCTGATGTCGAAAGGATTCAATAGGTCTTCCTCGGTGAAGCATGGGTCCTGCTTAACCACATCTGATGGTCCAGTTGATGGTAGTGTCGGTGGTAAAGGGTGCAGGTACTGTGGTTGGAAGTAGGAAGTAGCATAAGTGTCTGATGTTTGTTGCTCATCAGGTAACATAATATCTTGTCCATAATAATCGGAGCTCGTCAGGCTGTTTGCATAGGAATATATCGGAGTTGAGTTAAGAAAGAATTGTGTTTCATCGAGAATATGACTTGTGAAAGGATCTTCTAGTGGAAACAACGAAGGCGAGAGTTGTTGATCGTGCGAATAAGTGCTTGAAGCACGTGAAAAGGATTGTCTAGGCATGACTTTGCTATCCCAACTAGAGTCACCCTGGCTGTTTACTGCAGATGGAAACAGTTCAGTATGTGATGGCTCTGGTGAATTTGAGGTTGAGACTGTCTTTCGCTCCAGGTCTTCGAGCTTTCTCTTGAGCTTCTTGCGGTAGTTGCGCTGCCACTCGTTTAGCAGTCGATCACGAGCAAGCTTGGATGAGCCTTACCTGAGCAATACGGTTTTGTATTCTTCTTCGCTCAGCGAGATCTGATATCTTGGTCCAATCCTCATTTGGATTGGCCGAGGCGCTGAACGCGGAACTTGTGTTCTGGGTGGAAGAATTTCTGACATGATGTGTCTGTTGTGCATGCTTCTGTTAGTGGCTTGAGGCAGAAAACATGCCGAAGCCACAACTTTCATCGAAAAATCATCCGCCCTTTTGCTGCACTCTTCCTCATACAGTTTCCACCTCCGCACCCTGGTCACCCTTACCACACTGGCGGTGTAGCTAATTTCGAACCATGCATTGCCTCCCCTTAGCGTCAGGACCTAGCGCTCTTGTGCTGCGGGTCGCTCGCATCCTCGCATGCCATGCAAAGCACCAAGGACTGAGGCTAAGTGGGAGCTGGGAGCCCTGTACTGACTGGACCCTTCAAGTTTAA
>Ga0068618_1000146_pt1 | contig 15991 bp, 11 predicted proteins | sample InSIn2SAF170_2_FD_77423 | JGI IMG/M metagenome (GOLD analysis project Ga0068618, IMG submission 77423) | Clean room microbial communities from NASA Spacecraft Assembly Facility at Jet Propulsion Laboratory, Pasadena, California, USA -... ...
GGAGGGCGACATCTTTCAGCTGGAAATAGCACCGCCCCGAGCTCATCTGTCCCGTCCAAGGCAACTTCCGAGAATGGATTCGAAGCGCAGAGTGATGAAGGTCTCTTTTCGCCAATTGACGGCACACCAAGCAAAGATAAATCCAAACTTACTCGTGAAGAGCGTGAAGCACAATACAAGGCAGTTCGTGAGAGGATATTTGGAGATTTTCAGGAACCTCTTCCAGGCGAGAGCGCATCCACAGGCGAGACCTCGGGAAGCATGTCGAGGTCTTCTTCGTCTAGTGGTAAGAAGAAGACCAGAAGACAAAAGCAGCCGAAGGACGACAGCTTCGAAGCTCGGTCAGCCTTTTACCCTAGCTATGCTCCGCACCCTACCCAGTACAGTTCTACATATTTCGAATCACCTGTGGTCAATGGATATCCAGTCTCACCAACTGGCTACGACCAGGATATGTACGGTGCTACGCCAACCCAAGCATTTCCTGGTTTGGATACAAACACGCAATTTTCCGGCATGCAGGGCTTCAATTCCAACATGATGCAACAATATAACAACACAGATTGGCAAATGATGCAGGCAATGCAGAACGGATATCTCATGTATCCTCAGGCAATGCCGTTTCAGTCGCCAAATTCGAATGTGATGTCGCCTGGAGTGCAGTCAATGCAACAAAACCAGCATCCACAACAGGTATCAGAATGGTATCCGAATCAATATCAGAACTTCACGAATTATGGGCAAGCTAATTCTCAAGCTCAGTACCTGCCTCACCAAACCACAGGTCAAAGAGCCCAAGCTCAAGCCAATCCGTACGGACAGTCGTTCAACCAACCATACTCCACTCCTCTCTCATATCCAGGACAGCATCCTTCAAAGAACAAAAAGTCACTTTTTAATCCGCAAACCCGGTCGTTCGTCCCCAACAATGCAGAAGGGCGCCCAGATAATCGTTCTGGAAGGCACAAGAACCAGACACGGCAAAGCCTCAACTCTAGTCATCACATCTCATCCACCGGTAACGGAACACCTGGCGGAAGAGAGGACTCGCTGAAGCAGAAGTATGGCACACCTCCAAGTCTTCCGAAGAAGCCGCCTCCGTGTGAGGTGAAGTCTAGTGTTGAGGGAACCATGATGTCGAATCCAGTACAGGAGATTACCTCACCGTCTTCAAGCAGTGGGCCGCTCGTGGTTAACGGCACTGTCGCGACTGCGGAATGAAAGGAAATACCTTTTGATAAAAGCAAAGTGCATGATATGGTAGTTTTGCATGGACAGGCATTTTGAAACCTGCATGAGTGGGAGTTAAGTAAGTGCAGTGTAGGTCATGGCGTTTCGAGAGGGATATGATTCATGCTTTAATAGGTGTAGTGTGCAGGCTCAGTGCCTGTACGAGCGAGCAGTATCAAGTTGCTCATCTCAATAGAATGATGCAACCTATTCTTATTCACTTTCACGCCCTCTTCCATTGGAGTAGCTCACCACGTTGGCTATTAACAAATGTATGACGTATGGTTAATACTGGGTTGAACAGCTTCAGGCGCTTCGAAAGGAAGTATGAATGCTGTAGTCGCCTGTTTCAGGACGCGATGAGGAGGTCGGCGGCTACGGACACAGACACAGCACATCACATTTTCATACGGCTTAGGCCATCTCCCGTTCCCAAGGCACGGACCTACAGTAGACGAGCAACATCTGGATTTTGTGGTTGATCAATTTGAACATAGCAAGCTTACTTGTGTCACAAACACTGTAGCTCCGCCAGTAATCTCAGCTCTGAGAAACAAGGGTGCTTGATTCAGAAAACCTGGAGTGCTCGATGGCGTCCCCACGGATACTACTGTTAACGTTTATGGCTGTTTGCTGTAAGCGCTGATGCATTAGCTAAGCAGCGGTAGAGATGCGCGTTCAATATCCTCCGATGGAAGAGGCAGAACGGTGATTGATTAGCATGTTGTAGAGTTACTCTACGGCGATACAACATTTCTCCGAGTCTCGGGAGCAACATTACATGTACAGTAAGCGAGGCTTTGAATTCTCCTCTCCCGGTCCAATGCTTTTCGATTCAGTGTACTGCAAGCTTTTTATTGAGAGATTGTGACCATCACAAGCATCGATCTTGCTGTTGAGTCTTGTGATTGCACACTGAAGATCGAGGCCGGGCTAGCGTAGATAAATGACAAAGAGAAAGTAACCAGTAAGTAGACTTCATTGGTGAAGGTGAAGGTCAAGCACTAATGCTTGGCAGAGTCGCATAAAATGATTGGTTGACTAGCGATGGCTCGATGTGGGACTAGCGTGTCTTCAATGATGAGCGCGTGCTCTGTTGATCTGATTTGTTACTTGGATATGCACTACCTTGTAATCAGAACGCATTGCTGCAGGTGTAAAGACTCATCACCCCTGCTCCGTCCAATTATGTTTTTCCTGCCTCTCAAAATGCCGTGTAAAGCTTGGCCTCCTTCTGCTCTCGCATTCGGGCGGGCCGCACCAAGTCCCACCGCTTCTGCTATGACCCTACCACCCACACCGTCGATCGCCCAGTCCCTGTACGACCTCACCAATGTTCGTTCCACAGCTGCCGCCATGCTTGCTCGCAGACGGACAAGCGTTCTACCTGCGATATGTGACCTCTTTCCCGCCAGTACTTGATCCGGGATCGACTGATGCAAGTCACCGCACTATCACTGTGAGCACTGTGCCAGCAGCTTGACCTATGTGAACAAGCGTGTTGCCCATTCTTCGCACTCTTATCACCGCTTCCTGTCCCATGGCTCTGCATTGTTACGCGCTTAGACGAATATACTTCCACTGAACCATTTAGACTGTACCGAAACCTCAACTATCCTTCGACCCCATATCTGTATGCAATCCCGAATCCTGTTCCGGGTTTGGCTGTCCTGCTCTTCGCAATAACATCGCATTACACTGTCCTTTTATCTGCTTTCTTGGCATATATGTTTACAGCAATATAGAAACGTGATGTTAAGTGTTTCAGCACGTTAAGTACTAAGCGCAGGTTCAAGGGCACATGAAACGAGCGCCGGGTACAGCAAGACGAACATAAACCAAGTAACCAACCAGATCCAACGACTGAATCGCTATCAGCATTTAGAGCACATCTACCTCAGTACGATTATTGAACAACAAGCAGAGGTGTACACCACTGTTCCGGTGTGGCCGGTCTGGCCTAAACCACCGTGCGAGAAGCCACAGCGCTCCCGCTATGCCTTCGATACCCGAAGATGTCCTTGGAGATCTGGTCGCAAGAGGAACAGAGCAGCTGTCGACGCTCGGTGAAGATACTCTTGAGCTCGTAAAGAGAGTGAAGATACCGATTAATAGCACAACACCTCCACAGTTGGTGCAAGCAATACGGCAGGATCCTTGGTCACAGTCAGGCAAATATGGTCTGGCATGGGTGTACTTCTGCATCATATTACTGATGTGTGCAACTTTACTACGCCTGTGGAACTACTGGGGAGACAGAATACGAATAGCGTTATACAAGGATGAAGTTATTAACTCCGCATTGTCAGCTTCTGCAGTCTCTGCAGGCTCAGCAGGATGGGACATACCGAGTACGGCCACGGATAATTCCAGGCAAATCTTCTTTCCACCTACAGGTCCGCTACTACACAGGACTCAAAAAGTTCAATCAACTGCTTCGGCCATTGCTCCTTTCAACAACATGGTTGCAGTGTTTCGGTATATCTTTTATAGGCCAGTACCGGTGCTAAAGATTTACAAGTGGCGTTTCAACTTTCCTTCCCTGGCAACATTAGTCATCATCGCCACCGGTCTGGTCTTCGCGCTGCTTTATTGTTTCTTACCGAGGCCGCTCTTTTATGTGAGCATGTCCTATGGCTCACCACCCCTGGCTATCAGAGCCGGAATGATGTCTGTCGCCTTGGTACCTTGGATTACAGCACTGTCTTCAAAAGCCAACATTATATCCTTCCTGACAGGTATCGGTCACGAGAGGTTGATTGTTTTGCATAGATGGACCGCTTATCTCTGCATCATCTTGGCTATCATACATGCAGTACCTTTCTGGTATCAATCAACGCAGGATCCACAGGGCTTTGCTAAATTCAAGCTCTATTTCAACCAGCAGTATTACATCTTCACGACAGGAATTAGTGCTTTATGCCCCCTGCTATTCTTGATGTTCCACTCCTTGCCATTCATCAGAAATAGGTTCTATGAGATCTTTGTGTTATTACACATTCCGGTGGCATGGGCATTTATTGGATTGTTGTTCTGGCATTGTCGCAATTACCTGCAATCATGGGCATATCTGTACACCAGCATTGTCATGATGGCTGTATCGTTGATTGCACGGCTCTTCTACCTCAACTGGATGAACCCTCTACGACCTTCATGGCTCATTGGCGAAGAGTCTGCTGTAACGATCCTACCCGAGAATGCGGTCAAGGTCACCATCCCCACTCAGACAAAGTGGAAACCTGGACAATATGCTTATCTTCGAATGCCGGGCATTTCTGTCATGCAGAATCATCCCTTCACGATAGCTTCTCTGTGCAGCCAAGACTTCCCATCCGATTATGGCGACAAGTATCGAGACATGACTTTGGTATTCCGACCTTTTGGTGGCTTCACTAAGAAAGTATACGATACTGCAGTGGCGAAAGGACCCTACAAGACTTACCGATCGTTTGTTGAAGGGCCTTATGGAGGGATGCAACGACAGATGGCATCATTTGACCAAGTCATCTTCTTTGCTGGCGGTTCTGGTATTACTGCTATCGCATCGCAGTTGCTAGACCTTGTCAAGCGAATGAGAGACGGCAAGGCCACTACGAGGAGCGTTCACGTGATATGGACAATGAAAAGACCCGAAATTATGGAATGGTTCAAGGAAGAGCTCCGAATCTGTCGTGAGTATGCACCAGCAGGTTCTGTGCACTGCCACTTCTTCATCACAGCTGCCAAACGCTATAATACAGATATGTTTGCAGGGCAAAAAGAAGGCAACAGATTAAGCCAATTGATCGCGGAGAAGGTCGATAGCGCTCTGAACCACGTCGGTAACAAGCGTGACTCTCAGCTTTTACAAAACTATAATCTAAATGGTGAAGAGCAAGATCTGATCACTGCTCTTCCACAAAAGACACAGTTCGCTTCACCAATCAGTCGACAACCATACTTCCCACCACCTCCAGGTCAAAGCGACACCACATCCCGCACACCAACAGACTCAAAACGAGGTAGCTCTACGTTATCAGAAATGCAAGGCGATGCCCAAAACATGACTCAGACCGAGAAGCTCTACCATCAACACCGTGCATCCGCTCAGCAAAGATCAAGCGTATCAACAAACGACTTCGCATTCTCAACCCACGCACAAGCTCCCACAGACGACGACAAACGTACCTCTTCAGCCTTCGACTTCGGCTTCCCCCAAACCCCAACCACCTTCCAAAAATCCCTCATGCGCTTCGCATTCCTCCCCGGCACACTCCCACCTACCGCACCCGCTCCATCCCACGCCCCACAACCCGACGACACCCTCCGCTCCGCCACAACACCCATCTCCACCCTCCCCAACTCGAATCGCATGTCAATGTATACTGCCCGTCGCAATGACGGCTGGCGCACAGAATATGGCAGACCTGACATACCGTACATGTTGAGGAATTTGAGTGGTGAGTTTAGTAGACGGACGTGTATTTATGTTTGTGGCCCGCCGGAAATGAGATGCGATGTTGCGAGGACGGTGGCGGATTTGCAGAGGTTGGTTTGGACGGATCCGAATCGGGATGAGATTTTTTTGCATGCGGAGAATTATGCGATATAGAGCTGGAACTCAAGTGCGAAGAGGATCGATCTGATCGTCACACGGAACGTCACAACTGTACAGTATAGAAGAAACGGATCATGCCATGCAAGGGCAAAGACAGAACCACAATTCACTGCTCACGCGGTACTTGCATATGAGACGGACTCAAAAGAGTAAACCTGACTGAGTCGAACACGGAGAGAAATGGAGAGAAGTGGAAGACGGTGAGAGAGATAGGATAGAGATACCCCCCTTTTTGCATAGCTGTTTAGTTGAATCTGATTTGATTTATTCAACGCATTACCAGCCACTCGTACTGTATTTGTTTTCGTGTCCTGATTGATTAAACGTTGCGTATTTGTCTGCGCTTCAGGTACCTTCACCATAAGTACTTGTGGACAATGAATGTAATCACCCTTGTAGACATCCGACGGGATAGTGTTGTGTAGGTACGCGAAGCAGAAGCATGGAACAGGTGTATCATATCTATATTTGTTGTTCTGCCTAAGGGTTGCGGTCATCTTCCCTTGCAGACTACGGCCAAAACCTCATCTCTGGACAGGACCATACCTAGAGTGATGTTTATCCAACCGCCTTACCTCACAGCTTCGATAGCACAGCAAGTGCACCGGAAACCTTGATCCAACGTCAGCACATACGTATACACACCAACATACAGAAGGTAGTACGAAAAAGAGGAAGAGAAAGAAAAGACAATAGACTCACCGTCACATCCCGTCCAGGCTCCTTCTCCGCATAAACAACCTTCCCATGGTCAATAATCATAGCATACCTAGCCGTCCTCCTCCCCTCATCCCGATCCCACCCAATACTCTTCGAGAACTTCGCATCCGTATCACTCAAAAACAGAATCTCATCCTTGATCCCATTGACTTTGCCCCACGCACTCATGACCCAGGCATCGTTTGTCGCGAGGACAGCGACGATGTCCACTTTCTTTTCGCCGCGGATTGTTTCGATGTGTTCGATGTAGCCGGGGAGATGGCGGACTGAGCAGCCTGGGGTGAAGGCGCCGGGGACGGCGAAGAGGACGACCTTTTTGTTGGAGAATTCTTGCGAGGCGGCGTACTTGATGGGTATGCCGCAGGAGGTGGGGGCGGCGTGGTCGGGGGAGTAGGGGACGTACCTGGTTGGTGGGGTGGGGAGTTAGAATGGGTGGGTGAGAGAGTGGAAGAGAAGGGTTTGGAAGGTGTTTCAGGAGGTGTTGCCGTCAGGGTGTCTATAGGATATTGAATTGGGTCTTTCTCTATTGTGAGGGTGCCGTGTATGATACAGCTACCAAGTGGTTGTGGAGTCGGTAGAATAAAAGACTTACGAGAACTCGACTCCCTCAGGAAAGGAGTCTCCTTCCTTTAATGCAGTCATATTTTTGTTAGTAGTTGTGTAGGTTCTAGAAGTCGATGTTTGTTTCGAAGTGTATAGACGTTTGTCGTCAACTGAAGGCCTATTTCTAATCCTGCTAATGTTGGTGTTGCACCGGTCGGGTACTATTTTCTGCAGGACTTGAGAGTGATATGACAACCTGTGAGGCGGAAGCCGAAGAGCCCCGCTATGAATGGCGGGACGAATGAGTTGTCCGCCGAGCCTCGGACCAAAAGCTGAGAAATGGCAAAGCATAGTTTCGCTGAACACGCGAGCAGAAAAATGGTGTGCTATGGCGAGATGTGCACCGAGTTATTGTACAAGCTGCGCTGGTGTTAACAGTAAGATGCCATCCTCGGTCACTGCAAACAATGTCCGAGACGTGGTGAACGGGACTACAAGCTCCCTCTGTCCCTCCTCTTCGCGCTTTGGAGACGTGTGTAGATTATTAGAAAGCGAATACATCTTCTAACTACTCCAATCAGTAATCTCGACAATGGGACGTGCAAAGTAGGTATGTGATCAGACAATCCATCAAGGCCGTTTCATTACCGACGCGTTTTTTCGCGTTTCATAATTTCCCGACTCGATTTTATCAACGTCTACAATGCGTGCATGTAAACATGTAACAAGAACTGAAATATTTCGATATGCCTCCAGCAGCGGGACAAAAACGTAAGATCGACTACAATCATCCCGGAACGCCAGCACAGGCACGGAAGCGACAGAAAAGCAAAGATGCACGAGCAATACCGTCTCAGACTGCAGATGCGGCTCTTTCAACCACGGGCGAGCTCAACATTGGCTCATTCGTCAAAGCTCGCGAATTTGAGATTGCTGCGCTTGAGCAGAGTATGAAGAAGTCTCGAAATGCACTCACTCAACGAGCATTTCAGATCGTCCCGCGACATATGAGACGCAGAACAGCAAGTCACAATGTTAAGAAAATCCCTCGACGATTACGCAGGAGAGCTGCGAGGGAGGTGAGTTATGCCCCGAGACAGGTGTCACTAGTACTGACTGGCTGACCAGGATGACTAGATTGTAGAAGACAACACCCCCACGGGCAGTACCAGAAAGCGGAAGCCATCAGCAAGAATCAGACTACGGCTGGAAACAGCAAAGAAGTTACAGAAGCTTAATGCGAATCGAAAGTCGGTTCGGCAGAAGAAGCGGGAAGCCAAGCAGAATGCAAAGGAGCCAGACCCAGAGAAGCACATCGACGTTGAACGCATACCTCGTATCAAGAAGAACAAGCTTGCTCAGCCTCCGCAAGCATCATTCAAATACAAGAGAAGACAGGTCAACAAAACATGGTTACCCACGCATTTGTGGCATACTAAGCGGGCTCACATGACAAGACCTACCTTGCCGTTATGGAGAATGGCTATACCGCTAAGACCGACTGAGAAAACATACCGACCTACGCATCGTGCATCTGGTGCGAGAGGTTGTATTGCTTGGGATTTGAGCTATATCAGTACTATCGGCTGTCAAGGTACCGAGGCTGCCTTGGAGAGCATGCTGAAGAGTTTTGGGTTCATGGGTGAGGGCTTGACAGGATCGAAATACAAGAAGTGGAAGTCAGGGTGCAGATATGCTGATAGTTGGGCGTACGAACGTGACAACGAGAAACGATGCATCGCGCCTATTCTCGTCGTGTGGCAAGCCAAAGCGCAGGATCCGTCTCCTGAACCAGAGCGTATGGAGCTGGATCAGGTTATGACAGAAGAAATGCAAACGAATACAAATGGGAAGAAAACCAAACTGGACAGGAAACTTTTCATTCGCATTCATCCCTCCGCGTTCCAACAATTCTGGCAAGAGCTGCTGAAGATTGCAAAGATGCAAAAACCTCAAGTGCTTGTTGAAGACTTACGGTTTGAGGTTGGTAGCATTCGAATACAGGGCCCTAGTTCCACGGAAGCGCTTGTAGGAGTGCTAAAACTGGCCAGCAGCCAGCCCAGCATGTCAAAGGTTTGGCCGACTATGTCATCTCTAAACAATCCTTCAAGTCTTCCACAAAATGCCATGCTTGCGTTCAGTACAGTGGACCCCCGACTTAACCATCCTCCAAGACAACTTCCTGCTGGCAAGGATGATGTGAGTATCAACAAGCTCAACGAGCTGATCATAGAATGGCCATTCGATAATGGTTTCCCTTCTTCCGAGCTCTTTGAATACAAAGCACGATATCGAATCTCACAAGCGCTTCCTACACAGAAGGCCATCAACCGACGACGGACAGGAGTACTCCCTGGGCAGCAGCTGGAATCTATAGAGAAGGATCCTAAGATACCACTTCTGCTGCTGGCTCATAGACCTGCAAACAAACATTCCAACAGTCAAGGTTCCTGGACAGTGTTGCTGCCCTGGAGTTGTGTCGACCTGATCTGGCGATCTTTGATGTATTACCCCTTGACCTCAGGAAGCACTCCACGATTTGGTGGTCTAGAACAGACCAAACAGGTTGCTTTCGAGCAGGCTACTGCATGTTATCCTGGAGATTATCCTGGTACGGAAGCAGGAAAAGCTTGGGACCGAACAGAGTCTGAATCAAGGTTTGATCATTGGGTCAAACGGCCACCGAGCAAGCGAGTTGCATGGGATGTCCTGGATCTGGGCTTGGGTCGGAAGGGTGAGCTCGGACGTGGTTGGGCATGTGACTGGGAGTACCTGTTGAGTCAGAAAGATGCCAAAGGAACACTTGACCAATCCAATGAGCAACCATCAAGCATAGGGAGCACATCTAGGACATCTGAACCAGGTCTTCTGACTCAGCGGCAGCGGAAGGCAGCTGCCGCCAAAGCTGAAAAGGAAAAAGAGAAAAACAAAGAGCAGGAATCACGCAGGCGTAACACTTCGAGTCCTGAATCCGGAGACGACGATCTGTACGACACTTTGCACAACGATATTAAATACACACAGCTGGCACCTGTTGAGGCCGCCTCTCTGTTCACCCAGCTCAAAAGGAGTGCTCTACCTACAGCACCAGTATTAGCAACTGTGTGTATTAAATATTTGACCAAAGGCACTCCCAAACCTGCAGCGAGAATATATCGCTTGCCGTTGCAGAAAGCCTCTAGTCAGCCCGGATTACCAAGTGGAAAACACACAGAAACGAACGCAGCGAGAATAGGTCAACCAGATTTATTGTCAACCGAGCATCATCCAGCATCCTTTACACCAACCCTCTTCACCGAACCTCCCCCAAAGTCCAAACAAGCAAGCATTGACACCATAACCCTACGAGCGCAATGGCTCGCCCTAGATCCCAACCCAACCTCACAGTCTGCAAATCCAAACTCATCAACAGCACTACCCAAGAACCTAGGCTCAGCGCGCTACAATCACTCCAATCTCCCAACAGCATCACGCGCATACGACTCAACCACAACCCGCGACCTCACCCACATCCGCGTCTTCCCACCCCATGAAACAAAAGCCGAAGTCCTAAACATGTTCGGCCCCAAACCGCCACCAAAAACACAATCTGAACTCACAAAGCTTTATGTACCACAGCTCATCCCAGACATGCACGTTAATGCACAAGGCGAATTAGTAGGGGAGTCACTCTGGGACAAACATGTCCCATGTCCAGGACCAGAGGATCTAATCGGCTTCGTGACGAGCGGTGGGTATAATCTGGCTGAAGGAGCTGGGACCGCGGTTGGAGCACTATGGGCTCAGCGCGTGCTAGAAGGCTGGATGCAGGAGAGCAGTAGTCGGGACAAAGACAAACATAGTGAGAGTGCTTCGACGGGGAAGTCGCAGGGAACCAGTAGTGGCACGTCGGTGAACAGCACAGCGGCGCACGGAAAAAAGACGAAGTTAGAGCTTGAAAAGGAGAGACAGGCTGCTAAGGAATTGAAGCAGCAACGCACCCGTGTTGACAGGGAACGACATCTGTGTGTGGTTCGGAATGCAGGCGAAAGTATTGGTAGATTAGCGATCTGGGAATTATGCTAGGAATTATGGGGACCAAAGAGGTCAAGAGGAGATGTTAACGTGAAGGTTTGTTGTTTTCGTGCAGCATTACTTCTCATTCAAGTATTCATCCGGGTCTAAATTGGAGGCTTCTGGAGGAATAGCCTACAATCTTCAAGAGTACAAAGGCAGGCAGGCAAGAGACAGGCAGGTCGAGTAGCTTGGGAGATGTTGTCAATTACAGTATAGTATATCTACATCAGCACAACTCAGCCATTAATGTACACTACAAACCTTAACTTGCAAGTGGTATATCCACGCCCTCTCTCTGCTGCGGCAACACGTCCGGCTCTTCCACACCGTCTCGCTGTTCCTGCCTCTGCTCCTTTTCAACCTGTTCCTCTACCTTTTCAGCCTTATCCCCCTCCTCCCGGTTCTTTAGTTTCATGGAAGAAGGCAGCTCATAAAGTCCAACCGCCCTCTTAACATCCCTCATCGTCCGTGCAGACAACTCACTGCATACATGATATGTCTGACGCAGTGCGTCTTCAATCTCATTGTTGTCGGGTCGCATTAACGCATCGAATCGCGTTTTTACGCCGGAGAGTTCGTTAATGATGGCGTCTGCGACAAGGCTTTTGAGGTCGGCTTTGGTGGTGTGTGCGTATTGTGCTGCGAACACTTCCGGCTGTTCATCCTCCTCGTTGCTGTTGTTACTAGTGGTAGTGTGTCTCAAGATATCAAAGAGATTCGCTATCCCAGGCCGCGCTACAGGGTCATATGTCAGGGGCCCATCAATCGAATCTGTTTTCGCGCGTTTGATTTTCCGCACAACCTCCTCCGGTGGGTCTGTAATCAGGATCGTCGCGTCTTTGGTAGTGTCTGATTTAGACTTTTTCTTCGTCGGATCTTGCAAGGACATTATGCGTTTGGCAGGGGAGATGAATGCCTCTGGTTCTTTGAGGACTGGGTGGTCGTAGTCTCTGGCGTATTCGGCGTTGAATGCACGGGCCAGGTAGCGCGCGAACTCGACGTGTTGGATTTGATCCTCGCCTACGGGGACGAGGTCGGATTGGTAGAGCAGGATGTCGGCTGCTTGGAGCACGGGGTAGGAGAAGAGGGAGAGTTTTAGCATTTCTCTGGACTTTTCGTCCAGGGTATCGATGGATGTGTCGTGACTGACGTTGATTTTGGATTTCCATTGGGTCATGCGCGAGAGGTAGCCTGTTGAGGCGACGTTGGAGAGAATCCACATTAGTTCTGAGTGTTCGGGGAGGTGGGATTGGACCATTAGTTTGCTGTGTTGGGTGTTGAGGCCGATGGCGAGGAGGGATGCGAGGGTTTGTTTGACGTTGTTTTTGCGGGTTGAGCGGTCTTGTCGGAGGGTGAGGGCGTGGAGGTCGGCTATGCCGAAGATTAATTTGTGTTTAGGGGAGTTGTGGTGTTGGTGGGAGCTGGAGCATTCGTCTTGGAAGGATTTCCATTGTCGGAGAGCGCCTAGGTAGTTTCCTAGATGGGGGATTCCGGTAGGTTGTATTAGAGAGAAGATGGTTTTCTCAGAGGCTTTGTTGTGTTTGAGCCCTGTATGTTGCTTGCGATGTGATTGTGAATGACTAGCTGGATCTCTTAAAGCCTCTCGTAACCTAACTGAAGAAGATATCCGCCGCCTCGACGTTTTTAATAGACATTGAGGACAGATGTACTGTGATCTGAGACCTCTGACCGACTTGGTAGAAATGGCTGTTGGACTCGAAAACATGATAACAATATTACTTAGCTCAAAAAATTGTCATTGCTCAATGGTGATGGGGCAGACAGACTATCAATCCCCTTTTTAATATGCAAGGCTGAGCTAGAATTATGATGTAGCAGAAACGACTAATCAAATAAATATATCAGAAACGCTCGTTACTTGGGTTTCACTACTCTTTTCGACAGATTAGTCTCCTACAGCTTGGTCTGAGAGATGCGAACACCACTCCTACGCCAATCCTATCGGCAATTCTCAACGTCGTCGAGATGTTCCCAGAAGCAGACTGTCGAGCTTGCCTACACCCGCCATGACCCTCCCAGCACACCTTCACAGTCCACACCTCCAATGATCGTTATGCACGGTCTCTTCGGCTCCCAGCGTAACAATCGCACCTTCAGTAAGTACGGCACTCCTTGTTACTACTGCGACCAGAACTACCTGTCCTTCCTCATCACTCTGCTTTCTAGCCTTGCGCTTGCTGACACAACCCTTGCAGAGTCCTAGCCAAAGAGCTCCTCAGACCAGTCTACACAATCGACCTCCGCAACCATGGCGCCTCCCCCCACAGCCCAACGCACAACTACACCGTCATGTCCGAAGACGTCGAGAACTTCCTCAACACCACCGACTCCCTCGCCGCCGCCAAACCAATCTTAATAGGCCACAGCATGGGCGCAAAAGTCGCCATGACATGCGCGCTCCGCAAGCCCAGCGCATACAGCGGTATCGTACCCTTAGACAACGCCCCCGTCGACGCAGCCTTAAAATCCGATTTCTCCACCTACGTGCGCGCAATGCAGGAGATCGAAAACCACAATCCCCCGCTAGTCAAGCAGAGTGACGCAGACACGATCCTAGAGAAATACGAAAGCAACCTCGCTATCAGACAGTTTTTGCTCACGAATCTGGTCAAGGATGAGAAGGACAAGAAAACGCTGCGCTGGCGTGTGCCGCTAGCGATATTGGCGAAGAATCTGGATAATATGGGTGATTTCCCGTATAAGGGTAGTGACGAGGTGCGATTCGAAGGACCCACGTTGGTGGTTCGAGGAGGGGATAGCAGGTATGTTGCGGATGAGGCATTGCCGGTTATTGGGAAGTTTTTTCCGAGGTTTGAGTTGGTGGATATACCGGGGGCGGGACATTGGGTTGTGAGTGAGAAGTTTCAGGAGTCGGTTGATGCTGTGGTTGAGTGGTGTCGGAGGGTTGTTGATCAGGATTGAAGGGCAAACTGGTAGGGCAGATGTATATCATGGTTATAGGGTATCATCTATGCCATGCTTTGCGTGTATCGAGGCACAGATGCGAACTCATGTATAGGATACACATGAATGGCTACAGCGATGTACTCGGACCTAGTACAAAGTAGCATGTCGAATGGGACCACGAAACTATGCACAATATCAATGATCGATGTAAGCATAATCGCAATAGAGGACGTCGTTGTAGTAGAACGAGCATGTGGAACGGAAGATTGAGGTTCAATGTCTTTTCATTCAACGCTATATGCTACAAATGCATATCAATTTCCACACACCGACGAAGATTTGCCGCCATCACTGCACAAACTTGTCGTGCCTTGCATGATCATGAATACCCTCACAAAAGTGAGCATGGCGCTGATCAATATACAATGCATCATGTTACTGACAGACCACTTCGTGCTTCTTGCGTCACCTCGTTGCCTCATTGAGCGGCTCCTGCCATGAACATTTTTGACCTTGACACATCTCGCTTACACGCTTTCCTGGATCTCTGGTTCCTTGAACTCTCTGTCGACCTTCTGGCCTGCATCGTCCGAAGTGCTCTCGCCGTGTAGACCAAGCAGGGCGCCAAGGTCGAACTTGGGTGCCTTTAGGAGCTTGACCTTTCGAATGTGAACGTTCTGTAGTGGGTAAATGCCCTGTGTGCTCTTCTCGATTTCTCGGCCAATAACTTCTGGGATGAGTTTACCGGTAAGCTGAGCAAGTGTGCATGTCGAGGCCTCCCGCTGAATGATCTCTGTCATCTTCTTTCGGATGGCTCGGATTTGACTGCTGGCAGCATATGTTGTCTTCTTGATCTGGTTTGGTCTTCTCTTTGTGAACGCAATTGCAAACAATCGGATCAAGTAGTCATCAGTTGTCTTAACAGTAACGTTGGCTTCGATCAAGGACTGCCACTTTCGGACGAGGGATCGGAGTTTATCTGAGGTGAAATCTAGGCCGTGAAAGTTGGTAAGGCAGTTCTTGCCTTGAACTTCGTCGACTCGGAGTTTGACCTTTCGGAAAGCGTGGTCTTCGTCGTTCTGGAGATCGGCGAGGGAGACTTCGAAGATACGGCCCTTCAAGGCATCGTTGGCGTTCTTGAGACCGGTTGAGCGGTTGACCAAGGTCTTGCCGACACTGCATAAATAGTTAGACACAACTCTTTCTTTTCCTCAATGGTGGATGCGCATACTCTCGAACTTGGAATGTAGACGGTGCTTTGAGGTTGAACCAGTCTTTTCTGGCAAAGGGATCTTGAGTTCTCTTCTTGAGGCCTTTCTTGCCTTTCGACAATCTCTTGTTCCTGTTGTTGACATTAGCGTCTACATTCCATGGAAAACGCCATCTCTCTTTGGTGGAGAGCAAGTTCGGAGGTTGCTTACTTTCCAACAGCCATGATTGCGACGAGAAATTGAAAAGTCGCAATGTACTGAAGTTGTTGACAGAATGATGAGGTTGTAAATGTGAATTGCGGTAGGCTGAAAATCCGCAGTCACGGCCGCCAAGAGTTTCAAACGTGCGAGCATCCAACTTCAGTCTTGGCAAACTCACGTCACGTGGGGACTGGAAGCCGGCCCGAACTCAGGCATTAAGGCATACTTCATTGAGCGGAGGGATTACGGGTGGCTACTAGTAATGCGTCTTGAACTCAAACACAGGAGATGTTGATTCAATCAATGCCGCCTTTTAGACTGTGTCATGCTACATTATAGTCCTATCTCGTGTAGAGATCCTCTGTAGGTCTCTGCGAAGTCATTCCGCTCAACCGGTCTCAAGAACGCCAACGATGCCTTGAAGGGCCGTATCTTCGAAGTCTCCCTCGCCGATCTCCAGAACGACGAAGACCACGCTTTCCGAAAGGTCAAACTCCGAGTCGAC
>Ga0068618_1000147_pt1 | contig 15953 bp, 6 predicted proteins | sample InSIn2SAF170_2_FD_77423 | JGI IMG/M metagenome (GOLD analysis project Ga0068618, IMG submission 77423) | Clean room microbial communities from NASA Spacecraft Assembly Facility at Jet Propulsion Laboratory, Pasadena, California, USA -... ...
AGATCGAGAAATCCAAAGAACACTCATGGAACTGCTAAACCAGCTCGACGGTTTCGACTATCTCGGCAAAACAAAGATCATAATGGCCACGAACCGACCAGATACCCTTGATCCCGCTCTACTAAGAGCCGGACGATTAGACCGAAAGATCGAAATCCCGCTGCCAAACGAAGTAGGCCGACTAGAAATCCTGAAGATCCATGCACAAGACGTGGTAACAGAAGGAGAAATTGATTACGAGAGTGTAGTGAAGATGAGTGACCAGCTCAATGGTGCGGATTTGAGGAATGTCGTGACCGAGGCCGGTCTGTTTGCTATCAAGGACTACAGAGATGCAGTGAACCAGGACGATTTCAACAAAGCTGTGCGGAAGGTGGCAGAATCGAAGAAGTTGGAGGGCAAGCTTGAGTACCAGAAGCTGTAATCGTATGTAAGTATGTACGATTGATTGGGCATGGCAGGCAAGCAGGCATCTGAAGGCATACACCACCGCGGCGTTGTGCATGGAGCAAACCGAAACGGCGAAGGGCTCAGGAATTCGTACTGTAGAACCTACTTTTAAGTAAAATGAGATATCAATACACTGATAATCGACAGTGTTTCTATGGACGTTTCGTCTTGATGTAATGCTAAGAACCTCGCTCGCTATCCTTCTCTGAATTGACACTTTTCCAAAAAAACACCTCTGCTAGGTAGGTACTATCTAAGCCGCACGAACCAGAATCCAAGCAGACCAAACCATCCCAAACCGAATTTGTTCTAGAGTTCCAGCTCTACTCAACAAGGTAATAAAAGATCAAACAGGCGACCTCCTCAACGCCCCAACCCGCTTCTTCACAGGCGTATGCATCATAGCCTCCTGCATCGCCGGCGTAATAGCCGGTTTCACACCACCACCACCACCACCAAATACATCGTCCTCAGCCGACCCATGTAACCCATTCATTCCATTACTACCATTCACCATTTTTGTCGCCGTGGTCGGTGGCGGTAAGTTCTCTTTCTGCTGTGATGCGTCCTTCAATTCCTGCAACGCGCCTACCGATTGAGAGAGTTGAATTGGCTTTTTCGGCACAGGGATGGTCTTCTTCGGAATACGGTTCGTTGTTTTTGGTGCTAGGGGCGATCGAGGCGGTGCTCTGGGAGTTGTGCTGGTTAACTTATCAGTAGCTCGTGGTGATTGAGTCGCGGCTCGACGGCGTTCATGGATTGCTTGTACCTCGGCGTCTTCATTCGTTTCTGCGTGCAGTTGTGAATTGGATTCAATCTTCTTGTGTCCAGTAGATTTAGGTTTTCGAGCTTCTGATTTGGCCTGTATCTGAACTTGCAGCCAGTCGTTGAAGCCTCGTATCGAGCTCATCCATGAGCCATCGCCTATCGGCCTGCTTTCTACTTCTTTGGACAGTGCTTGCTGAACCTTGCGTGTCTTCGAGGAATCCATAACGGCAGCGGCGGGACCATAGACAGAGGTAGCCGTCACGTTGGTTGTCGCTGAGAACTCACCATTGTTGAGAGGTAAAACTGTTAATGTGAAGTCGATGTCAACACGACTTCGATCGGGCCGTATAAGCATGAGTCTTGAGCCAAGCTTCTCATCACCTTGGATAGACACTCGAACAATCCCGATGAGGTTGAGTTGACGAACCTCCTCAGTGACTCTTGATGCTAGAGACCATCCTTCAGAGACTGTCTTGAGAACCTGTTGACATGTAATAGAGCCCCTAGGCATCATAGCATAGCTGTGGAGCTGGCTTTGAAGAAGTTGAAGGAAGAACCGAAGCTCCGTGGACAACATCTTTGGCTCTCTTTCATAGTCTTCATCAGGACTGTATGTCAAGCTGATCGGAGCGCTTGGGCCTGAGACTGACCGAGATTTACGGCCCGATCTTCTTCGGCCCGCGTCTCCCTTTGGTTGAAATGCCGATGGATAGAAGAACAACCTGAGTTCGTTCTTGTATCGCAGTGTCAAAGCGACACCCAAGTCGTTTGGTTCGTCTGTGTCTTCTTCTGCTGTCATAAGCTTCCACCCCGATTGTTTCTCGACCTCCTCCACCCGCTGTTTGAGGCTTGCAACTTCCTTTGCAGGCCAGCGTCTCTGCTCCTCCTGGACACGTAGAGCTTCATTGATCTGGTCGTTCATTTCTTGTCGCAGCTCTGCAGCTTGTGAAAGGACTTCGTCCTTCTCTTGAACCTGTTGTTGAAGCTCGTTGAGACTGTTCGAGCGCTGCGAAACCTCTTTGTCGATATCTGCAAGTTGTTGTCGCCTCAACTTCAATGCCTCATGATCAAAACTTTCATAGTCGTGAAGGCGCTTCCGCAGATCTTGAAGCTGCCGCTGCAGTTCCTCTTTCTTGCGCGTAAGGCTTGGCAAAACTTCATCCAAAGAACCCTGCTGAGCCGCTAAGGTTTGCTTGTCTTCAAGTAAGCCCGTTTGAATGCCTTCGAGACCACTTTGTAAACCGTCAACAAGCTGGCTTCGCCACGAATACCAACCTTCTTTGCTTTGGAGTCGAGCATTCGTCTTGCCGTTACGGAATTGATTGTCCATTGCTGCCTTAACATCAGGTCGAGCATCGAGGTATGCTCGAAAAATAGGTGGTTGCTCAGCGAGAGTTTCCGCTTCGATGGTTCGGATTATGTTGCGGCCAGAAGAAATGTACGATTTTAGCTCTCGAGTGGCATGTTGGTATAACTCCAGCAGCGGCATGGTCGTGGCAGCTGCAATGAAGGAAGCACAAGAGCTTTCGTCCGCACTATCACCAGACACAGCATCTGTAGAAGGCAAAGCCATTGTGTGGCGCCTCTTGGTTGTAGATAGCTCGATAAAATGGATATTGGTCATGTTGAGGAACTCCTGCAACGAGATCTTCTCCTCTTCCGCATTGCCATTCGCAGATTCCGGATGAGTAGTCGCAACATCGGTTGCTCCAACTACGTTATCGAGTTTCGTTTCAAAGGAGGAAGCCTTTTGGTCGACTGGTTCCCTGAATCTGCCTGTCCTTGCGGGACTCTTGATCTTCTTCACTGGCGACTGGCCCAGAATTGGTGTACTTCCGGCTGGTGCTACAGCTGCCAGCTGAAGCTGTTCGAGCTTTGAAAGTCTTCCGGTAGTTTCCTCCTTCGTTGGAGGCTTTGGCAAATGCACCTTCTTAACAGGACTGTTTTCACGAGAAACCATCTTCAACCGCTTAGGTGTGCTCTCACCACCATCCGCGTCGTCTTCGATGTCAAGCTCTGCTGGACGCTTACCCAAAAGGCCTTTGGCAGAACCTACCGCAAGGCTCTTTCTGCCTTTGTGCTTGGTCAGCCTCTCTTTCTTGGGTGACATTGATTCTATCATTCCTTTCAAAGTCTGGGTTGTATTTTCTCCTTGCTGTTCGTTCGCCTCTTGCTCCATGATAAAGCGACCACTTTCCCGTCTGTGTTCTTCTATTCTTTCAGAGTCCACTTCACGTTCGATCTCTTGTGGATCTTCAAAGCGGAGCTGCTGTTTCTGGCTACCGCAAAGCTGAAATTCTGGTACGGCATCACCAATCGACGATCGCCGGGACAGAAGTTCAGAAATTCGTGGGGAACCTAAAGCTTGGTTATCCATTCCAATGCCACTACTCCGTCTGCGAAGGTGTTGATGTGGTTTAGGAGCATGAAGAACCACTTTCGGGGTGTGTAGTCCTGTTGTCTCGTCTCTTGAAAACAGGATATCGTGCTGTTTACGAGGACTCTTCCTTGTGGCGGGCGATGCACGTTGGTGGATTTCTTTTGCGAAGAGTATCTTGGGAGACGCACCTCGCTGAGTCACATTGACCAAGACTGGCGTTCGTGTTGGAGATGTACTCTTTGTCGGTGCCGGAGTCAATTGCTTGGATGGTGTTGCCTGCTCCTCTGTTTCGGCCAGGTTGGCTCTTGATACTGATATCGGTGACGAGAATCGGGTGTTCGTCGCAGTTCTTCGACCAGACAGGCGCGGTTTGAGTGTCGGACTGCCCGTCTCTGAAGCTACCGTTGTCATCTGCTGAGTTGCGCTCGGAGACATTGGCATGACTTGGTCTAGTTCATGCTTGAGTTGAGGACTGGGTGTTGGCTGCTCTTCGGGCATGTTGACAGCATCGTCGTACTGATTGTTGCTACTTTGCCTGGCAAGAATTTTGCCTACTGCTCGGGTCATATCCATAGCTCCAGTCATGTTATCGCCAGCGTCTGTTTGGGGTTCTGTTTGCTCCTCTATAGGATCCAGCACACCTCCAGCCACCATAGTCATGTCCATGGTCACATCCATTGCCTCGGTCTCTTCCGCAGTTTCTGATCTTGAGAATCCAGTTCTAGTACCGTTCCTAAGACCACCCACAGCGGTTGTCATTTCCATAGTGATATCTTCATCAGATAATTGCTCGTCAGCGTTAGCGTCTTCGCCATGGTCTCTCAGAATACCACCCTTAGCGACAGTCAGGTCCATGGTCTCGTCGCCGACGCATGTTTCGCCACCGGAAGAAGAACGGCGAGATACATCACTTAGACGACGATTCGAGCCAATGTTGGCTCGTCTAGAAGTGCCGTTAGGCATGATACCTCCTATTGCATGAGTCATCTCCATAGTCATTCCAGTGGTTGCATCTTCCTTTTCTAAGTCGTTGTCCTCGTAGTTTCTTGTCGTTAGAGCATCTTGGAACGGATTCACATTCTCTTTGTCAGTAATTTCCGGCAGATTTTGGCCGTCATGGTTTTTCCTAGCATATTGCTTGAATGCATGCGTAGTTGTACTGTTGGCAATTTCCATTGACTGTTCACCCTCATCCTCGGTACCGTTTTCATCGTAATCAATACCTTTGGTTCCTGCCTGACTTGCTGCCAGACGCAAGCGCTCATCAAGACTTGTCTGAGTGCTGGAAGAATCAGAGGACCGAATAGAGTTTGCAGTGGCCTCGTCAAGGCTCATAGCAGTGTCTCCATCAGTGTCGGAATCGGATTCCGAATCTATGCTTTCCTCTACCCGAATAGGGCTACTATCAGCGCCGTCGCCGGGGCTCGAGAATGCTTCGTCGTCACTGCTATGCATTGAATCCGAGTTCCGCCTTCTTCTTCGTTGATGCAAAGCGCGTTGAGACTCAGGCGTCTCCTTTGTCAGTTCTTTGGCAGCTTCTTCGACTGGTGTAGATGGTCGTTCAGCATCTGAGAGCCCGCCGAGGACGTCTACTCCTGGCACGGATGACTGGGCAACTGTCATTGCAGACTGTCTTCTGGTTGAGTTCGAGGTTGAAGAAGTGGTGGAGTCTTCTACCAATTCCATCACACTCCAGGTATGAAGGGTGGCTTCCGGTGCGAATGAAACTCGTCGATTTGCGAGAGATTTTCGCCTCGCATCCCTCCGTTCTAAGATTGCTTTCTTCTCCGCGTGTCGTTTCTGCTCTTCTTCGTTGACATCCGCAAACATGTAGCTACCATTCTGGTTCTCTGGTAGATTTGTGTCGGATTTCTCACGTCTCACCGGACTGAAGGGATCGAGCACTACATCCATAGCTGCCACACTCTCAGCATTTCCAGATTCGCGACTCGGTCCAGGTGTCGAAAAGTCAATGAGTAGATCCTCTGATACAATTTTCATGGGCGACTTGGCCTTCACAGGACTCTTCTGTCGCAATTCTTTAAACGAGGGAATATGCTTAGGTGGTGTCAAAGGAACGGTTGGTTTCAGTATAGATCGGGGTTGCATAGCAGGGGCGACCTGAAAGTATTTAGTAATAAACAGCAAAGCCTGAGGGACCACAAACCTTGAGAGCATTCGCGTCGATTTCAGTGAGCGCTTCAAGTCCTCCAGGCCCCAGACTCTTACCACGAGACCGCTTTGGTTTGTCCTGTATATCGTGCGCACGCTTCAGAGCAGCAATGTCCGTTGTTGTGTTCGCCTTGGAAGGAAGATGCGCGATCGATTGTCGCGACTTTGGTCGATCCGACCTCGACTTGATTTCGTCCATGCCTGCCGTTGTGCGCGCACGTCGCACACGTCCCAAGACTATAGCATAGATGGTTGAGTGCTTAAGATAATGAATGCATTCGAGAAATATGAGTCGTAGGCTTCGAGCACACAGAACAAGCCCAAGTGTGTGAGGATGGTTATAACAGGAACAAGCTGGGAAGCTGGAACTCGAGGGACAAAACAGCGCGTCACAGTTGGTTTGTTTACACTTCTGTAGTGGTCGCCCGATACGAAACCCCAACTTCATCCACGTGACTCGTTGAGCCGGATATTGCCAAGACTTTCATGCCAAGAAATTGCAGCACAACCGCACTCTTGAATTGGCACCAAAACTTTGAGCGCAATCTCAGACGCCAACAACAGTCGATCCTATACCAAGCAGTCTCTGCCATTCACGTCGCAATCATGGCAACCGAGTTGGCAGTTCAGTCCGAGCGCGCTTTCCAGAAGCAACCGCACATTTTCCTCAACCAGAAGTCGAAATCTACCAAAAGCAAGAAGGTCGGCAAAGGTGGTCGAAGATGGTTCAAAGATGTCGGTCTTGGTTTCAAAACACCTAACACAGCCATTGCCGGTTCATACATCGGTATGTTATCGCATATACTACGAGGACGCGTAGAAGAAAGAATGATCTGAAAAGGACAAGTGCTGATGTGGTATATGCAGACAAGAAGTGCCCGTTCACTGGCTTAGTCTCGATCCGTGGCCGAATCCTCACTGGTACTGTCATCTCTACCAAGATGCATCGAACAATTGTTATCCGAAGAGAGTATCTACACTTCGTTCCCAAGTATGCACGGTACGAGAAGCGACACAGCAACTTGGCCGCACACGTTTCTCCAGCTTTCCGTGTTGAGGAGGGCGACAGAGTGACTGTTGGTCAATGCCGACCACTCAGCAAGACTGTACGTTGAAGACAGGATGAACATGAAACAAGCAACTAATATATTGAAGGTCCGATTTAATGTTCTACGCGTGCTTCCTCGACAGGGAAAGTCTGTCAAGGCTTTTTCCAAGTTCTAAGCGAATGCGATGGCTAGTGAAGAGTGGAAGGAGAAAAACATTCCGGTGTCACATCACAAGTTTGGGAATCATGAGCATGGTCGAAAAGGCCAGGAGCATCTAAAACATGTATTTGCAGTGTGCTACTCGCAAGGGTAGTCGAGCATGGAACAAAGTGACTAGGTGGATGGCTTCGTGACTGGTGACCACGAACCACCCTTGTTTTCAAAGCGAATGTCGCAAACGACATGTCACCTCAATCTCAGAAGCATTTCGAACATTTCCGTATGTTCCGTGGAGCACCCTCCAGCTTACTCAGAATTCGTCTTTGAAGGCAAGCAAAGCGTGCCTCAACGAACACGATCGATATTCCGTTTTTCCATGACCCAAGCCAAACTAAGTGACTACTAACTACAGCCACTAGGAACCGCGTGATTCAAATCGCTCTATTCGTTCATTGCGATGCCCACTGCTCAACTTATGGTATTGGGAGTTGTTGAAGGTGGTCGCCAGCCCGCTGTTTAGGTACACGCACAGCTTGCGCCATTCTGTACCCCAGCCTGACAGGGGTAAGTTGTTTTCAAACAATGAGCGACCTCCACCGTGGAGACCATGCGATAGCTGATCACCATTAGTGTCCAGAGGTCTACGAGGTATCAAGTCACATGAACGATTTCTCTGAATGAGCTCCCTTACGTGTTTCAGTAGATCCAATTTGACACCTTGGTGGCCGGAGAGCATATCCGAGGTTATGATCCAAGCTCGATATGCTTGACAGCAGCTAGAACCAGTTGTGTTTGAAACGTTTGTGGTCAGGTAGTCTAAACATGGACACGGATGTAAGTGAATAGTCACAGTACCATAGTGTGCAGTACGGTGGCCGCTTGGGGTCCCAAGAAGCTCATGCACACAACAGGCAATAGTCAGTGCACACTTTACTTTGTCGTTCTTACCGATACATACTGAGCACTGGCCGGAGAATTTGTGCAAGGGTAAACGTTAAACCAGGATTGACAGCAAGTACTGGAAACGATGCAGGCACGGATACATGCGAGCTCCATAAATCTTGGGTTCGGAGCCAATGAGGTTGGAACCTCGTGGCTCCGAGTCATCAAGCAACTCGTCCACTTTCGCTTAGCCCATAAAGATAATGAAGGATGGCTGCCAGTAGTTTCAAATCCGGATACACCACTAACAGCTCACGGATATGTCTCTTTGAGAGGGCATGGTCGTCCCCAGTCGAACCTGCATAGTGGGCAGTCATGTTAGGTATCGACTGAAGAAGTGGAATGCATTTCAGCAAAGGATCCCAGAATTGGATTTTAACCTTGACGGGCTTTTCTTTTTGCTTTTCGACGCCCGCACAGGCCGCTTCTGACAGGGTAGATCATCACTCTCTCGGTACCCCACAAACACCAATGCAGCACTATCTACACTTTCTATCGGCGCTTATTCTAACTCGGCTGTTGGACTGACAATCCAGGCCATCTTCTGTCCCTGTTTTTCTACCACCACTTTGTCGCTTTCCACTGGCGCAATGCCAATGGCCTCTCACTGTGTAGCACAGCTGGTCTGTGTATGAGTGATGTGACTGGCTGAATGTCTCAGCATTTGAACTGCCTTTGAGATACATTGTGATAACCAGCAATATTCGACCAAACATACACCATGTCGCATCCGATCTCCAAGGACAGCTTCACTCCTTCAATTCGTCCTTCCTGGCACACTCCCTACGTTTCGCCTTCGAATATCATTTCCGGCTTATCTGGACAGTCCAGGACTGCACAGTCAGTTCCAATCCTTTCCAACAGACTCATCCCGAGAGATTATTTGACGTCCAGAACCAAGCCATCATTGAGTACTGATGGGACAGACTCAAGGTCTCTACCAGTAGTTTTGGAGACAGGGATCTCCACAGACACAGACGCACCGCAACGAGCAGCTGGGCGCACAGTGTACGACGACACCAATAACCAGATTACGTTGCAGAAAGCGAGTGATGGGAGGGATCCCAGTAAAGAGAAAGGTTATACAGATGAAGATTTGAACAACGACAGGGCTCGATCGTCAGAGTCGGGCGCGGTGTCAACCGCCAGTGAGAGCAGCTTCGTTAGTTCAGGACACGGTCCTGGCTCTAGTCCCAAATCTGTGCGTCAAAACATGCCGCGAAAGTCCTCGATAGATTCAGCCATCTCATCCGTCTCTGCAAACTCAGTACAACAAAGGGGACAGACTGATGCACGAAACCCGAGTCCGTCGAGTATCCAGGGTTTGATATCGACCGCAGGATCGGCCGAGAATCTTATAACACATTTGCTCAGAGAGAAGAATCATGCAACCAACCAAAATAGCCAATTGTGGAAGTTGGTTGAGAAACAGAGAGCATTACTGCTGGGTCTTAACAAAGATCTTGAGAGAGCAACAAAAGATCGAGACAATTATAGAAGGAAGTTGGAGGAATGGCAATCCCAGCCGCGAGACATGTCTCAATCTGAGACTGACAGCGCTGTAAAGCCGCCGGAGATACCACACCCGGAAAGCTCAGATCAGCATCTACCTCCAGAATCAATGTCAAGAGACATCGGTTCGCCGGTTGACGCTCCTGGTCCTGCGATCGTGATGGAGGAAACGATGCCCGCCGCAGCTCTGGACGCGGCGCCTCGCCCTCGTTTACAAGCTCTGACTACTGGTTTGACCCACCCAACGTTCGCACTGACTGAGGCCACTCCACTCAACGAAAAGCCGGTCAAAGGTTTCCAACACTCACGAAAGGCGACGCCCAAGCCCTTGAACTTGCTACAAAGCAACAACAACGAACAACTTCAGCGAAGTACAGTGAACTCGACTGACCACAAACCACCCGTGGATGACGATGTGAACCGTGAGATTAACGACGAGCCTCGAGGCAGGCGCAAAACTCGAGAAGAGGATGACCAGGATCGCGAATTGAGTTTGAAGAAAGAGCAGGAAGCCAGGAGCAAGTCAAAGAAGACACCAGCACCTTTGCCGGAGGTTAAGGAAAATGTGGAAGAGAAGAAACCAGATCTCACACCTGCGGTTCTGACGCCTCTACCCGCCAGTCCACGACCACCACAAGGTCTTGCGCCAGGCAGTGCTGTCAATCCAACGCACGGTGGGTCACTGAATGAAAGATTGGTTTCAGTGCCTCTTCGAAGTCCTGGCCTGCCTGCGACGCCGCGACCTATAGGTCAGAACCACGCTGCGTTCGGATCTCTTCCAATGTCACCACGCGCCCTTGCCACACCACTTTCGCCGCGTGCTCCAAAACAGCCAATTCCTGCACCGGTAATGAGCTCAAGTCCATTCACTGATCCTGCCGTCATTCAACGTCAAAACATGCTAGCAAGACATGCAGCCATTCAATCTCAACAACAACATGATCGTTTACATGTCCATCAGCCCTCAGAATCAAACGAGATACCTTCCGTGTTTCAAGGATTGATCAGCTCGAACCATCCCAACCTCCTTCTGCCACCAAATGCTCTGCCATCTATACAGGTAAAAGTCGCGTCTTCTCGGTTACGTCCGTCAAGGAATAGTATGCTTGGGCTGAGAGTACAGGAAGATTCAACTGTATTCAGCCTGTCTGTGTTTGCTAGGGCTAGTCGTAGTGAGTTGTGGCGTATAGAAAAGATACCTGCAACACTGCCCCAGTTGGAGCAGCAATTACGGCCACGCTGCAACCACTTGCCAAGGTTACCTGACAGGAAGCTGTTCAATGGACATAGCCCTGCAACGATAGATGCACGCAGAGAAGCAGTTGACAACTATTTTGAGGAGCTATTGGACATGGAGATCGACGAGCCATCAGCCCTCGTTATCTGCCGCTTCCTGTCTACAGATGTCCTGGACCCTGCAGTTGAGCCACCGAAGCACGCTGGGGTCAATCCAGGATCTATGCCGCAAGCCACTAGTCTGAATGGCAAAGTGGTCAAAACGGGTTTTCTTACAAAGCGAGGGAAGAATTTCGGGGGATGGAAGTCCAGGTACTTTGTGCTTGACAGTCCAGATCTCCGATACTTCGAAACTCCTGGTGGACCGCATCTTGGCACAATCAAGCTTGTGCAGGCGAAGATTGGGACTCAGAAACCAGAAGATGCTGCTATCAGTGACCCCGACGATGAGTACAGGCATGCCTTCCTCATACAGGAACCGAAGAAGAAAGACTCGACCAGCTATGTCAGGCATGTGCTTTGCGCTGAGAGTGACGATGACCGTGACCAATGGGTGACTGCCTTACTGCATTTTGTGAAAGTGGAGGACTCAAAAGAGCTGGAAAGCCCTCGGCTTGGGGCGAGCAGCTCATCTTCGACGAAGCAAGCACCCGAGCTCAAATCTCAGTCTAGTGTCAAAGACAGAGTGTTCCGCGTAGATGATAACCACAGCGATAGTCCTTCCCCTACCAGTGCTACCTCGACAACAGATTCTGCTTCTACTGAACCACTTTCACGCAATGCCAACATCTCGAGTCCGATGAATGGAGCCCCGATCCAAGACAGCGCGCAATGGGGCAACAGAAGCTTGATGCACCAGCCGTCAAAAGACAAGAGCTCCAAGATGGGCAACATTTTCCATTTCAAGAAAGGTTCACAGGAACAACTCTATCAGAGTAGCAAGCAGCAAGAAGCATCGACTAAAGGAAGAGTCCTAAGACACAACGGATACGTTCGAGCTGTCTTCGGGCTACCGCTTGCTGATGCAGTTGAATACTGTTCACCGTTCAACGTTGATGTTCGACTGCCAGCTGTGGTTTATCGAAGCATCGAATACTTACGCCATTGCAAAGCACTCAATGAAGAAGGTCTTTTCCGTTTAAGTGGCTCGAACGTCGTCGTTAAGACGTTAAAAGAGCGTTTCAATACCGAAGGTGACATCGATCTTGTGGACGAAAATGAATACTACGATATACATGCTGTAGCATCTCTCTTTAAGACATATTTACGAGAACTACCCTCGCCACTTCTAACGCGAGACCTACATATCGAGTTCTTGAAGGTTCTGGAGCTAGAATCTTCCGAAGAGAAAATCACAGCATTTAACATTCTTGTTCATAGACTACCATCAGTCAACTTCTCGCTCTTGCGCGCCATGTCCGAGTATCTCCTTGAAGTCACTGAAAACTCGAGCAAGAACAAAATGTCCATCCGCAACATGGGTATTGTCTTTTCCCCAACCATCAATATCCCAACGCCTGTTTTCAATCTCTTCTTGAGCGAGTTTCAGGCCATTTTCGAAACCAAACCATCATCACAACGTCTACCCATCCAGCCACAACAGATCCAACAAACAGAACTACGAATCCCCGCAAATCTCTCGCCCGAAGACATCCGCTCACCACGACACCAGATGTTCTCCGACATACCCACTCCAGCATACCACCAAACAAGCTTCTCCGAAGACAGTACAACCAGTGCAATATCCGGATCCGCCACCACGTTCAGTCACCAGACTTCAGGATCCGGCGAGTTTGGATTCACACCCCTGCATCCGAGTTACGAGACAGGACAGTACGTGACCATGCCACAAGAAACACCCAGGACACAAGCCATTGCACCACCAACTCAAGAACAGCAGGATGATGAGACAGAGACCACAGAAGAAGAGATGTACGGGAGTCTAAACAGGATCGTAATACCTAACAATGCTGCGACAGCGAAACAGAGGAAAAGAGAGAGCGCCATGTTATTTTGAACCTATTTTCGACTGACATAAGCAGCAGCAAAAGCTGCACCTGGTTCCCCTGTCGTCTTCTCCCTTTTCCCCATTCACGATCAACGAACACCATTTCACGTTCCAGCATGTACTGTACGCATCATTTTGAGGATTTCATACGGACTCTGGCAGTGCAGCACGCATAAGCAGGCAGGCAGGCGAGACCAAGACGGATAAATTGATGCACGAAGATACCACATTCCCTTCTTGTACATCTATTTATATTAACTCGATACAGCATAGTTACTGTACTGTACGTAGGTTGACGAGTTATTGTGCATCCAGGCACGATTCTCCAATGTCAAAGGTGCATAGTTGGATGAGGCAATGTAAAGAAATTTATTACTTCAATATCAAGTTTACTTGTAGTACAGTAGTACAGTAGTAGTGGTTTGTTTGGCTTGCTGCCTGGCATGATGTGATGTGGTATGGTATTATCTGTATGGAAATTGAGTTCTGTACCGAGGTGGTGGGTACACAATATGAATAAATTTGTGGTTTGCGCGGTTCACAGTGCTATAGAACCACATAACATTAATTTCGTGGATCGCAACAACACCACCTACGATGTTGTGAGAGCACGCACAGTTGTAGAATAATATGTCCTGGCGAGAAACGTTCTCAGGATCAACAGGTCGTACGTCTACGCTCAGCAGTGGGGTTATATAGACATGGTTATATAGAGCATGAATATGATTTTGATCTTTCTTTTAGTTCGCCTACCCTTTCTATTGGAAACGCCTTGACATGGAACCTCATACGATTCTTCCACTCTATTTTACTTGACCAACTTCAACAACCCCTGGAGATCCATGCTCTTAGGTCTCTCAATTGGCATACCCAAAGCTCGATCCCAGATGAGCTGTGCCAATGGACCAAGACCACGACTGACACCGAAAGTCACGGTGTAGTACAATGGATCCTGGAAGCCGTAGTGGTGGAAGAGCACGCCGGATGCACTGTCGACGTTGGGATGGGGGTTCTTAGTCTTACCGTGCTCGGTCAACACGCCTGGTGCGATCTCGCTGTTCTTCTTGACTAGTCGATAGACTGGGTTGTTGGCAATATCTTCTCTTGCATCGCCGAAGTCGATCAGGGCCTTGAATCGTGGATCTGGCTTGCGTAGCACACCGTGGCCGTAGCCGGGGACGACTTGGCCTGATTTCAGTGTTGACCAGAGGTAGTCCTTGACGTCCTGGTCGGAGAAGTTCTCGCCGATGACGGATTGCATCTTCAGGATCCATCTTAGGACTTCCTGGGCTGCGAGACCGTGGAGTGGACCCCCTAGACCGAGGAGACCGGCAGAGTATGAGAGGAAGGGGTCGGAGAGTGCGGAGCCGACTAGGTGGGTTGCGTGGGCTGAGACGTTGCCGCCTTCGTGATCACCGTGGAGGGCAAGATAGAGACGGAGGAGATCTTGGAAGCCTTCGTTTTCTTTGCCGGGCTTGCCTAGCAGCTTGGCGAAGTTGTAGGCCCAATCTTGCTCCATGTCGAGAGGCATGTCGAGGCAGGCCTTGTCGAAGATGGCGGCGGCTACACGAGGGAGCTTAGCGAGGAGGGAGATGCTATCGTCGAAGGTGGGTTCCCAGTACTCGGCTTTGTTCAGGCCTTCTGCGTACTTTTTCGCGAAAGAAGATTCGGTGTTTAGAGCTGCGACAGCGCCGGCGAGCTGGGTCATGGGGTGGACGTTCTTGTCAAATCCCTTGAGCATGGTCTTGACATGGTCTGGGAGCTCGGACTTCTCATTTAGTTCTTTGGTGAGGGCTCGTACTTGCTGTGTCGATGGGACCTGTCCCGTGAGGAGGAGCCAGAACATGGCTTCCGGGAGCATTTCTGTGCCAGTTATGCCTTTAGGAAGCTCCTGCTGACAGTCTGCAATGGTCTTGCCGTGGAAGCGGATACCCTCGTTGGCATCCAGAACACTACCTTCCCAAACCATGGATTTCATGGTTCGCATGCCACCAATGACCATGCCGATGGTGGTGTCGCCGATTTTCTTGTCTGCATGGCTCTTGACCTCCTTCAATAGCTCCCGCTTAGCTGGGATAGCCTCCTTCAGGGTGGTCTTTAGGTCTGGCTCAGCAGAAGCATATGTTCGTCGGAGGCATGGTTGCGACCGGCTTGTGGATTGTCGGAATGCTCTAAGAGCGTGTGCTCCTGCCCTCGATGTTGACATTATTGCTGTGACGATCAGTGCTTGTGTAAGAAGAGGTGTCGACAGGAATGCAGCTTTCGTGGTCAAAACAAAAATTGTGAGAGCTTCGGATATATTGCACCCGGACCGAGGGAGCTTCTGGGGACCCGAAGGCTGTGGACCATCAGCTATGAGCTTACGGAGAGCAGTGCAGAAGAAGCGGCTCAATTGAAGCAACAGCCAAAAGTTGCAGGCACAAACCCACACGAATGCACCGAGGTTCCCCGCGGGCGGCAGGCACAACCACCGGCCAATCGAGGTTTTGCCGTCGTTATCGGTTGCATCCGATGTGCTTTGCTCTTCCATTCCACTTGGCACTCATCCTTACAAGCAGACGACATATTCACTTCCGTGAGAGATTAGTGCTCGGAGTGTTCCACGACGGCATACTATCTCTATAGAGCTGCGGCTTGAGCCACTCCAGACTTGAAACTATCAGAAAACTACAATATGTTGCGCAGAATACCACAATCAGTGTCCAAGCTGGGCCGACAGACACGAGTGCTTAGAACAACAACAACAACTCCACTGTTCAGACAATCGATACGAATGTCGAGCCAGCTTGCCCCAGTAGAGCAACCACTGTCGCAAGCTTTCCCAGCCGACTCGTTCCAGTTACTGCCTGAAGCAGAAAAGGCTGGCTCTGCTGAAGATGCCTTATTTGACCAGCAAGTGGAAGAGGTAAAGCAGTGGTGGGCGTCGCCAAGGTATGAAGGCATTAAACGGCCTTACACCGCTGAAGATGTGGTGAGCAAACGGGGTACCGTGCAGCAGAACTACTTAAGCTCGCTCATGGCAAGGAAGCTTTTCAACATCTTAAAAGAACGAAATGCCGAGGGAAAGCCCGTCCATACTATGGGCGCCATTGATCCTATCCAAATGACACAACAAGCGCCGAACCAAGAAGTCTTGTATATCTCTGGTTGGGCATGCTCAGCTGTTTTGACCGCCACGAATGAGGTTGCCCCAGATTTTGGTGATTATCCGTACAACACTGTTCCCAACCAAGTCCAGCGGCTCTTCAAAGCACAACAGCATCACGACAGAAAACAT
>Ga0068618_1000148_pt1 | contig 15936 bp, 9 predicted proteins | sample InSIn2SAF170_2_FD_77423 | JGI IMG/M metagenome (GOLD analysis project Ga0068618, IMG submission 77423) | Clean room microbial communities from NASA Spacecraft Assembly Facility at Jet Propulsion Laboratory, Pasadena, California, USA -... ...
AAGGAGATTGCACAACGGAGCAGATTGCGTCTGCTGAGACTCCCACACCAAAAGACGCACAAAACGCGCACAATGACGCACCCTACCGATTCATGGTCTTGACTGTATTGGCACTTTGAGCGGGATTTTCGCGCTCTTGAAAACTTTACATGCCAGGATTTAATGCTTAAACAAGCTCATGCGACTCGGTACATCCGCAATCCTTAAAGCAAAGTTCCATCCTGGTGATTAAAGAATGCCCGATTGCTGCAGCGAACCACCAGCCTCGTCATCACAGCCAACTCAGTCGTGGCTCTTCTTGCCAGTCTTGCCAGCTTTACTACACGGCTCATGCTGCTGGTTGCCTGTAAGCAATATTGTTAGACGTGAAGTTTGCAGACATAGCCTGACTTCTTAGATTGTACTTGACTTTGTTTCTATCGGCTCGTCAACATTACACAGGCTGAAGCCTGTATTCTTGGCTGTGACGGTCATCACGCTTGCGAACACCTTTTGGCGTGGAAGTCTCAGCAGACGCAATCTGCTCCGTTGTGCAATCTCCTTGGGCCTGTTGCTCATTCCTCGCGTATTGGAACTGATGGGTTTGGGAAAAGGGGGAAGGACTCATGCAGGCAGCTGTCATTGAATTTCTGTCCCATATTCTGTCAATTCTTTGGGTAAGGTGGCGGTAACGACATGCTAACATCTACAATGCTGGCCATTCGCATGCGTATGGCATGCATACCATATAGGCGAGCTTCTTCGGTTTTTCTCAGAACTCGCCCTCCGCAACAGCTTGGTACTTTCCGGCGGCATGAGACGTTCTCCCGAAGTAGCTATGGCCTCTTCATTCTACAACGACCTCATTCTTGCGCAACCGTCAAGACGGGGCGCTTAACCTCAGTAAAGTTCTGGACAGCCCGCATAACATGGCAAAGAGCTGCCATCAATACCTTGCGCTGTCTCATCGGTTGGACTCTCGGCGATTTCACAACAATGTGGTTCCTTCAGTCAAGCTATCCGCAGTTAGGAATGGGACTGATCATGCTCCTTTCAAGTAAGCTTTCCTATTGCCGAATTACCACCTTGTCCTTGCCTGACTGGATTGAGATCATGCTGACTAGTCTTTTGTTCTGGAAGTGTTGGCAGGAATCAGTTCGTCTATGGCTCTGGAAACGATCCTTCTTCATCGAGGCCGAGATCAACTGCCGTGGAGAGTCGCAGTAAAGACGGCTACTAGCATGAGCCTGATCTCGATGTTAGCTATGGAGGTCGCCGAAAATGTGGTTGATTACCTGTTGACAGGTGGTAATGTGGAGCTTGGAAGTGTACAATTCTGGCTTGCCGCTGGTGCTTCCACTATCGCAGGCTTCCTGACACCGCTTCCGTACAATTACGTCCGCTTACGCAAATACAAGAAGTCGTGTCACTAACTGGATTGCGGGAACTTTCACCTGCCCTTTCCCTCTCCAAAAACCTGCTGCGGGGAGTAAAAGCTAGGAAAGGTGTTGAATTGATGTACACGGCGCGACTTTGGTTAAGTTCGGATATTGTTAGACTTCCATGATGCCAGTGAGACCATCGACATTTTGATGGGCATCATCAAATCGGCAGGATGTTGAACTACGTCGTGGACGTGATGATGTCCTGGTGTTTGTTCATGTCGGTGTTTGCGTACTTCCTCGCTGGCCAGCATCTGGTTCGTGCTCTGGGCCATGTTCTCGAGCCCCTGCACGTCGCCGGTCGAGCTGGCGCAATAGTAGCAGACAATGAACATGGCATTGCAGTTGTCCACCTCGTCGTACATGGTGAAAAGGCTCATCGTGTACCTGCATTGGATGCACTATACCTGGACGCTGCAGTACGTGTCGACATTTGTGGTCGTCGTTGCGTGTACGTTTTCACTTGTGCGTCTCGTAGTCCTGTGCTCGGTCGTGGGCTCATTGCGCCTGTTCCGGAGCTTGACATCGCGCTTGGGCTTGGGCTTGGGCTATACATATTATATCGGCCATGCGCAGCAAGGAATCTGAACAGTCCTGGCCATGCCGAATTAGCTACGGCTGCCCTAAAGAATTGCGTGATGAAAGACTGTGCTTAAGTGCTCGATTATGTTTAATGAAAATAATACATAGCGCTACAGGGAGCGCACTACGTTCCCTTACGCAATTCACCCGAACAACAAAGATGTTCGTGTCAACAAAAGCTCGACTTCCCCAGATATCCTGCACTTTGCCTATTTTATAATCACGCCCACGAAAATATGAAGATGCTGTATGCAGTAGAGTTGTATTAATTTTGTAGGACTATAGTAAGTATTGGCCGACTCACAGGGTAACGAAAATAGTCGACAGGTGATTGCTGGGAAGAGAAACAACGACGGAAGCGAGCAACTTACTGCACAATCCTTGCACTGGCAGTTTTGGGAGCAAATGCAGGTGCTTGGTCCACTGCAGGTACAATTAGAGCCACAACTGCACGCCATTCTGTTGGGTCGAAAGAACGCTTTCCTCGTACAGTAGTTGTTAGACTTCGTGTTCGGTTGGGAAGCTGATATTTTGAGGGCGGTGCACATATTCACCGAGGGCAGGGAAGAAGAAGAAATATATAGGCAACATTGGCGCTAGTAGTCATTAGATACTGATAACACCAGTCATCACCACTCGTGTATCCCACGACCTATGACAATGTGTGACGCGACGGGTATCACACTCCGTCATCCATACATGCACCGTTGCTGGAGAGTGCGGCTGCGGATGTCTTCAATTGCTTGACGAACTAAGCCCAAGTTCGCGTCATCGCCAGCCCCGAGCATTATCCCTCCAGCAAGTAAACTGAGTCTCTGTCACTATTCGGCATCATCCGACGTTTCTCGTTTTCTAGCAAATAGCCTCTTTCCTTTCATCCACTCCAACTCCGGCAGCTTGAGTGCCAAACTACTCAACACCACACTAACGCTACTCCCAGCCATGGCTGCACTCGCCCAGACCGGACTCAACCTCCATTGGCTGATGGGAAAGAACACTCCCGCTGCAACAGGAATCAAACAAATATTGTAGACCGCTGCCCAAGCGAAATTCAGCTTTACTCGTAGGAACACCCGCTTAGCAAGTTTAACGAGCTCAAGGATCGTCTGCAAGTTGCTGTTGAGGAGAATGAAAGATGCGGTTGTCATCGCGACATCCGACCCGGAAGAAAGTGCGATCGAGACATCCGCGGCGGAAAGGGCGGGTGTGTCGTTTGTGCCGTCACCGACAAAGGCAATGATCCGCCGACGGGACGATCGGTCGAGAGACTGAAGTTCACGGATATAGGATGCTTTGTCTTGAGGCATGACGCCGGCACGGACGTTGGAGGCTGGGATGTCAAGTTGTGATGCTATGGCTCGAGCTGTTGTTTGATTGTCTCCAGTACACATGTGGATGTCGACTCCACTCTCTCGGAGTGCTTGGAGAACTGATTGTGCTTCTTGCCGGATTGGATCCGAGATGCCAAATACGATTGTAGGAACAAATTGAGATATAGTAGCGTAGGACTCATCATTGAGCATGTCTAGAGGTAACTTGCGCCAGGAGAAGATAGCAGTCGAGAATCCAGTCGACTGGAGTCGAGCCAATGTTTGACTCAGGTAAGGGTTGGTTACCGGCTTTTGGCCATGCTCCGTAACGGAAGACGAGAGAGTAGCCAGTAATCGTTCGTTGCCGATGGCAGCTTCGTAAGCTGTGTCCGGAGATAATGAAGGATCCCTCAAAACGAACTTCCCAATCAGCCCTTGTCCAGGTATTTCTTTGATTTCGGCGCTTTTGATCACAACTTTAGGGCGGCCGGCTTCATGTTGAGAGCAGTAATCAGCAATTGCTCTCGCAAGAGGATGCGTGCTGGACTCTTCCATAGCTTTTGTAAGTGCAAGGGAGATGTACTGTTGCAAGGCTGCTTTCTCTTCGTCAAGGAACTGAACTTCAGTAACCATCGTCCGTCCTTCTGTCAGTGTGCCAGTTTTGTCGAATACTATGGCGTCCAACTGAGATGCCTCCTGAAATGCTTCGCCACCGCCTTGAACCAAGATGCCGGAACTTGCAGCTAGCCCACCGCCGACGAAGAGGGCGGTTGGAGCAGCTAGTCCGATGCCGCACGGGCAAGCAACGACAAAGACTGCAATGGCAAACTCCACAGACCAGAAGGCCCACCCTCCTTTGTTAACGTCAAGCCAGTCCGCTGGCAGCCTACCTGATGTTCCCAGAGCAAGCCAGACAATCCATGTCACAATAGCTAGCAGTGTGATAACGGGGACAAAGTAGCCAGTCAGTAGATCGGCTACACGTTCAATGGGTGCTCGCTTGGCTTGACCTTCGCGCACCACAGCGACAATTTGATCCAGCATGGACTTGCCACCAAGCTCGGTAACCGTGATCCTGACAGGGTCCGAAACGTTTACAGAGCCAGTGAAAATGATATCGCCACGAAGCTTTTTAACAGGCTTCGACTCTCCTGTAAGAGAACTTTCATCGAACAAAAACGGTCCATCTTGGTCGAGTATACCATCAGTTGGTGGAGATGCACCGTGAGGGATAATGACGTTATCTCCGACCTCAAGAAGGCCCACTGGAATCTTCCTCGTTACAGGGTTGCCTTCTGGTCCCTTCTCGTCGAAGCTGCCATCGAGTAGCAGCGCCTCGGTTGGACGAAGGCCACTAAGCATAGCGATTGCATCTCCAGTTTTGGCTTTGCTGTAGGCCTCCAGAAAACGGCCTATCAATATGAAGAAGGTCAAGAAGGTGACAGTATCAAAATAAGTCATTGATTTGCGCCTACTATCCATGGCGTGATGGGCATCCATAGGCTGGGAGGCCGTCGCTTCCATGATCAGGACCGCTAGGGATGCGAAATAAGCCACACTCGTTCCTGCGCTAATAAGCAGGTTCATACTGCCAAATCGATAGAGTCTTCGTAGAAGAGGAACCTTACTCTTTGGTCTCCATAAAGACCAGATCTCTTTTAGAGCTCGTGTATGAAAGATGCTGGCACCATAGAACATAGCTGGAGTCGTCATGATAAGAAGTGACCATTCCATTCGCATGGCAGTGCCACTCCAAATTGGTTCTTCGAACCATTGTCTTGTCCCATTTTCCTCAGACACAAGGCTCATGTACACGACACCAATAATAAAACTTGGGATTGCGACAAGAAAGGTCAGGAAAAGGTGGCGAAGGATGCGGTTTCGCTCTTTGCGTTGCAACGTACGCGACCGCTCTTCGAGGCTCGGAGGGTGGTAGGCTGTGGCTGACCATGCAGCATCGACGGCGTTTATCGCGGACAGTATGTGACGTATGGTCAAAGTCGGAGGGCTAGGTCTGTAGACAAGAGCGATTCGAGGTTTTTCAAGGCTTGGATGCTCCGAGATGAGCACGTCGTCACCGAAAGCCTTGTGGATAGCACTTGCAACGTTGGTGGGGCAATTTGGGCAGTACATTCCAGATATTTGGAATTGTACGCTGCGTTCGTGAGACGCGCCCCCTTGTTCTTTGGAGTAGAGCTCGTCAATGTCAATGACAGTGGCACTGTAGCCTAGGTCCTCAATCTTAGTCAGGATAGGATCGATAGTTGAACGATTGTTGAACTTGACGGTAGCACTGTTCCCTACCAAGTCCACGTTGACATCTTGGACATCGGGGAGGTCTTGAAGGCCTTTGGTAATTGTTCCAACACAGGACCCACATGTCATGCCCTCTATGCTGAGAGACGCCTTATAGGAATGGTTCGCGTCATTGACCGAGTCAGTAGTCTGAATATATTCGATGGTAGCCTCGTAGCCCACATCTTCAATGGCTTCGACGACTCTACCTGCATTGGAGCTCGGGCCACTGAATGTAATAGTTGCACTGTTACTGAGAAGATTAACACTGGCATGCTGGACAATGTCCATCTGCTCAAGTTTAGCAGTGATAGTGCCACTGCACGAAGCACATGTCATGCCTCCGATGGAGATGGTCGCTGTGCGAACTCCCGCTTCATCCTTTTCAACTGGCTTTACACCATCTGTTAGAGTGAGTGAAGGGCGGTCGCCGACGGGAGTATGATTTTGGCGTTCTCCACGCTCGAGGACGGAAACGTCCATATGAGCCTGACCACGCCGCCTGGCTCGCATGAGAGCGGACCATGTCCGGTGCTTGATACTGCGTTTTTGTGCTTCGCTCTGGCATGCATTGCAATTCGCAATGTGCTGTTTCTGCGCTCGAGATAAGAAGACGGGCCATAGATGGTATGATGCAGGTTTCGCGCGCTCGTGAGGGACGTCGTATGCGTGTAGTCGGCGCCCTGAGGCGTCATATGTAGAGATATGCTGAACCTCAAACGCTGCTTTCACCAGCTCATCTGTAAGCCGCCTTGAAATATCCCCCTCATATTGTATGCGTATAGCATGGTCAATGATGGATACATCAACTTTTCGAATTTCGGGAAAGGATCGTAAGATGTCCTCGGCATAAGAGACGCAAGATGGACAATGGATATTAGCGACCAGTAAGGTCGAGGTCAGCAGACCACTCGCGGAGGGCAGAGTGGGTGCCATCGCAGCGCTGTCAATTTGCTGCGGTAAGCTATGTGGTATAGATAATGCTGCCTAAGCGATTAGTGCTCAGAGATGGGAGCGGCAAGTACAGGACGTTGCAACTTGACGGACTAGCAGGAGCAACCGGAAGCACAGGAGAGAAGATTGGGATAAGATGCAAATAAGGAGGGTTATTTAATAGACTGGCAAGGAATCAGCAACGACATAGAAAATTGGAGAACATGCTGGCGAGTATGAGCCATAACGCTAACTCGCCTGTGTATATTGTGTGTTGAGTACATTGTGCGTAGAGGCACGTACTGAGTTGATTCGTTACCATCAAACAAGATAGGAGGATGACTCTCGAAAACGCACAATTCGCGCAGGTCGCCACCATCTCAAAGCTGGGGAAGGGGCTATTTGCTCGGTTTGCACTGGAGTACGACAAATACTAAGTTCAATTAAGCAATTCGCACCAATGAGCTAACTATAATTGATACGTCCTTTCACGTGATATAAATTACCATATCTTTTCCCAGTCACGCTTTCCACCATTCTGGTCGTCAACGCCAGATAATCAAAGCTGCCAACAGGCTACTTTAAACCAGAGTAGCTCGATAACCAAGCTAATTCCTCTACCGAGCCCCTTCTCAAATCCCTCCGCACCGACAGAGCCGCCAAAAGCGTCCCTAATCAACCCGAGATCAAAGAGTTGCAATTTGTAAATGAGAGCTATAGGGATTAGGTTAATGAGAAGGTAAGGATTGAGGTTATTAGGGAACGTTGGGCAGACGCTTTGTCACGGACGCACCTTCATCCATCCGTAATGCGCACAAATAACGCAGCCACAATCATCCACTGAGTCTGGACCCCGTTACCCAGGTGATCGACATCAGGGTTGAAAGGTGCCAAGGCATGAGAAATGACACCATTACGTTGCGACATTTGTGCGTAAAACTCAAGAAGCAGGTTGGCCTCAGCCTTAGTGTCAAGGACATACCTGCGCACAAATCACTCAAAAGCGACTATGCGGCTGGATTGGGAAGTCATAACGGAATTCTTGTGTCCGATCTTCCCCGCCAATCTTGCTCAACCCTTGTCAGCTCGAGGCTTAAAAGTCGACGTTCATCTCACACAAAAGGCAAGGAGAAAGCGTCGATGCAACAATTATCATTGGGTTAAAACGATCATTTTAGCATATTCTATTCTTGAATGCATTCAATGACAAATGCGCGATTGTAAGAGCTGCTCATCTCCTGCGCCGGAGTCAGATCAGTCCTGGTGGTTTGGCATCGTGGCTGCTTTGCTCCATGGTTCATGCTGTTGGCTGCCTGTAAGTCACTGAACTGGAGTTTGCGCTCGGAGACAAAAGAGAGTACTGATTGACAAGCACATTCGCAGACAATTTTGGACTTTGTTTCGATCGGCTCTGCATCCGCCACGGCACTACACAGATTTCAGCCAGTCTTTCTTGCCATCACCTTCATCGCGCTCGCACATAGCCTCCACCGCGAAGGCCTCAGCCACCGCAACCTGATCCGCTCCGCCCTGTCTTTCGCTCTCTTACTCATTCCTCGCGTTCTGAGGGTGACAACCGGGGGAGAGAGTGAGGCTGCTCACCACGGTGACTGTCATTAAGGCTCTTGCTAGACAACAAGTCAGGTGAACTACCCTGGGTGGAGAGGAAGATGGCCATATCGCTTCAACGCTCGTCACTGAGCAAACGTGCTTGCCTAGGGCCCAGGCAACTGTCCCGAATGGCAGTTACTCTTCAGATCTCTCATTCACCGCTGCTGGGGCGAACCCAAGCGTACGCAACGCCTCTACCACACCGTCGGAGAGTGAGCACTTCAAAGTACAGCCATGTTCAAGCACCAATCACAGCGCCGCCGCTCTTATCGGCAGCCTTTTGGAAATCGAGTGTGACATGGAGAAGAACAGGCGTTAACACCTTTCGCTGCCTCGTGGGATGTACGCTGGGAGATTTCTCCGTGATGTGGTTCTTGCAGTCCAACTTCGCTGGACTAGGGGTGGGTGTGACTATGGGCCTTTCTAGTAAGTTACCATATCACCTGGCTCTCAGCAATGCGAGCCAGAATTGAGCTTACAGTGTCTTCAAAGTGGTGGCAGGAATTACCTCCTCCATAGTTCTCGAGACGATTCTGCTTCACCTAGGTCGAGACCAGTTGACGTGGAACGACGCGGCAGGAACTGCTACCAGGATGAGTCTGATATCAATGTTGTCAATGGAGGCTTCAGAGAACGCTGTCGACTATCTGCTCACCGGAGGTGTCGTCGCCCTTGATAGTACCGAGTTCTGGTTGGCGGCTAGTGCCGCCTTGTGTGCTGGTTTTCTAGTGCCCCTTCCTTACAACTTTGTCCGTCTGCGTAAACATGAATCATGTCACTGATCATGGATAGTGCTGTCCTCTGGGCACGGGATTGACAGTGTCGCTTAGTGTTTGGTGAATTTAGACAGTATAGGAATCCCTAACAGCTCTGTTATTGAGGTCTGGCCATGTTACAGATGTTACGAGACCCAGCCACACTGAGGATACTGGCAGTTACGTGAATATCACTCCTACCGCTCTGGTCATCGTAACTTGCGAAAGCCAGGAGACTCTTTCTACCGCTTAGGGTGCATCCATCCTCTTGATCTCTAGTCTTTCCAAAGCACAGATACTACCACGATAGCATTCACATGTTAGAGGGCGTTAAATCGCGGACTGCTAACCATCATGTATTACCAGCTCATCTAAAGTGCTGGGAGATGCATCCATAGTTATACCTGCCAAGCTCCGGACGACGCCTCAACTGGGCAGGCGGTTAGTGTTGCGAGAACTACAGACTTCAACCATTTTTCATACGCCAAGGCAGACAGATCTGACTAGAAATCCCTAGAATCATGGGCAAGAACGAACAACACACAAAGCTCGAACATCGCATACAATAGCGCAGAGGAAAGAATATGTATAAGAACAATAATGTTATGTCTGAAACACCCAAATTTCACAATTTAGTTTTCAGCCGATTTTGTCTCATTGTTCAGATGGCAATTCCTTCAGCCAAGCAAAATTAACCGACGACTTGGCACAGCTCTCCAACCTTGAATGCTGGACATTAATCTTGGCTTACTTCTGCAGAAATTTAGGTTAGCTCGAGTAAACTAGCAATAAACGAATATGACACTCGAGCTCATAGGATAACAATGGTGAGATTGAATGCCTACCCCACAAGCCTTGCACTGACAGTTTTGAGAGCACGTGCAGCTGCTTGACCCATTGCAGGGGCAGTTAGAACCACAGCTACATGCCATTCTGATTATGGGATGAATTCTATGACGAATAGATTCAAGACTTTGTTTATGAAAAGTCGATGATAGATGGTGTCTGAGGAGTGATCCATCAAAGCAATGAGCATCAGAGTAATATATAATAATATCATTTATCTGTTACATCATTCTTCCTTCCAATCCGGAACTCACGGAAGGGATGACCTTCCAAAACGTCAACAAGGACAGCACGCTAGAGAAGTGTAAATTGAGTGCAAAGCATTTGTGCGTACTTTTCACTCTTAGGCCAAGCAGAATATCAAGCTCACGCGCCAGCCGCCGCGAAGGATATCACTTGCAGACTACTGATGTAATGCGCTTTAGTTGTGGAAGTGGAAGCAATGATTGTTCGTAGATCTATCCACAGAGTCGTGGTCAGCTTATCACGAGCTTCGACCATACCCTAAAACTTGGGTCGCCGACTTTCAAACCGTTCTCAATGCTGTCCACCAATACTTCCACGGGAGTGACGGGTTGGTCAGTGTCTCGTGAAGGATGCTTGGCTTTCTGTTGGCTACCGCCAGGCAAACATGACCGCCAAGCGGCTAGTCCATCTGCTTAACAAATTAGATGACACGCCAGGGAGATAAAGGCCTAAATAAGGTAAGGAGAGCCATCAGGGAACACACCATGGCTCCTGCACAGAAGAATCCCAATATAGTCCTCGCGTTCGTCATTATCGCGTCGGGGTTGCCAAGGTGGATGCGCCCCGCAGCTTCCGTCGGTCTAACTCAGTGCTTCGAAGAGCTGGACCCGAAACCTGTGCACAGGTGGCATGATTTCTGTTGCTAGCTCGTCCAGCACGGGTGCTTTAGCCGCGATTTCTGTTTCTATCTCCGTTAAATCGAGCCCTTCAGCCACCACTGATCGCCTTTTCTTTCTATCCTTCTTACCTTTCTGAGGAGACAAAGCTGGGGGATCAGTCACAGATGTATCCCTCTGGACTACATGACTTACCTCCGATATGGTATTTCAGACATTCTGCTTCGTGGCCACTGGGGGTCGAAATGAACCAAGATCGCTGACAGCCATTGCATTAGAGTTCACAATTGCGGAGTGGTAGCCTATATTTAAGTTTGGTCCAAAATATGAAATAAAAATTAGTAACATTACATTTACAATCTTACTACATAGATTCTGTGTGTGTTTTAGGGTGACGGCAGTTTTGCAACGCACTGTATAACCATAGGAGGCACAATATTCCAATGTGCCCCCGTACAAAGGGCTTGGGACGAGTCAATCGACACACGGTGTATCAACTCGGACGTCTTCTATGCTGCGTACGCCGCGATAAATGTATCGACTGAAGTGATAGTGCTGGCGCTCCCATATTCTAGCTGCAACTGAAGCTGCGAGATAAACTGTCGATGGCGATGCGCATTGCATGTCGCGCGTAATGCCAGCCGCTCATATCATTCCCACGACTAGCTTGTCTGAGTGACATCAGAATTAGCGTTTGAATTGTCATCACGCTAGGGACATCTTCGAAACCGAGTAGTCTCTGAGCCTCATAGAAGAAGTGATTACCGGCTGGACTAGGGTCAGCTGGCTCGCCTGCCCTCTACTTCGCTTTCTTTCCCCCTACCAACGCTGCACAGATGAAGAAGTCGCGTGTGATTTGAAGAAAGAAATTTTGGGGCTGTCGTCCAGCGTGCGAATCATGCCGAGGAGTCCACCTGGGTTGCGACCACGACCGTCTTTCGATCTCTTTGATCAGTCTGACACAGACAAAATCTTGTGGCCATGGAATAGAGGACAAATATTATTTGTGTTCGCTAGTGCTTTTTCCACGTCATGGGATAAGAAGATGAGACGGGGAGTTCGTAACGTTCAAAGGGACAGTGGGGATGTTGCACGGGGAAATGCCCATCTTGACGTAGGCATTAGCAGGCGTATTTTCATAAGCGTACATATTCGGAAAGGCTTACCACTGGTAATTTGAGTGGATTAATGTGGTCTCTAGCAAGGGTCTGGGTGGGGTTGTCTGGTAAAGCATGCCGCGCAGTTTATGTGCATTTTGATTAGTTTGAGGGGCATCTCTGAGCGACCCGGCGCCGCACCCATCAGCCAATAAACGCCCGTCCACAATCCTATCTCACATGTTACGGCGCTAAGGAGCATCATTGGACCATCTTTTCTGCTTGCAAACTTTGTCTTACCACATGAGTACTTCACAACCGCGACACCCTCATGAAACCATATACATGTGAGAGTTCGCGCTCTTGTATAAGAGATGCAGCCTCTCAGTAGTTCGTCGGTCGAATTGCAAAGAAGTTAGTACCACGGCTGTTCATGTTAGTCAATTACTGATGCGTCGCAGAGAAACGGCCACTGTCAGATAGTGACTTGTCTGAGCGTCCTCACAAAGCTCGTCGGCCAAATCCACAACGACAAGATCCCCTTTCCGGCTCGAATTCTTGCGGTGCGGGTGAGCGACCGCTCAGCAAAAAGCGCAACCCCCGCAAGCGGCGGAGTGAGTCCTCTGATTCCGAGCTTTCTGAACCTGAAGCGCCCAAGCGCAAAAAGAGACGGAACACGCAGCTTTCTGCCGGCTCAGATCCTGTAGACAGCTGGCTCTCGAGTCTTGGAGAAGAGTTTGACACTATGTCGAAAGCATCTTCATCAATGACACCTTCGTTGAAACGGACCCGCTCAGCATCGGATGCCAGCGAGCTCTCAATACTATCCGACACGGAGACAGAGACCACGGTGTCGCGAGAGGCAAAGAGCTCGATCTACAAGGATCCTCGATACCCCACCGTAATGGAGAGTAAAGGGAGTTTCATGCGAGAGTCAGCGAATGGCCCTTTACCAGAGGAGCACGAACTCTATGAGGCACTGCTGACTGAAAAGGCAACGTTGCCGGATGATGCTCTGCTAGAGCCACAACGACTCTCTAAGCTGCGATCACTACTCCGAAACCGATCTGAATTGCGCGTGTGTATCGACCTCCATCCACGACTCGTCCCTTCCGCTGAAATCCTGGCCGTGTTACATCCTGGTCAATTCGAGAATCTTGTGGAAGGCCACAACGACCGGTGGCTGGATGCCATCCTGTTCTACAAGAAGCTGCCACAGCCTGACCGCACGTTGGCCTACCCGCTATCGGCGTTCACTGAGACTGAGCGTCGAAAACTGGGAGTCGTCCCAGGGTGTGCTTCTCTATTCACCGCTTGCCCTGGAATGCTGTTCCCCTTCTTTACGGCTGAAGTGAAATGTGGCAAAGAAGCACTCCAGATTGCCGACTGTGCCAACACCAATAGCATGACCATTGCTCTGCGGGCCGTGGTTAAGGTGTATCGTCAAGCCAATATGGTCACGGCGATTCGTAGAAAGACCTTAGGGTTTTCCATTTCTCATGATGACGGGACGGTCCGAATCTACGGACATTATCCTGAGATTGATGGCGATAAGACGACATATTACAGATGGGCTATTCGAGACTTTTCCTATGCTGATGACAACGCTCGGGAGCGAGAGACATCGTCTAGGTTTTTCTGGAATGTTTGCACTCGCTTTGCTCCTGACCACTTGCGACGCCTCAAGGAAGCCATCAGTCATCTACGGGATCCTCTCGCTCCGTCTGGTAATTCGAGAACGCCGTCTAATCCGCCACCAGCATCTGAATGCAACGCCACACCTTTGACACCTGTTACGTCGAACTCAGACACTGCGTTTGCGAAGCCTGGACCTCGCCAACGACCCAACTCAGCGACTGTGGTGCAACAACTTGAGCAGCAGCGCAAAGAAATATTGGCACAGTTTGGACAGCAACAGAAGGTGTCAGAGCAACAGCAGAAGGAGGCTAGAGAACGGGAAGACAAGCTACTGGCGCAATTGGAGCAACAGCAGAAGGTGTCAGAACAACAGCAGAAGGAGGCTAGAGAACGGGAAGACAAGCTACTGGCTCAATTGGAGCAACAACAGAAGGAGGCTAGAGAACGGGAAGACAAGCTACTGGCGCAATTGGAACAGCATCAGCAGAAGGCGTCAGAGCAGCACGCGCAACTGATGAAGGTTTTAGCGTCAAAGATGTCGTCCGACCAGGCGTCTGGAAAAAGCTAGTGGTTGGAGGCAAAGTCTTGTGTCAAATTGCCCGTTTGACGATTATCTCTAGTGTATACAAGCAGCCTGATCCACTTCGTGACCGAATTCAAGAGACGACGATGCTAGCTGCCACCGCCGAAGGCTAGTCATACTCCATCACTGTGTATTTCCCGTCATGCTTATTTGATGCCCAGCTTGGTCACTGCGCTACCCTGATGTAAGGCAGACTTCCATCTTCGCGATTCATCTATGGGGAGCAACTGCATCGCCGTGCCAGGGCCATGGTACCATGTAATGCAACCGGAGCCTCATAGGCCGACTTACCAGTGAGGGTCAGCCTTCAAACTCGCCTGATCTTAATACAATAGAGGGCATATCTAAAGTAAAGGGTGCGTAAACTGTTGTGGAATGATATGGAGCAATTGAAGGACCTCCCATAGGACCAGTGGTCAAAATAAAGCAATCTGAGATTGGCGCACGCATCGCCGAGTTACTAGCAAGATTTCAATGTAATTTCTGTTGAGATATAAACTGAATCACCAAATTCCGATAGAGGAATTACACTTTGGACGTCAGCAGGATGCAAAACTCTACAACTAGAAACAGGTGGCAAGCGCATCCGTAGTGTAAGGTGGTGATATCTAATGTTTGCCGGGTGAAATGCGGCCTGCTGGGGAATTCCGACAGGCAATACCTTCATCAACTAGCTTTTCTTATGCTTTCAGCATGTGTAAGCCCGCTGACTGCGGTGCCCCTATGTCTCCACAGATAACCACCTTCAGCGAGAAGTTTCCAAATTTGCACTACCAATCACCAACTCGACTCCGCATCGCACCTACGAAGTGAAACAGCTGTGTCGTACTGCTAGATGACAGGTTTAATACGTCCCTCCGTAGCCGCATCACCGAACACCGTCCCCATCTGAAGCACATTTTGTGATTTGTCTGCATTCTGTACAATATCGCTGTTTAGGCACACAAGTTCGATGACAGAACACTTGTTCGTCAACCCATAGTACGTCACCCAGATGCATCTTTTGACCGCAGATACATGCTTCGTTGTAGCTGAACGATGGTTGATAAGGCATAGCTTCCATCGAGAACTCGTGCAAACGGTGATTGCCGTTACAATCGATACAATAGCTATCAGGGTTCATAACGGGAAGAGAATCGGGGTGCTTAAACTCCTCGAAGCACCGTTCATAAGAGTCGTATGCATCCTCTAATGACTCCCAAATTTCGGATATACGTTCTTGTATGTCGCTATCAGGTATTATTTCCCAGTACAGAAATGTTTTTATGTTTTTATTAAGGTAATAGAGCGCGCTGAGACTTTCTAGGACTCGTTGGTGGAGAATTTCCGTCGTATTGTCTACATCGTTTGGATCTGACTGACGAGAGATAGGAATGTCGCTGTTTTCGATTCCTATTAATGGTCCAGTTGTTCTTATTTCGCCGTCATCAGTAGAATTCAGTTCCTTTTTCCTAGCGGTCGTATCCTGGAGATCTCCGGCGGTACGCTTACGAGTCTATGGGATGGTAAGCACATCTAACTCACTTTGGAAGAATTCTAGTTACCATGTTGCCTGAAGTCTAATAAGAACTCCTACAGCTTCGTTGAGTTCGGGTCCAAGGGGAGATGTTAAGGAAAGAAAGAAGGTGAACAAAGAAGGGTGCATATGGGCTCCTTAAAATACACTACTTCGGTATTATCTCGCTTCTAAAATCAGTCTACATCCGCACCAATGCTAGTGGTTACCTTGATACTGCTCTCATCTTGTCTTTAAGACACGCTCAGTACAACCAGCCTCCGAACTGCAGGCATTGGCCTCGTCAGCTCCATGTACGGACCCGTGGAACAAAGCCCCTCCCAAGTGCTGAAAGAGAGATGGTTATTGGCCAGATAGGCAAAATGTGCCTTAGGGACCATGTACGCAGTGTCACAACCTGCATACAGGCTCATCGAGAGAACCTGTTTGGGTCATGTGCCTCCTCTGATAGCTGTTAATGGTGGCGTGCTCAAGGCGTACTTGTTC
>Ga0068618_1000149_pt1 | contig 15930 bp, 19 predicted proteins | sample InSIn2SAF170_2_FD_77423 | JGI IMG/M metagenome (GOLD analysis project Ga0068618, IMG submission 77423) | Clean room microbial communities from NASA Spacecraft Assembly Facility at Jet Propulsion Laboratory, Pasadena, California, USA -... ...
GGCAAAGGGAGCTTGATCGACTTCAAGTATTGACCGAAGCCTCTTCGGCCCAGCATAACACTTGATAAGGAAGCTCCAACCCAAATTTCAAGAAATTTGGGGCAATTTTGGTCACATGGCAAATTTTTTGTCACAACACAGGTTTTTTCTCCCTGTGTACGGTGCTTAGGATTGGGAGCTCCAAATCACAAATGGTTTGCATTTTTGGATTCAGCATGAAAAATCATGACTGCTGGTGCTTGGACAAGAAATTTGGGCATGATTTGAGTCTCTAGGAGGTTAAAAACACTCAAAAAATGACCTCTCTACCCCTATTTTGACACACAGGAAGTAGTCTTGGAAGAATGAAGATTTGGAGGGGAAAATGAGCACCAAATTTAGAAATTACACTTCAGTTGGAAAGTAGATAGGACAGGCTTTCCAAAAAGCACACTTGGGTACATTTTTGACTCCTGCAAGTGCCTCAAAATAGGCTCCAAATTGGCACGACGCATATAGGGAAAAAGGCCAATTTCACCTCTGTTTTGCGAAATTTCGATTCGCGACTTCTCCAAGTGGGCTTGCTCATCTACATTTCACTTTTTTCAGCACCTAAGGCGGCATTTAAAGTATTTCCACTCCAGATTGGCTTCTATCCAAGTGGCAAAGGAAGGCAAACAGTCACCCAAGCCATTTGTCATGTTTGTAACACTGCACCTGTAGCTAATGGTTGGCTTTCCACCTCCATTTTGAATGATTCGAGTAACTCCCCAACCCTTGGGCATTCTATCTCTTCATGGCACATTCTATATATTGTATGCAAACCATTTGCAAAGGGTTGGTTGGTTGGTAACTTCTGGGAGACTGTGGGAAAGAAACTATGTTTCTTCATTGTATATTTTGATAGAGGATTAATGAAAGGCGGCGGCTTTGTTTCATGAGATTCATGTGGTTGTGAGTGTAGCAAATGTGTCTCTTATGTTTCATATGTATTTCGTTATTTTTCACAGTTCATTTCATATTCATTTCCAGTGAAATTTTCTAAGTTAGATAAGGTAGAATTCATTTATATTGCTCTGCCTGTGGGAAAATTTCATGTTTAGTGTTCTTCTTCCGTTGAAAAGGATTCATATACTTATGCCCTTTTCACTCTCCTAAGCAATCTCTCCATTTTGCATGTCTTTCCTCACGAAGTAATCTGTGCCTTTGTATTAAATTCTCTGTTCATCCTTGTCCATTGGTCCCATACCATCCCAAAAACTTAGTCATTCATAAAAAATTGTTTCTTGTATCCATATTCACTTACTAGCCTAAGATCAATATTTCACTGTAAGTCATCTCATACTGTTTCATTTATCTATTCACTGAGCATGACACGAAGAGAGCCCTCTCCTGTTTTGGTAGGGCTAGCTACCAGACTGAGCGTGGTTTGTGGTTACCCTGAATTTTGCCTTCCTTCAGCCTAAGGAAAATTTAGGTGCTAACAGTGACTTTAATCTATATTTATTATATTCCATACGTCCAAGCATTAAATGACAATTATTAAACATAAACCACCTATTATGCTAATGTGATTAATTCCACTCACGATAAATTTCTTTGACATAATGACTTACAATTATTGTTTCTATTTGATTTGGACAATTCATGTCTGACGACGGATATTTCTTAAATGCTTTACTGATTTTCATGCTGTGTTTTTTATATTGGTTTCTGGCATTTATTTTGCGTTAGTCTATTTTCTCGTTTTCCGTGTGCTGAAAGGACGTGGATGCCCTTTTATCATCAGAGGGGTGATGGTCTACATATGGATGACATGTATTCCAATTATGGATAACTGTGTGACAATCATTTGGATTACCTCCGGAGTACGAACTACATCATGAGCATGAATGTGTAATAATTAGCAAGAAATCTGATTGGTCGAAGAATGGAAACCATTATGGTAGGTATGCAAACTTACGATTCTACATTAAGTATGGCTGACAGCATGAACGACTTAACCAAAAATGATAATAATTATCCAAGCAACGTCATTTCCTTGATAGTTGTTATAATATATATTGTTGTTGTGTTGCATTATAGGGGAAAAACATGATTGTATACAGAAGAACCAGCCTCAAGTGTAGCAGCTATGGGTGGAAGAGCAATTCGGAGTGAACCTCCAGTATTGATGGTGTCAGATCAAGATTGCAAAATCCTTAAATGCACTGGTTGGTTGTAGTATTTAAACAGATTGCAGGGATTCCATGAAGAGATAACGCTGGAATTTCTGCAAAATCTGCAGAATGATAGTACAGTGGTCAAAGGAATAAGCATGATGGTTTCTAAAGAATTCTTGGTCGAAGTCACCCGACTTCCAGCAAAAGGGGTCAAATGGGTAGACAAACGCGTCCTTTTATACAATGAAATTGAAACATTCTAGGACCCAGGTGAGCAGTTGGTACAAATGGGGAAAGGAATTTATCCTTCAGCGTTGCAACAACCATGGCAAGAGTTGGCAGTCATCATCCAAAGATACATCACCTGTGATGGTCAGCATGATATGGTAAAGCCCCAACAACTAAAACTTCTAGCCATTTAAAAAATAATAATTTCAGTTAATTTACCATTTTATCTAAAATCCTTGTTACACGATGTTGCCCAACGGGTAAGCACAACCAAGGACCCACATAGTGTAGTTAGCCATCATGGATTAATTAAGTTAATTTATCACAAATAGATTGGCACAACAACAATTAACATGGGACAATATCATAAATCCTACCTTAGCTCCACCCTTGGAAAATGAGGAAATAGAGCAGCAAGGGCCAAGAACTCTAGGCCCAAAGAAAATATTAAAATGAAAGAGCCCCTCTACACCCTTAGAATCAATTAAGGGTAGGCAGTATATGCGAGTAAAAGCCCAGCAGTGCATCCCAATCCAAGCAGAGGAATCTAGACCATCCCGCACACCTCCTCTTAGTCCGCAAGACCCTCCTTTGTAAGAATATGAGGAGGAAGTGGCAAGGGTTTTTGGAAGCATGGGAGTGTTTACCAAAGGTAGGGATCAGCCAGGGAGCATTGAAAAATAGAATTGTACCCCTAACCAGTCAGCTCCTACTGACAATTCTGGTCATGAATAAACCCAGCCATGCATTGATGCCATGGATGAATAGAGGGAGTCAATTCCTGCTATGGATACACTCCTCGAAGCTAAGGAACATGAAGGAAAAACTAGAAGAAAGGAAACTCAAGTAGTAAGTACCAGTCTAGTGGAACCCCCAACAAAAGGAAACCCTGAGGATGAAAACTTAAGAGATGCCAATCAACCAAGTGATATTCCCTTTTCAAAGTCTCCTGTGGATGAGGCCTACCAAGGAGAAGACCATGAGAATGATAAATGTTTAGGAGATACCTTTGCATTAGGATCTCTTCAAAAAAAAATACATAATAATTATGAGTTGGAAGGAGACATTCCACCAGAAGACATAGTTCCAATTGGGAACATTCCTGATGATGACATAGTATAGCTTGTACAGGTAGTAGAAGATAACAAAGTTTCAGATGAAGGCCCTAAAGTAGACAAGCCCTATAGATCTAGGCTTAAAAAGGTACTCAGCAAGTATAGGAAACAGAAGCAAGTAATTAGGTAGCTAAAATATTGGTTAAAAGAAGCAACTAGAACCAGGAAATTGAAAGGAGAAATGGAAACTGTAGGAATGCAAACAGAAAAATGTTTTTCAAAGGATGTTGAGACTTAGATAGAGTTTCTTGAGGTTTGTCCAAAAGAAACCCAGACTAAGCCAGCTATGAGAGAGGACACTGCCATGCAAACTGAGAAGCCCTGAATATTTTCACAAGGAACTCAAACAGACTACCCCACTGTGGACATTGTTGTCCAACAAATGTTGAAGAAGATGTTCGAGTTGATTGTATAATTTAGGAAGCAGTTGAAGCTACTATGTAGACTAACCCTGCGGAGACCCAGGATGCAGAGGCCCAAACAAATGAAACACCTTTTTACGCCCCTTTGGTAAGAGAGGTCATTATCAAAAAATTACAGAATGAGCTACTGATAGTTCACGAAGAACTAGCTCAGCATAAGGAAAAGGTGGTCCCTCTGCATGAACATCAAGTGTTAAAGAAGAAATTTGAAGCACTTACCAGGACTGAAGATGCGACCTTTGCTTAATATAAGGCTTAGCAGAAGAAGGTTGAAAAATTAGAGGGCCAATTGCAAAAATCTACAGAGCAAATGGAGACTGTTTGCTCTCTCTATTTAGACACTCTATCTTTCTAAGCCCCCGCCACAAATTATGCTTTATTTATCATGGAAAGATACCTCCTCTTAAAAGTTAAGGCCGTTAAGGCTGGTAAACTGGTAGAAATCAAAACCACTCCTGAGTTTATCAAATTATTTAGAGAGCACGATGAGAAGGTTTAGCACCTCTTTCTGAACTCTATATGCATAATTTTGTTTTAGAGAATGACAGGAATAGGCACCCTGCCCCTTTCATAGGAGACATTCAATTTCAGGCGTTCCTCTCATTTGCTACTAATCAACTAAAATGGGCCAAGGCTCACAACACTTTCAGAAGATGTGAGTATGGCATTGACCTATGGGTTAGAGGAGAGCCTACACAACCATTACTCCTATCTGTCAGGCATAAATAGTTTATGAAAAAAGATGATGTCATAGGAAAATTGGGGCCACTCCATACTAATATCATTCAATCCAGAAGAGAATACTTCCAGGACATTAAAGAAGAATCCTTGGTTGCATCAAGTCAGAGGTGGGAAGTCTCCAATAACACTATGAGGGGCCAAGAGCCATTTGGATATCTAAACTTTCAAGTTTCCACTTCCTGTTTTTATAAATATAGCAATATGATTTTAACAATGGGGCCAGATTGGATACGATGCCGTTACAGAACCCCAATCATATGGTACCCTCCTGATCAATACCATAGTGATTATAACTTAAAGGATCATGAGGTAACCTAGGCTTTTGCTTTCCTTAAGAAAAAGAATGGTTTTAGAAATTACAAAGAGGAAGTATATACTGCTTTTTCCATCTCTCATTTGCATCTAAACTATACGCTTGCACGAGGATGTGTAACAAGGTAAGTTGGGGAGTATGTTGGGACAAGAAAAAGGTATGATTTCTCTTCATAAAATGCTTCATTTATCATTCATCCTTATATGATTATCTGCGTTTATAGATTAAAATGAGGAAAATATCAACTAAAGTTGGATGAAACTATTTGGTGATAGAAAGGCAAATCTAGTATGAAAAACTGATTCTTTGTTATCTTTGTATGCAGATTGGGCAAAAGTTGTTCAGTTGGCAGAACAACACAAGGCCATAATAGGGAAAAGCCATGACCTCTTGGGTAGAGAAGGAAGTGGAAGATCACTTTGAACATTCTTGTTTTATCACATGATTAGATTTTATATTGTGAAATCCTCAGGATCGCCTGATCCCGAGGATTTGCTTTTATCCAAGTTTCTCTTTTATGTTATACATAGGGCCGAAAGGCAATTAGATACAGTGCATACTTTTGATAATTTGTAATTATTCTTTTTGAAACATATACATGGTTATATCAATGACTTTGTTAGCTGTTACTTAAAGTTAATGAAAGAAGGTTGTGTTTGATACATCTTCATATTCTGAGTTTTTATTAAGCAGAGGCTTCTGGCAACTCTAGGCCTAGTCATAAGAAGTTCCACTTCTCATTTGTGTCATAGTTTTATATTTAATCTTTGCTTTGATTTAATGTTCATTTATTTCAATTATCATGAAGATTCGTGATATTGATTTATACTATTGTTCAATTAGATTCAGAGTCACATCGTGAGATATATTGAAGTAGCACTTTGATTAGAATGAGCGAATACAGATTGATAGCAGATTGTTGTTCATTTGAATAGATGTTATCATAGATCTTGAAATACAAGACTGGTTAACTTCTACAGATTGCAATATACAACATTTGCCAACTAGGAATCGTTTATATCTATTTGTTGTTCAAATACCAATTGTTGTTCAATTACCAATTGTTTATTGTTGTTCACTTACTGTTATTGTACAATTGAGTAATGCAGATTGATTTGGGTTGTTATAGATTAACAGTGTTGTTCAATAATCATATTTTCTTTAGTCAATCTTATTTGAATGATTCTAAGTGTAATTCTTATTTTCATTCATTTTCAATGGATTTCGGAACAAGTTGCATAGAATTGTAGAGTGTGTTGAGAGTATTTCTTCCATAGATAGTTCTTTTCATAATTGTGTGAATTGAATTGAATAATTAGCCTTTAGTGATTGCAACGATTCATCATTAGATAACCTCTACCTTCACTGCACATACTGTGTTGGCACTCTTGAGATAAAAAGAGTTACCTTGGGTTGACAACTAATGTAGGGATTAAGATTGCATGTGAAAAGACACCTTAGTGATTCGACAATTGGGGGGAACTAATCACAAACCATGGGTACACTTGTGACCATCTCACCTTGTTTAGAGAGTCCGTCCATCTCTAGTAGTTAATGAAATGCATAATGGCCAAATAAATTGCTATGACCATCAACACAACAATGCAAAGTGAGGTCAAGCCAGGCCTTCGAGACATTCAAAGCGAGCTCCAACTTACTCAACTTTAGTTATAGAATCAAAATGCTTTCCTGGGCCGCATTGAGTGACATATCCCATGTTTATCACAATCTTAATTTCCAGGATCAAGTGCCAAGGATCTTTCTCCAGCGGAATCATAAAATTATTAGTTGGTCAAAGTTATGCCTGTTAATTTTGGCTTGATTTTGGTTGTATATGCCACGTAGCATTTATGTTCAGTTTTATGCTTACTAGTTGGTTTCCAGACTATCATTCTTATAAGGCTCGGTTAACTATACTCAAACTATTTATGTTTTGGACGGATTATAATGTGATTTGATGTTCAATAGACTTGGTTTCGCACTGAGCAGCTTGAGGTCACAGAATGACTTATATATTTGTAACCTGCTTGTTTATAGATGAACGAATGAATTGTATTGCTAAGCTTAAAAAAAAATGTACATACAAAATTGGTTTTTTAAATGATTTACAAGACAACCAAAAAAAGTTAAAAAAAAAAAAAAACTAAAAGCCACCCAAATCATATTGATGTTAATGCCATAAAAAAGGAAAAAACCTAAAGTAGTACATAATTAAAAATGCCCAGGAGCCAAAATATAGCAACAAAAATACAAAGCTTAATATTATCATAGAGTATGATCTCCATCATCAAGGAGATCCATATAAGCTTGACCCTCACTAGGTGTTGGATCAACATCATCATCATCATCATCATCATCATCAAATGCAATAATGTCATATAAAGGTATGCCAGCCAATCCTGCATTTGGGAAAGGATTGTCATCATCATTATCAATTTGGGCAACATCTTCAGCATTCAGATCCCATCATGCAACAAGTCCTTCTAAATATTCAGGTAACTTCCTTGGAAAAAGTCGAAGACTACTATGCATATAAGCAAGTTTCTCCACTCTCTTAGAGGCAAGTCTATTCCTCTTAATAGAGTGTATGAAACTATAAGTGGACCAATTCCTTTCACCAACTAAGGAACTAACAACCTGAGATAGCAAACGTGAAGCAATCTTTCAGAGCTCTGGGACTTGGCCCCCATACATTCTCCACAATCCAAGGAGTTTCTTCTAAGCATAATGCTTGATGTCCCTCTTCACATCTTGGCTGAATGTAGAAGGGCTTAATGTACCAAAATCAATAAATTTCTCATGTATCACATTTGCTTCATCAATAATATACATCTTAGTTATAGCATCAAGAAACTCTTGTTTCACCTCTTCATATGAATTGGAAGAATTATATTTGGTATTTCCATATACCACTTTGGATTAGGGGCATATGTAGCCATGTCAAGGGAGGTATTGAATGTAATCCATATTTTCTCTATCAGCTTGTGGATTTCATAGAAAAACTCCAAAGAAGGGTTTCTTTGATGAATGATGTGCTTTACCTTGCCCACCATGGTGTTGGCATTATGACATAGGTTTGCCTCGATGACATAAGTGTTGTCCTTGATGGCAACTCACTCAAATAGCAGATCACAAGTTCAGGCTCTCAAAATAGTAGAAAATAAGATACTCGCAGGTTCCTATTCACAAAACCACGGACATACGCAGATGCACCGAACAAAAGCTACATACATGTACGTAGGTGCTCCGAAAAATGTACGGACATAAAGTACATGCACTTTCATGCAGAGGAAAGCATGCACGTGGGAAATATTATGGTTGGTCCATGGTATTTAGTCTGGCATTTTTGATCCTATGGTTTTGGTCCGTGGTGTTTGCATCTAAAGTATTGAACCTAGGTTTTGGGTCCCTAGTATTGGATCTCTATGGTTTTGGACCATGGTTTGAGTAAGGCCTAGACTATAAAACGGAAAATAGATCAGTTGGTTGGAGCAACTAATGGGTTGAATATCTTGAGATGAGAAAGATCTGAAATACTGGTGATCAGTTGGTGAGTTATAGCTGGACCTGAATCAAGGAGAAACCTGAGTATTATTAGAAGGATCTACTGATGGGTCGAGATCTCTTTGGCGCATGATCAGATCTATAAATTCAATTATCTAGGGTATAAGTGAAGTCTGATAAATTATCTATACCCACAGGCTTGACACAGCATAGGCGCGGATACTCGCAGGCTCAACACAGCGCAGGCACATATACCCGCAAGTTTGATAGAGCACAGGCATAGATACCCACAAGCTAGACATAGCGTAGGCATGGATACCTGCAAGCTCGACACAATGCAAGTGCGGATACCCGTAGGTTCAACACAGAGGAGGTGCAGATACCCACAGGTCAAAGAACTGAATACTGCGGACGTACGCAAGTTTCTATTGGTGAAGTTGCAGAATTTTTCTTGAAATTTGTTTTAGCTACTTTTGTCTATTATTGCAGTGTTCAGGGTCTGAATTGGTGTCTAGTTACTGGTTCTGTGTTTTAAGAAGTTATTGAGACAGTATTTGTACAAGGAAGTTGGTTGATTATAGATCTATTTGATGTTTGATTGATATTCATGGATCTAGTTTGAAAATTTATGAAACGTGGTCCCTGGAAGAAAAGAGAAGTCTTTTGTAGGTTAGCACCTACGTACTAGTACCTCAGCTAGTACAAGAACTAAGGGGGTTGTAGCTCCCTTCCAGAAGAGTCTGGAGAATGAGAGAAGGCTTTAGCCTTCTGCAGGTTGAAGCCTGCGTGCTGGTATAAGACTGCACCAGTACAGAATCATTGTAAAAGGAAGTTTCTAATTGAAAGAAGATAGAGACATATTGCAGCAGGTGGTTTTCACCCACATTGGGTTTCCACCTTATATCTTGTGTTCTTTTGTGTGACTATTTTCTCTACTTTTCTATTCCTGCTTACTGTTATATGGTTCGAACACACAGATTAATGATCAACATCTAAAGAATAAATTAAATTATAAGTTTGGAAGGTATTCACAAGTTTCATTAGTCGGATCTTCTAATCTTTATATAAGTGGAAAAAGAATTTGATAATATTGATTCACCCCTCCTCTCAGTATTATTTTCAACAATTGGTATCGGAGCTGGTCCTTCAAGAAAAGCTTGATTGCTTGAAGGAAGATCTATCATCATGAGCAACTACAAAAAAGAAGCATCTATCAGGCCACCGATTTTTTATGGGAGCAACTTCGTCTATTGGAAGGTAAGAATCATTGCTTATCTTCAATCTCTTGGTACAGAAGTTTGGGATATTGTGGAAACTGGATACACATTTCCATCAGAAACTCCTACAGATGCAGCTGGTAGGAAGCAGTATGAAACAAATGAAAAAGATGTCAATACTCTATTAGGAATTCTATCTCAATCAGAATTTGTCAAGGTTATCCAGCTCAAAATCACAAAAGAAATATGGGACAAGATCATTCTGAGCTATGAAGGAGATGAACAGGTAATTCGAGAAAAATGAAAAACTCTTAGAATTCAATATGAAAGTCTCAGAATGTATAATTATGAAAGTGTGGCTAGCTATTTCCTACATATAAATGAGATCGTAAATTGTATGAAAAAATTGGGTGAAGAAATAAAAGAAGTTGTTTTGGTTGAAAAAGTTCTAAGATCTTTGTCTCCTAAGTTTGATTCAAAAGTTTCTGCCATAGAAGAAAAGTAGAGTCTACAAAGCCTTACCATGTCACAGCAGGACAGAATTCTAACTGCTTACGAGATGAGAAAAAGAGGACCATCAGACAGGAGAGAAGCTGCATTCAAGGCTTCAGGAAAAGGAGATTACTTTGAGGTAGGACATATGTCAGAAGAAAAGGAAGAATAAAAGTTTGTCAAGAACCTTCAACGGGGAACTGGAAGATTCAGAGGTAAGCTACCTTTCAAATGCTTTTCTTGTGGAAGAGTTGGTCATTATGCTGCAAAATGTCCTCATAAGGATAAACTAGAAAAAGTTAAGGAACCTATTAGATGGAACAGAAAATAGAATATAAATAAGAAGAGCTATTACACGCATGAAGACAGTGATGTATTTTCAAATAGTGATGAAGATGAACAAGGTAATGATGATATACTTTTGATGGCTTTTGAAGATGATGATTTCTTGGATGCTATAAATGAAGAAGGTCTTTATGAAGAAATTTCTAAACTTAAAGTTTGTTTAGAGGAAAAGAATATGATTATAGATACTCTAACATTCCAACTTGCTGAAAAAGATAAACACAATGAAGAGTTAGAATGTGAAATTGTGGGACTTAGAAAAGAAATTGAGAAAACAAAAGCTCTTAATCTCAAACTTGCTAAAGCATCTAAAACTATAGATGAGATTATCAAAGTGCAGAGTTCTCCTCTAATCAAGACTGGTCTTGGATATTCCGAAGAAGCATCTCAAGCTCAGAAATAAGCGCAGAAGCCATCCACCTCCAAAAGTTATTTTGATGTAGCAAGGAGAAGTGAACAAGTTGACAATCGACAGCAAAAGCATAATGCAAATCACTAGGTAAATCAGGGACAATTTGCTTCAAGAATGATCAAAGATTATCAAGTAAATCAAGGGAGATCTATGTCAAGGATGAACAAAAGCCTCAACTGACCACAAGTAAATCATTCTCAATTTGGCTCAAGAATGGATGGAAACTACAATCATATGGTTGGTAGATTTGATAATCGTAGGAATTTCTTCAATGGCCAATGTTTCTCTTGTCATAACTTTGGTCATAAAGCTGCTCAATGTGTTGCCTACAAGACCATCATGACTAGGGAAGCTCAAAAACAAAGGAGTACGATAGGAATCATGAAAAGAACCTACAATAACTTCTCTGCTCTTGAAAATTAAATAGAATGTTCTATCTGTAACAACTTCGGCATGAAGATTCTGAATGTAGAAGCAAGTTTCGACAAACAACTCAAAAGGAGCAAGCTTCATTGAGTTCCAAAACATGGAAAAAGAAAGAAACGCAACCAGAAAGATGCGGGATAGCCTTATATGCGGAAGGACAAGAGAATCAATGGTACATCGACAGTGGATGCTCGAAACATATGACAAGTAATAAAGAAAAACTTCAGTCATATAGTGCCTTAGAAAAGGAAAAGAAGGCCTCACTTGGAAATGACACCCGTGCATTCATAAAAGGTAAAGGCTCTATACGTTTGAAGGAAAAGGTCAAGGCTAGAAATGTTATGTATGTTGATGGCTTAAAGCTTAATCTATTGAGTGTCAGTCAGATGTGTGATCAAGGAACTGAGGTAATATTTCAATCAAATGGATGTATTGTTCGTGAGCTTGATACAGGAAAAACAGTGATCAGAGGCATAAGAACTCCAAATAACTTATACGTACTCAAGGGAAAACAACAATAATGCTATTTAAGCAAGAATGATGAAAATTGGCTATGGCACAGAAGACTGGGGCATCTTAGCTTCTCTCAAATAAGGAAAGCATGCAAATATCAGGAAGTTCATTATCTTCCTAACATCAGAATTCCAGACAATACAATATGCAAATCATGTCAATTTGGTAAGCAAACCAGAACTAATTTCCCTGGGAAGGAAGGATTAGCTAGCAAGCCACTTGAACTTGTCCACACCGATATATGTGGTCCAACTAGGAAGAGGTCACCTTGAGGAGAAGAGTACTTCATATTGTTTATTGACGACTTTTCAAGGATGTGTTGGATAGGACTCATGAAGTATAAAGATGAAGCTTTCGAAAAGTTCAAGTCATTCAAAGCTTTGGTTGAAAACGAATCAGATCGCAGAATCAAATGCCTCAGATCTGATCGAGGAGGGGAATCTACCTCAGATGAATTTTTCGATTTTTGTGAAGAAAATGGAATATGAAGGGAATTCTCTACTGCAAGGACGCCTCAGAAAAATGGAGTAGTGGAGAGGATGAACAGAATGGTTCAACAAATGGCTCATGCTATGCTTGATGAGTTTGGAACTCCTGCAACCTTCTGGGGAGAAGTCGCATTTCCGCTGTTACTATTCTCAACAAGACAAACGTCCAGGTAAACAACACTCGGACTCCTCATGAACTTTGGTACGGTAAGACTCCCACGGTAAAATACTTCAAAATTTTTGGAAGCAAATGCTACATTAAAAGAACTGATGAAAATCTTGGCAAGTTTGAACCTAGAGCAGATGAAGGCATCTTACTTGGATACTCTCCCCATAGCAAAGCTTACAAATGTTATAATAAAAGACTTGGTAAAATTGTTGAAAGTATTGATGTAGTGGTTGATGAATAAGGAAACACTCCTAGGCAAGTAAAATCTGAAGATCTCGAAGATGGCAAAGACTATCCGTCAACAACAAATCAGATTCATGACGAAGAAGAAACCCATGAAGCACCAAAAAAACAGATAAGGATATAAGAAAAGACTCCATCTAGATATGTTCAGAAGAATCATCTAGAATCTCAAATTTTGGGGCAGAAAGAGGCAGGCGTACAAAAAAGAAGAACCATTCCAAAAGCTTCAAGCTATCTAGCATTGCTCTCCTCCACTGAACCATAGAATGTAAGAGAGGCTTGCAAAGATGAATGCTGGGTCAAGGCCATGGAGGAAGAACTCGAGCAAATTGAAAAGAAAAACACTTGGGAGTTGGTTCCTAGACCAAAAGATAAGAATGCCATAGGGACAAAATGGATTTTCAAAAATAAGCTAAATGAAAAAGGAGATGTGGTTAGAAACAAGGCAAGACTTGTTTGTAAAGGATATGCACAACAAGAAGGCATAGACTTTGAAGAAAATTTTTCTCCAGTCGCCAGACTTGAGGCTATGAGAATGTTCCTTGCTCTCTCTAGCTTTTAGAAGTTCAAAGTATTTCAGATGGACATAAAATCTGCCTTTCTGAATGGAGACTTAAATGAAGAAGTATATATTGAACAACCAAATGGGTTTATTCTTGGAAATGATCCAAAACTTGTATGCAGACTCAAAAAGGCTCTCTATGGCCTTAAACAGGCTCCAAGGGCGTGGTATTATTGGTTGGATAAGTACCTCCATCAACAAGGTTTTATAAAAGGATCTACTGATAGCAATCTATATATAAAAATTGACAATGATAAGTTGTTGATACTTGTTTTGTATGTTGATGATATCATCTTTGGTAGCAATGAAGAAGACATGAGTCAAAATTTTTCCTTGGTGATGCAGAAAGAGTTTGAAATGTCCATGCTTGGTGAGCTCACATATTTTCTTGGTTTACAAGTCCAACAAAACAAAGATGGCATTTTTCTATCACAAACCAAATATCTCAAGCAGATCTTGAAGAAATATGGGATGGAGGATTCGAAACCAGTATGTACCCCTATGGTGACAGGATGCAGCCTCAGCGCAAATGATGAATCGGTAGTTGTACATCAACCAACCTATAGATCTATGATTGGTAGTCTGCTCTATCTAATAGGTACAGGACCAGACATTATGCGTGCAGTGGGAATAGTTGGAAGGTTTTAGGCAAATCCAAAGGAAACTAACCTTCAGGCAGTTAAGAGAATTTTCAAGTATCTTCAAGGAACTCAAAACTATGGCTTACAGTATCCTAGAGGTACAGATCTCACACTTCATGCATACACTCATGCGAATTGGGCAGGAAGCGTGGATGATAGGAAAAGCACTCGTGGTGGTGCATTCTTCATGGGTTCTAGATTAGTATCTTGGTTCAGCAAGAAACAAAGCTCTATTGCATTATTTATGGCTAAAGCAGAATTTGTAGCTACTGCATCTTGTTGTACACAACTCCTTTGGATGATGCAAACATTGCAAGATCTTCAAATCACTTGTACTACACCTATCTCCATTTTCTGTGATAATACAAGTGCAATCAGTATTTCAAAGAATCTCGTCATAAATTCAAAGACTAAACACATACCGATCAAGTATCATTTTATCTTAGAACAAGTGCTTGAACAAAAGGTCAAATTGGAGTATGTTCCCTCTAAGGAACAAGTTGCTGATATTCTCACCAAACCACTGCCCAGGGAGACCTTTGAATACCTTAGAAAAAAGCTGGGGGTAGTTGATGCATCATCTTGCTGTTGAATCTTGTTTGTTTTAGAGATTGTTGGTTGTACGTGAGTTTCATATGGGGTATACGAGTACATACGCTGGTTTATGTGGATACAGTCAACTTGAAGAAAAACAAGGATGAGAAGAGCCCGATATGGGTATGTCAGAGACAATCTGGCACAGGTTCAGGGGGAGCATATATTCTTCTAATAATGCATTGTTGGCATTATCATAAAAGATCTTGGTTCAATTCTTTAGTTGTTTTGATTTCAGGAGGAGCAAGTGTAGAAGGAGAACATGAATACTGATCTGAATAATGATTGACAGATGCTGTTGATCTTTGTCTCTATCTTTCTTTTGTCAAGGTCATGTAACGGCCTATCTTGGTGCCCCACTATGCTTGGGATGGATAATGTAATATGCTTATTATATCATGTATCCCCACTTGGTTGGGAGTTCTATGTATGAGTCTTTGGTCATAGGAAAGTCGTTATGATGTATAAAGTCATATTTTTCTTGTAGAACATCTTCTTGCAGATCTTGCCTATATGTCAGGGGGAGCTTGAACAGCATAGCAGAGCAGAGATTTTATCATGTACTCAGGGGGAGCATAACCCTTTGCCCTTGATGTCAAAGGGGGAGAAAACACTTTGAATGACTTTGGGTTGCCATCAAGTCCAAAGGGGGGGATTGTTGGCATTATGACACAGGTTTGCCTCGATGACATAAGTGTTGTCCTTGATGGAAACTCACTCAAATAATAGATCAGAAGTTCAGGCTCTCAAAATAGTAGAAAATAAGATACCCGCGGGTTCTTATTCACAAACCCGCGGACATACACAGGTGCACCGAACAAAAGCTGCAGACATGTACGCAAGTGCTGCAAACAAAAAGTGCAGACATAAAGTACATGCACTTTCATGCAGAGAAAAGCGTGCACATGGGAAATCTTATGATTGGTCCATGGTATTTAGTCCGACATTTTTGATCCTATGGTTTTGGTCCATGGTGTTTGCATCTAAAGTATTGAACCCAGGTTTTGGGTCCCTAGTATTGGATCTCTATGGTTTTGGACCATGGTTTCAGTAAGGCCTAAACTATAAAAAGGAAAGGAGATCAGTTGGCTAGGGCAACTAATGGGTTGAATATCTTGAGATGAGAAAGATCTGAAATACTGGTGATAGGTTGGTGAGTTATAGCTGGACCTGAATCAAGGAGAAACCTGAGCATTACAAGATAGATCTACTGATGGGTCGAGATCTGTTTGGTGCATGATTAGATCTGTACATCTAATAATCTGGGGTATAAGTGAAGTCTGATAAATTATCTATACCCACAAGTGAGACACAGTGCAGGCGCAGATACCCGCAGGCTCGACACAACGCAGACGCGGATACCA
>Ga0068618_1000154_pt1 | contig 15813 bp, 14 predicted proteins | sample InSIn2SAF170_2_FD_77423 | JGI IMG/M metagenome (GOLD analysis project Ga0068618, IMG submission 77423) | Clean room microbial communities from NASA Spacecraft Assembly Facility at Jet Propulsion Laboratory, Pasadena, California, USA -... ...
CAACTCAATATTCTATTCAGCATTATCTTTAAGCATGCATCACGCCTACATGATGAGCATGACTATGACTCTTCCCAAGATCCCTCAGCTTATCCTCAACCTCGAACTCAACACTAACCTCCACACTAATCAGCGCCGTTGGTCTCCAAAATCACGCGCGCATTGGGAAAGCAATGCGTTTCGCCGCGATGGAAAATCTACCCCTGCCCGCTGTATTGTGCAATCCATCCCACTTTCTAACACTGAGCTGTTCAACGACGATGCTTCTACTTCCACTGCTAGAGCTCCACACCTACGAATGGGTGGACAAAGTCCTAAGTCTCAGCATCGCTTTCGCCATGCTCTTCCTCGGTGTCAACCTCGGTCGCAATGTAGGTGGAATGCTTTTGATGAGTTACCCAGGCACCGGTGTCAAAGACGTCATACGCGACATTGAGATCGATCCCCTTGTGAAACGTGTCGAGGTGGCCAAGTTCTGGCAAGCACACTACGGAGTTGGTATTGCCAATCTGAGGTTGAAGGTGGGCGACATCGGTGGTGAGGAAGCTGCTTTGACGAGATTACGAGAGAGAATCGTTGGCCTGATTAGAAATCGGTTGTCAGGTGGGTATGGAAGTGGGAAAGGAGGGAGTAGTGGTGGTGCGCAGAAGTGGGAGGTTAGTGTTGAGTTCGAGGTTGAGGATAAGCTGAGGGATCTTGGGAAGAGTCATAGTCATGCTCATCATGTAGGCGTGATGCATGCTTAAAGATAATGCTGAATAGAATATTGAGTTGAGAAGTTCGCGATGTGGATTGAAGCTGTAAGGCCTGGGCGTGATTGCGTCACTGTTAACTTCCAGGGAGGGCACCATACCTATAGATTCTCGCTTCCGTCACTACTGCACCTGAAAAACACACTGTCTATTAGCAGAGGCACGAAGCTTGTACAAAGACGTGGTAGAGTACCAACAACAAGCAGGGATTGAGAGTATAGCTGGTCTAACCGCATTCGGTGGGAGCAACGCGAATGCGGAAATCGAAGCTTGACAACGATCAATTTACACACTCTTTAGACCGGCCACTCGATTATGACACCGCACCAATGACTCTGCCGCACAAATGGTTATACGCGGAGGCACGCTCTGCGAGAAGCTCTGTTTCAGCTGCGGGATGCAATTCTATCCTCTGACTCTTCCATGGCCGTCATGACAGTGCTTGGGCATCGACAGATGATGCCTCGGACCCTTGAGGTCTGAAGCTCTCAAACCACCATCATCCGCGATGATACCTTGAGCAATCGTTGCAGGAGTTGAGCAGGTCAATCAGTGGTGGTGACGATGTACTGAAGCCTCTATGTGAAGCATGTGTCTGGCTCAATTGACTCAACCTCGAATTTACGACTGATGTACCAAAACTCGCGAAACAGCTTGTCAAAGATTTCTACGGTTTTTTGCACACGAAAACGACAAGCGCTTGTGTTTTGGACTTGTTGTTTCGAATGGGCTCACAGCCTTGTACTATTGGCAGCTGCTTGTCTACATGCTTATGTAGGTAGCGACAAGGTACACGAGTTAATGGTAGCGGTTGCAGCTGCTTCACCACGTTAAGACCATCGTGGGGAATTGAGCGAACATGTATTGCAAGCACTCGACACCGCGGACCCCAATAAAATCAATCTTGAAGTCTGCTTCTAAATAAACCTGGACCGTGGTACGTGGAGACAGCTTTCCGAGGTTATGACAGGTAAGAACCACGACGAACACTTTTACCCAAGGTTTTTGCATGACCAGCTCGATTGAGCTGAGAAGCAGAGGTATGCTCAAAAAGAGCTGTCAACTCGATGGTTAATCGAGGGAATTGATGTCAGTCAGCAGGCCTAAGCTCTACATGACAATCTAAGTATGGCCATCCATAACATTCCATCGGCCGAGCTCTTAGTCGACCTCGGGCATCTACTCCTGAGATAGCAGCAAGCGGTATCACGATGTCACAAGACACCCACACGAATGACACGAGGTAAGAGTCTAACAGAACGCTAACCTCCGGACAATGACTGTTCCAGTCGATGCTGTTCTAAATTTCTCTGTCATTAAAGAATGGACATTGATCAAGTAAGGTCAGACCCCAAGGGCTCGAAAAGGGATCCATGGAAGGGTGCCCAAAGCATAACATGTATGTGTTCACGGTAGCACTGCACGTTATGCATTTCGTCCCCAGCAGAGCCTGACGGTAAAGCTGTATGCGAAGATCGTTCATCAAGGCAGCATGAGAGGGTATGGTTCGTTAATCTATAATAGAGGACGGATACAACTTCAAAGCGTTAGCCGCGGATGGTGATCATGAACTCGCAGCTCTCCCGACGAACTTTGAAAGATTACGACCCATGTCCATCTCACTGAAAACACATTGCAGCAGCATTGGCAAATGAGCTTCACTTCTCGCGGCTGGGAAGAAATTCCGGAAAACAGCTGTTTGCTTCTGCGAACATGACGCAGGTGCAGCGTGCGAGGAGAGGATTGTGTCAGAATTGCGGAGATGCCCCACTCATGATATGCTCGCGCACAGCTGGTACAGGCATATCTAGATAGCATTAATTCCAAGTGGAACATATTCTTACCACGGTGCAGCTCTGAGACAGCTATGAAGGTTAAGCTGGCAGACCTGATGATGATCGTCAATGTCATACGACATAAGCGAACGTGCTCACTCATGACAGCGAGGTTGAGATGCACACATGGCGAGGGAAGGATGCAACGATGATAACAACGAATGAGCTTGGTTGAGGGCAGCGGTGAAGGCGAGGTCGATTTTCCTTATCTTAACTCCCTCAGGAAAGTCGAACCTGCCTCGAGCTCTACGGCCAAGGCTAGTAACCAACAAGAGCGAAGAGCTTGAAGATGCTCTACAAACCTTCTGCAATCACGAGTCGAGACGATGTTCAAAGTGGTTAAGGATTAATTTTCCTCTTTTAGCAATTTTTTCGAAAGTCAAAAACAGGATCCTGGCCGATTGCCGTTTTCAGTAAAGCGCACTGAACTTGTACCAAGTCTGGACAGTGTATACTATCTAAACCTGGCCATTCGTTAAGATAGCCATCTCCCAGGCTTCGAATCAAGCTCACTGATAGGTGTGGTGGCAGAGTCCGGCTCCCAATGATGGAGAGTATACATGCCTGTGTCTGATTGACGGATTCATGTAATACCCATAGATATCGATTGACATCAGACACCATGGCCTATATACTGTTCTTTTTCAGCTCTACGGCACCATCACCACCATTATACCGCCTAGAGAGTGCCTCCGACCTTGTCTCAACATTTCATTTAAGTGTACCAGCGTGATACATCTTATTCGACCTCCCCTCACCATGGTGTCATCCATCTTTGATATCCTCCGCCGTGGAGTATCTCCGCCGCCTAGGAAGACTAAACTGGTTGAAAAGCAGAGTGCAGTTCGAGCTATACCTGCGTCTTGGTACACATCCCAAGAGATGTACGAGCTCGAAAAGCGTGCAATATTCACCAGAAGATGGCTTCTTATCACACATGGACACAGACTCAAGCAGGTCGGTGACTGGCTACACTATGACGTTGTGAACATCAACTTTGTGCTATATCGTGCTGGGGACGGAAACATTCATGGGGTTCGCAATGCTTCCACTTATCACGAAATCAGTGCCGACCACTTCCCAATACACATACACATCGACTACAACGGTTTCATCTGGGTCAACCTGGACGACAATGAGGTTCCAGAAATATCGTGGGACGAGCTCTTTGAAGGAATTGATCGACAAGACAGATACGAAGGTTTGAACTTTGACGACTATGAATTCGATCACTCCTGGCAAATGGATGGACCGTATAACTGGAAGATTGCCTCAGATAACTACAACGAATGCTACCACTGTGCAACGACGCATCCTGATCTCAAAGCTCTCACGAACCTCGAATCATACCGCGTCGAGACCAACGCAGGCTGGATCAAACACTTCGTCGGGACGAAACCGGAGGAAGAGGCTCAGGGCCGCAGAGTACATCCTACTTACTTCTACCCAAGCTCATCTATGAACGTCTCGTAAGTATACCCTCCCATCCTACCTCCATTTATCTAACACAATGAATAGCTGCAACTTTTTCATGCTCCAACGCTTCATCCCCCATGGCCCCACAAAATCAACGATGTACTACGAAGTCTACCGCAACAAAAACGCCTCAGACTCTGACTTCACTGTCATCAACGAGATTTACAAACGCGTCATGTCCGAAGATAAGATCCTATGCCAACTCTCGCAACAAAACGTCAACAACGGCGTCTTCGTGAACGGTGAGATGCATCCGAGACTTGAGAAGGGGTCGCTGTTCATTCAGAGGTTGAGTCGAGCTGATGTGGTGGAGTATCATAAGCGTCAGTGTCAGCAGCAACGGCAGAAGCAGACACAGAGTGCGGTGGGTGGGGGCTCGTGGATTGGACTTGCACCCTGGGGCCTGGTCGGCTTGTCTTTATGCGCACTGGGCGTGAGGTATGCTACGTAGGTGGAGGTTTGATGTTCCTGTGTCATCACGGCGAATGAGTTAGCGTTGTATTCCTTTGATTTGCATTGATACGAAGTGAACGTCATACTCCAAGCTTCCGTTTCCAACGATGAAAGAAATCTCAGCATTTATTCCTCAATGAATGCACAACCAATTCAACCTCCACATTGAACCAAGGAATTGTTTTGCAACGATTCAGCTTGTGCTATGTTTGGTGGTTATGCTTATAGTACTTGCTTGCCTGCTAATAGGTGCTTCGCTCTTGCTCGGTAGCGCTCACGAAACACCGCGTTCGCAGTGCTAGAACTACATACCTAGATATCATTGCATATGGCCATAGCGATTGTTTCTAGGAAGCAACGCTGACCTCATGTATATTATTTGGCATACACAAGAAACATTTAGTTTGCAGATTGACTTTCTTTACTCGCATTACTAAGCTTCCGCAAATATACCACGAAGCAGAAAGCTTAGGCCAGCCATCCCCACTCTACCATCCTATCGCACCTGGCCTGACGTGCACAGCCCTCGCCTTCCTAATGTGACTCCCTACTCGATCTCTTTTACTATTCGGAAATGCATCAATAAGGCTTAGAAATCAGCGCTTCTTCCAGGTTGGTCACGAAACTCATGGTATCCTACGTGCGTGGTGCACCGCTATGATCGTGATCGTGTCAACTTAACAACGGGGTTTCATCTATCGCGATCTCGCAGACTATCAGAGAGCAGCCAAAAGTACAGGTAGGTGACAGTCTCAATCTGAAGACAAGTCCTTGGCTCTGCGTGTACGAGTTTGTTCTCGAGCGACGTAAGAACTGTATCAGTCCACCTTACTGCTTCGACGAACCCAAAATCAGACTTCCACCTACCAAAATCTACCACACCTATCCTGGCTGGATCAAGCCCAATCGAAGCGGACTCTTCTCTCCAACGGAACCAACGGCCATTCCCCTAATGGCCTCCTTCGAGCACTCTCACACCTCCCTCCTTCCTCTCCCTCCCCTCCGTGAAAGAAACTCACGCGTCCTCAATGCACCAAATCCAGAGACTTCTACTGAGATCCTTGCTCGAGGTCTCAAAACAGCCCTAACTCTCCTCCACCAACCCGAAACCATGATTTCTCTCAACCCCTTAGTGATTCATTACACTCGCGTCTCTCCAGCTCCAGAACACCAATCCCAACAAGTCAACATAACCCACCTCGCCCAAGTCTTCGACATTCCCATCCCAGACCCACCATCAGTCTCAACCTTCACCGCCTCCAAGAACGGCGAATTTGTGCACTACGAAATAACAGATCGCTTCACCTTCCTCTTCGGCGCCATCACGAAACAAATGAATTACCGCTCGTGTTTTCGTCCCCTTTACGCCGTCGAGAACACTCATACAACAAGGACCACAAACGATAACAATACTTCAAGTATCGGTCTCGAAACAATATCCGATCCTGGCAGCGGAGTTTCTTTGCTGGCTAGATGGATCCTGAGCGTCGACAAGCAGAAGCCAGGCTACCTGGTGTTAACGGAAACGGTCAAAGTGAACTGCAATGCGATGTTGAAATGGTACGTCAAGGCACAATTGCAAGGCGCTCACGAACAACTGCATTCGGAGTTCAAGAGGTTGTTTGTCGAGAAGATGGTCGATGAGGATCCGAGTATTGCTCCGTCAGCGAGAATAAAAGCAAAGCAGATGCAAAGTCCGAATGAGATAGGTGCAGAGCCGGAGGTCACGCTTGTGGGAAGAGTCAACAGTGGGAACAGTATTAAGGAGGGCATGAAGATGAGGCTTGAGATTGGCAGGACTAAGAATGAAGATAGGAATGAGCCGTCGGAACTGCGGAGCTGAACGCCAGCTACCTATATCCTATGGCGGCCAGAGCTGTTTTGTCGACAGATAATCAACATTGTCTTGTTTGGTGTATACCCTGCAAGCACGGACTATGCCTAGAGCCTGCAATCAACGCCGGTCCCGTCAAAATTTGGCTTCATATCTTCGAAAAAGCCAGATGTGGCTTTGACACTACAGATCAAGAGCTCTTCCATGATGCAATTCTGATTAGGAACGAGGAACATGTCCAGTATCCGCGACTGGGTTTTGATACACCAGGCTGTTCCCATGTTGACGTTCTGTCTTCGATAAATCTAACATTCATGAGCTTGATGAACATGTTGCGGAAGATGAAGCAGATTAAGAGACATCCAGAAAGACCAGGTGACAATAATCTGAATCGGGCATTTCTCAAAGAGCTTGCATTGCACTAGAAGCAGAAAGACGCCACGACAAATCCTTTGGCTGATACTGGCTACTGGGAGTTCATCGAACGATATTCCAACGCTGTGCAAGTTCCTGGGAAGTTATCTCATCGACCCTGATGGGGAAAGAGCTTGGACTCACAGGAAATCACCGCGTCGCCTGAGTCTCACACAGCTATCTGGTGTGGATCAAATAGACCTGACTGGCACCACATCCTCAGCGCGTGGTACATCTTCAACCAAGCTATAGCGCAACAAGCCCTCAGCCAGTTCCATGATACTGCCAACGCAGAATTTGTCTAGGTTCCGGGATAAATGTGGCATGTACCCATCCAGAGACACACCGTCTGCTGGACAGTCTGCATCCTCTGTGCTCGCGATCTCCTTCAATTGTACAGATTCCACCGAACAAGCTCTACGCTGTACAACCACTCGTGACCGATGGACGGATAACACGAGAACGTTTAACCGAGATATGATCTGCTAATCGAGCACTTATATCGCGCATTCACGAGGCATACGATTCAGAATCACAACAATCTCGCTATATCCTCGGTTTCTGTAATGTTGAGAAACACCTTCGTCAACATTCATGGGTGCCGAACTGGTCGATGAAGCCTTACTTTCCCTCCATTTCCGACACGCAGCTTCTGGGAGAAGGAATAGCACAGCCAACCTTTATATTACTTGTAGCGAACGACAACGAGACGTAGACCATTAAGACCAACAGCGAGATATGTACCGTACTTAGTTAGACACTGCCTCATTCGTACATGGAAATGGGTCATCATGTGTGTGTCGTGTATGGTAGTACACACGTAGATCGCTTTCTTTGGATGAGGGAGTTTGTGTAGGTATGTATGGATACTAGAGAACGAGAGAAAGGACGTCGGGCCTGTGTGTTAGTTGGGGGAGATTTGAGGTGTGGCATACAGCACGATGGTGTGGCAGGTTAGGATGGGACGGGGTGAGATGGGGTTGGATTGGGAAGGGATAGGATGGGATGGGATGGGATGGGAAGGGAAAGGATAGGGTGGGTTGAGGTTTTATCACTTTCGATGGCCGACGACAAAGATGGTAAGTGTTCGGAAATATATATTTATATACCAAGCTGTTGTTCTTTTCTAGTCAATGTGCTGGTTGCTCGCCATCAACGCCAGTCAATCCCCAACCAGAAGGTGCTAATACAATAAATACGACGTCTATTCGTGAACGGCTCAAACACCACCAGAGGACCGAGCAGACGCTACTATGTACCTCACGATGTCTTACCCGCAGCAACAGCAGGTACGACCTGTACATCATCCGACTCGCTCCCCTCTCCTCCCAGAGTCTTCTGTCCCGCACCGCCATCCGTCTTCGCAGCATATTTCATATCACTCATTCCATAAACCGCAATAGCCGCAATACCAACCAGAGCAGAAATTATAGAGAAGACCAGCGCCACAATGCCCTTTGTCGTGAAATGGCCATATGGAATTGACGCTGCTTGGGCGTTCTCGCCTTCTAAATCCAGGTAATTGACTGTGTTGCCGGCTGCGTTGCCAGTCGTAGCAACTCCTGCAGCAGCGCACGCAGCTTTGTGGTCTGCTGGGATAGTGAGACGTTCCTGCATTTGAAGCGGTGCTTCGATGAAGACGGATGCGAGACCCTGGGACATGTGCCAGTCGATATGGCAGTGAAAGAACCATACTCCTGGGTTGTCGGCTACGAAGCGGAGGACCACGGAGCCTTGGGGCGGGAGCATGACCACGTCGCGGCGTATTGGGTAAGCGGGGAAGGCGGTGTGGTTGGTTGGATTGTACGGGACGGGCTCGGTGAGGTTCTTGTAGCTGTAGAATGCGTCGCCGAAGGATGGAGTGCGGCTTATTATCTGTAAGTTGTGCCCGTGGAGGTGGAAGGGGTGGGCACCTGTGTCGTTGTTGTTGAGGATTACTTCGACGACGTCGAGGTGGTTTAGGATGAAGGGATTTGTGTATTCGCCGTAGACGGTGGATGTGGTGGCTAGGGAACCGGCGGAGAGGACGGTGTAGAGGACTGGGACTTTGGGTACAGTGAAGGTGATGTCGTTGAAGAAGGCGTATGGTAAGCCATTGTCGAGTTCTTGCATGACTACGTCAAGTTGGATTGTGAGATTGGGGTCTCCGAGCAGCGTGCCGTGGTCGTGCGGTACTAGTGTGAAATCGTCAAAGGCAGGGAGAGCATCAGCGACATCGAGGGTAGGATCGATTTTATTGTGCGGAGCTGAAGCGTTGTATTGCAACCAGTTGGTGTTGTTCAGCTGGATGTTATCTGGAATTGTATCAAACAAGACCTGATCGACAATTGTCACGATGCCGTAATTTCTTGCAGTTGAATTCTTCATGGTGACGAGGATAGAGTACCGTTGTGCCACGGCAATGTAGAGCGTGTCGGCTTCGGTAGGTTCAGTGTAGACACCATCAACCTCCACAATTTGGAAAGTGTGGTCCTCGATGTAGAAATATTGAGCAGTAAATGCACCGGTATTTATGAGTCTGAACATATACGTCTTGCCTGGCTCAACAGGAATGCTTGCGTTTTGCGTATCGTTAAAGAGGAATGAGTTGGGCACTGGCTCAGCACCGGTCGGATTGTACTTGGACAAAAAGTCGGGAGCAATGTCTTCCACCATGTCGTGATACCAATCACTTAGTGTTACAACCAATTCCTCGTCGTACATGTCGTTGAAATAGGCATCTGAGTCGTGCACGATGAGGGCTTGACGGTAGCCATCAGGATAGCAGAAATCGGTGTGACAATGGTACCAATACGTGCCGTTCTGGTCAACATTGAAGTCGTATGTGAAGCTGGAGCCAGGTGATATAGGACATTGGGTAACCATATTTGGTCCATCCATGTAGTTGGTACCATTCTGAAACATGCCGTGGAAGTGCATGCTGGCAGACCTATCAAGACTATTGACCATGTTGACGACCAGCCGGTCTCCTTTGTCGACCTCGATCGTAGGTAGAGGCCATGTTCCGTTGACTCCGATGACCTTACGTTCCGCAAGACCGTCAGGATTGGCCATGACCCACGTGAGGTTGAAGTTGTAGGTGACTGTCTTTGCTAGACATTGTGCTAACAGCAATGTTGACGCGAAAAGGACGAACATTCTCGTCATGGTGCTGTAACACGTCGTCCTGTACACCACAGAATGTTGAAGAGGAAGAGCTGGAAGCGACCGTGAAGCTGGTCGTCTTCGATGGCCAGCATAAGGCGATTTGAGCCGATCTGATAATTCTTGTAACGGACCAGCCAAGGTGGGCAGAGGTTAAGGTGGGCCGTGATTAATGCTTGAGATATGTTTGAGCAGTAGACCGGCCCTCAGCTTCAGGGCCGATCTGGCGCCGATAGGTGGGGATCATGGTATGAAACGGGGCGTCTGGACATGGAATTTGCAGCGCTCTTGTCACGAGAGAAGCTGGAGAGAGAGACGGTTCGGAAGTCAGTTCTCAGCAAATGATGTGGGCAGGTGGATCTGATTAGATTTTCACCGCACTTACCGCGACTATTTCTTGGCACGTCATCTGAGGGATCAGATAAGATGACGACGAACCAACCACTGGATCCTGGTGTGGAGCAAGCTGTCGGTTAGTGACACATTTATCAGATGAAAGCAATCAATCGGATAATGTCCGCCAGTCGCTCTTGCTGGCCGCTCATGCCGACTTCCCCACCACTGCCACTTTCCAAAACCTCTACAGTAGCAAGCTTTTCTCGGCGCTGTCATGCTTTTCGTGCCTTACTTGCCGACACAAAATGATCAGCTCACGGTCTGGATCAAAAGGGTACTAGTAACACAACTGGAACCACTCCCACCAAACATCCGATGTCGTTCTTTGGTGGGAGTGTTTGCTACTGATTGTGTTTTGCTCCTCTCTATTTCGGTCTTGAGCTTGATACATATCTCCGGGTTGACATCCTTTGTGCAACACAGCTCTACACGCCTTTCCAGTCTCTCAGCTTCACCATGCCCAGTGTCTTCGCTCCCCAAGTTTTCTTCATCGTCTTCCGAGAATGTCTCGAAGCTGCCGTCGTCATATCGGTTTTGCTCTCCTTCCTTAAGCAGAGTCTGGGTCAGCCGAACCAAGATCGAGCTATATACAAACGAATGGTCCGCCATGTTTGGATCGGCGCAGCGCTAGGTATTGTCGTCTGTCTGGTTATCGGCGGAGCTTTCATCGGTGTCTTTTATGGCTTGGGTAAAAACATCTGGTCTCAATCTGAAGACCTCTGGGAAGGCATCTTCTACCTCATTGCCTGCATCATCATCACAATTATGGGACTGGCTCTCCTTCGAATTAACAAAACCAAGGATAAATGGCGGGTGAAGCTTGCAACAGCTCTGGTGGACAAGAAGAAAAAGCAGAATGCCTCGTCCCGGCTCAGCAACTGGTCCCGTCGATATGTGATGTTACTACTTCCCTTCATCACAGTCCTTCGAGAGGGTGTGGAAGCTGTGGTATTTGTCGGTGGTGTATCTCTTGGCTACCCTGCTACCGCCTTTCCACTTCCAGTCATTACCGGCATCATCGCTGGTCTTGCCATTGGATTCCTGGTCTACAGAGGAGGCAACCAGATGTCAATTCAAATCTTCCTCATCATTGCAACCAGCGTGCTTTATTTAATCGCTGCCGGTATGTTCTCCAAGTCTGTTTGGAGCTTGCAGTCCCACCACTTCTTTGCAAAAGTTGGCTCCGATCTTGCTGAAGTAGGCAGTGGTGTCGGATCATATGACCCCACCACCACGGTATGGCATCTCAACTGCTGCAACCCTGAGACCGATAATGGTTGGGACGTCTTCAACGCTATCTTAGGCTGGCAGAATACCGCTACGTATGGCTCAGTCATTGCATACAACGTCTACTGGATTTTCATCGTCGCCTGCATCGTCTGCATGCTATATGAAGAGCGCACTGGTCACTTACCTCTCAAGCCACAAGTCATAGGTTTCTTGCTCAAGGTTCCTGGTGTCAATCGATATGTTCGCAAGAAGCAAGGTGTGTCTAAACAGCGAGCAGATGAGCTAGTCAAGGAAGGTCAACAGCATTTGAGAGATCAGCATGAGCACGGAGACGTATATGAGAGCAAGAATGTCCATGAGAGCGTCCATTCCATATAACCTACAGTATGCAAGGAAATAGACTCAACACCAGTGTAGCATTGGCGACAGTCAGGAATGTTCTAACAGGCGTTATCTTCATAGCTTTTCAAGTGCGATCTCAAAGACTTGTTCCAATAAAATTACGCAGTGTCGGGTTCGCTAGCTGAACCAACCGATATCTACATGATACGTGCAGACTTCGAAATTGCTAGACTGTCAACTATGAGTACCTAATCACAGATTCCACTGGAGTTACCACGAACTAAAGGATTTCCATCACGCAAGTCGAAGTGTCCGTGACCTAGAGCGGCAGCTCAACGAGGTTCCATTGCAAGACTGCCAAGGCGACGAGTCCTGTGAAACTCGAACTCCAGTCTGGTCATACCGTATATCTACACTGAGGCTTTTGTACATCCGCATAGTCAGACATACGTGGTCGCTCGCGATGGATAGAGTGACTACTACTCCAGTAGGGGTCCAGCTTAGCGTTGCCTTGCAACGGGTTCTGCCCTACAGTTCAGTAGCATAGATCAGATAACGATGGATGACATAATCTCGTGAACTTGATCACGCCACGGCGCGGAAAACTTCCTCAACTAACTCCCACAGCAACAGTAAAACGGTAGGTACGGCAGTAAATCCTCAATTATGCGACTCGCCCAATCCGCAGCACACGAGCTTGGCGAGCTCGTTACTGTACAAGTAAGGAAGGGCCGCAAATCCCACCTATTGCATCCTTGACTATGAGCGATTATCTTATCTGATGAGCGCTTGCATCATGATTAGATTAAATAGCTCATCTAGTGTGATCTTATCTAGGTACAGTACTCCGTAATCTGATTCACTTGCCGTCTGTGCCGCTAGTTTGACTTGCAAGTCAAGGGCTTGCCAAACGGCCCATGGAGACTGTTGTGATGTATGTCTCTCGAGATTGTTCCTAGCTGCTAGTTGCTGTCATGGGACTCCGTGCTTCGGTTCATGTACCTTGATCCCGTTCGAACTCTCATGTCGAACCTGACGCGCCTAGCATCCAGTACCTAGTCCGCCTGCGGCCTCATAAGGATGGCGCGCAAGGGTCTGTACAATACAGTACTGTCTTCAGCCACGCGAGCATCTATCCACCCACACTCTCGCGAGCCAAGATAGGAACATGGCGGCACGGCATGACAGGACAGGACGAACAAGCGAATAGTCCCGCCTCAAAGCACTGTTCCGTGATCGGAGCGTGATTCTGTGGAATGCCAACACGATCGACACCAAGACACATGCAGAGCGAGCCTCGAACAGTACTGTTAAATTCGCTGATCACGCAGACACGAGAAACGACCGTGTTTGCGTTCCGGAAAAGCAACCCTCGTTGGAGTCGTTGGGAGATCATTGTGCCCCACTTCAACAGATGCAGGCTACGTGCTCTTTGGGCGGGTCTTGCTTGTTGCTGTTGCTGGTTCTGTAGTTGCTGCAAATGGCTATCAGGGTCTGGTCGATGCTTTACCAAAGCTCGATTCCTGCTCCCTCTGCACAGGTGTCGATGAGTCACATTGTTTGAGATCGAAGTGTTTATCCACTGGTCCTTCGACTTAACTCGACTGTAACATGCTGAAAGGGCCTGGAGGCTCGATCAGTTTTGACTCTGATATTACCCGACTGCGCATCTGTGGTGATTGAATCGCAGACATCTTCCCACATTCTCTGAAGTTGGCCTTTCTTGCACCGTAGCCCCCTTTACCAGCTGTCAAAATTTCCAAATCCGCTTCCACCCTTCACTTTCTTCCGCACCGGTTCAGGATCAGGTTCCGCATCCATAAACTCGATAATTTCATCTTCATTTGCACCATCACGTGGCTGAGTTGCTACTGATTTCGGCGCCTTCAGATATTTCCCAACTCCAGCACCATCACTCTCCAAAGTTCCATCCGCTCTTATACGTTTACCAGTCCATGTCGTTCGGTTATCGTCGTCTCGACCTTCTTGTCTTCGTTCTTCTTTTTGTCGTTCCGTGTCTTCGTTTGTTTTTCGCTCTTTTTGGTACTCCTCGAAGGGGTCGACGTATACCACTGCCTGTTCGATAACAATGTCGTTCTTTGGTCGGTCGTTGTCTTCGACTTCAGCCTCCTCGAGCTTCTTCAATGTGGCATCGCTGTCGACGACCTTGCCGAATATCGTGTGCTTCCGGTCAAGATGCGGCGTCTTCCGATATACGATGAAGAACTGGCTTGAATTCGTGTTCTTGCCTTTGTTCGCCATGCTGACAATACCGCGACTGTCGTGCTTCAGTGGCCCGTCAAATTCGTCTTCAAAGTTCTTGTTCCATGTACTTGTGCCGCCTTTGCCTGTACCCGTTGGGTCACCGCCTTGGATCATGAAGTTTCGTATGTTGCGGTGGAATTTGATGCCGTTGTAGTAGCCTTTTTGGGAGAGTTTAATGAAGTTCCACACTGCTTTGGGGGCGTGTTCGGGGTAGAGTTCGAGGGTTAGGTCGCCGAGGGAGGTTACGAGGCGGACGTAGCCTTTTTGCTTGACGCGGCCGCGTTTGAGGAGGTATTCTTCGTCTGTCATTAGGGCTAGGGCGCCGGAGGTGTGGGGCGTTACGCCGGTTGAGGTGAAGGATGCGGCTGCGAGGCCAGTGGTGTGGCGGGTGGCGTTGTAGGGAGTGGCCTTTTGTTTCGTTGCGTCGGAATTTGATGTGTTCTTGGACACTGCTCCGTTCTTCTGGTGATTTGTGACAGCTCCTGCAGCTCTTTCGGCGCGAGCTTTGGCAACAGCTTCTTTGGCTTTCAGAATTTTTGCGGCATTTCCCATTGCGGAGATGTTGATTTCTGCTTCCTCCTTGGGTACGCCGGAATCTTCTCCTTCTTTCAGGTACTTGAATGAACTCAGATTTCTGGAATCCAGGTTTTGAGGATCTTGCAATACGATCAGATCTTTCTTCGTAAACTCCTCATCTGACATCAAGTCCTTCCACATCTTCGGCTTGAAGTTGAGACGCTCCAAAGTGTCATATTGAAACGCATTCGCCGTACTACCATGTTGTACAGCAACAATGTGCGAGTTCTCAGTAAATTCTTTAAACGTAACTGGATCAACATAACCTCCTACTTCATTCTGTGCGAAGTTGAGTTTGATCAGGTCTGACTGCTTCAAAGATTTCCCATTGGTAGGGTTCGTGTCATGGTTCAGCAACCATCGTATTATGTTCTCGTGGTCGAAGATTTGGCCATCTGGTGTACATACTGGCGAATTGAATGGCTGTAGGCTTAGTGCGCAATAGTTATATGGCAGCCGACGGAAGGACGCATTCACATTACTCTGCCTGACTCCAGCCCCTGCCGATGCTGAGAATTGATCACTGCTGGCCCACTCACTGTGTGTGATGTAGAGCTTATCCGTGCCTGTTGCCAGTCAGCATGCTGATGTAGGCATTGAGATGGCAGGGCTGACCTTTTCCCATCGTTGGACTTCATGTGTCACAAGTGAATCGATGATACACGGCTAAATGCAAATGCAGATGTTGCGATAATATTTTCAAGCAGGTAGAGTATATTCGTGAGGCTTCAGAGCAGCCAGATATGGTAAGCAGAATAAAGGTAACAGATCCGCGTATGAATTTTTGTCAATAGTATACACTTCCAATACGGTCTTGTCGTGTATGACTTGGTCGGGAGGTGAGCCGCAGTAACTAGCTACGACAGTCGAGATCGAAACTAACGCGCCTTGCTCATCCTTCATTCTCGTCGTACTACATAAATCTCTGGATATATACGGCAAGTCGAATCAGCCTTTGACGTACTTTCGGTGGAGCCAATCACATCTAGGACGTACTCCTGCGCGGCGGCGATCCCTGCGACAACTTTTTTGTAGGAGTGCTCGAGTACTGTAGCTCTTCTCTATCCATCGACTATCCTCTTGCAGACATCTCTTC
>Ga0068618_1000157_pt1 | contig 15721 bp, 15 predicted proteins | sample InSIn2SAF170_2_FD_77423 | JGI IMG/M metagenome (GOLD analysis project Ga0068618, IMG submission 77423) | Clean room microbial communities from NASA Spacecraft Assembly Facility at Jet Propulsion Laboratory, Pasadena, California, USA -... ...
AACCGACTGCATCACATCGCCCAGCCTTGTTGTCATGCTCCTTTTCTAGCATTGGAGTGGCCCCCTTGAACGTAGAACGCGTCAGTCAGATCTGACCAATCACAGCAAGAGCGCGAAGTCGGAGGCAGCAAACAGTCAATTGGAGAAATTTCTTTGACCGACTCGCGTGCCAATGCAAAGCAGATACACGATACGATTTGATTGTAATTGATGCAGGTATCATGTCTTCTTCACACCTGGACTGGTGGGCAGAGAAGCTCAGCAGTCCCACTGTTACCCCCCTGACTCGAGACTATCCGGAGATTGTTCAAGAGAACGTGCCAAGACGTCCTATCGAAGCTCTTGAGTCGTTCAGCGCCCAGTCCGAGGGCCTTGCAAAGCTCAGCCAAGGCCACAATGCTCGTACTGTCCTACTTGCAGCGTTGGTCTCCTTAATAGGACGACTGACTGGCGACGATGATGTCTCTATTGGCGCAAACGTTGGTCCTGACGGTGCCGCCATCGTGCTGAGACTGTCTCTGACGCCTTCCGAATCATTCGAGCAATTGATATCGAGAGTGAAATCAGCCATTGACGAAGCTCAACAGCATCCTGTAGACCTAGAGCAGGTCCGATCCAAGATCAATACACCTACACTGTTCCGTTTCACAGCTTACGACACGTCTTCCTTGGGTTCTTCAGCTTACGACACCATTGATAATGTTGACTTCCTACTTGATTACAAGTGCTCAAGCAGCGGTACACTTCAGCTGACTGCTAGGTACAACCAACGCTTGTTCTCCTCTACCAGGATATCTGGAATTCTTGTCCAGATCGCTCAGTTCCTTGAGAATGCCGCCAAAAATCCCTCGGCTCCTGTGGGTGGTATTGAGTTCATTCCTGACCAACATAGAGAGTTGCTGCCAGACCCGACTACCGATTTGGAGTGGTCTTCCTTCCGAGGAGCAATACATGACATATTTGCCTCAAATGCTGAGAAATACCCCGACCGCGTCTGTGTCGTGGAGACGCCGGCGGAGGGCTTGCCACAACGTACATTCACTTATCAACAGATCCATGAAGCCTCAAACATGCTTGCGCACCACCTGGTTTATTCTGGTCTGGAACGTGGCGATGTTGTCATGATCTACTCGTACCGTGGCGTCGACCTTGTCGTTGCTGTGATGGGCATCCTGAAGGCAGGTGGCACTTTCTCAGTCCTTGACCCTGCTTACCCTGCTGATCGACAAAACATTTATCTTGAAGTTTCGAAGCCGCGAGCATTGGTCGTTATTGATAAGGCCACGCAAGAAGCCGGTGCTCTCGACGATAAAGTACGTGCATTCATTAAAGACAACTTGAGCTTGCGAACAGAAGTGCCTGCATTACGTCTTCACGATGATGGAGCTTTAACTGGAGGCATCAAGGATGGGAAAGATATTTTTGAACAATACCGGTCCATGAAGAGCAAAGGTCCCGCTGTAGTAGTTGGACCAGATTCAACCCCAACTTTGTCCTTCACGTCCGGTTCCGAAGGCAGGCCGAAAGGTGTTCGAGGGCGTCATTACTCGCTCGCATTCTACTTTGACTGGATGGCGAAGACATTCAAGCTATCCGAGAATGATAAGTTCACAATGTTGAGCGGCATTGCTCACGACCCTATTCAACGTGATATGTTTACACCTTTATTCCTCGGAGCTCAACTTTTGGTGCCTGCGAAAAACGATATACAGAACGAAAAACTGGCACAGTGGATGCATGACTACGGAGCGACAGTGACGCATCTTACCCCAGCCATGGGTCAAATTCTGGTTGGCGGAGCTACTCAATCTTTTGAAAAGCTACATCATGCTTTCTTTGTCGGAGATGTACTTATCAAGCGCGATTGCCGTTCACTCCAAAGTCTTGCGTCGAACGTTGCCATCGTCAACATGTATGGTACGACTGAAACACAAAGAGCTGTAAGCTACTACGAGATTCCAAGCAGGAATGCACGAGAAGGTTACCTCGATGGCATGAAAGATGTCATTCCTGCCGGCAAGGGTATGTATAACGTTCAACTGCTTGTGGTCAATAGATTCGACCGAACCAAGACATGTGCGATAGGCGAGATCGGTGAGATTTACGTCCGAGCTGGTGGCTTGGCTGAGGGCTATCTGGGCACGCCAGAATTAACAAAGACAAAATTTGTCGAGAACTGGTTCCCTGGGCATGAAAAAGGCCTGGCAAGTGACCGAAAGAGGTTCGAAGGATTAAAGGACCAATCATGGGCTCAATACTACCTAGGAGCCAGAGATCGCCTCTATCGAAGTGGAGATCTAGGGAGATATACTCCATTCGGTGATGTTGAATGTTCTGGTAGAGCTGATGATCAAGTTAAGATCAGAGGTTTCCGAATTGAACTTGGTGAGATCGATACCCATCTATCACAACATCCACTTGTCAGAGAGAACGTGACGCTTGTGCGAAGAGACAAGTTTGAGGAACAAACACTCGTCAGCTACATAGTGCCTCAGGTTGCTAGCTGGAAGCAATTCTTGGAGGAACGAGGCCTGCAAGATGAGCAAGACGATGGTTCTCTTCCCAGTAGATACATGCGTTTCGCGCTCCTCCGGGAGGCGGTACAGCAGTATCTGTCAACAAAGTTGCCAGCGTATGCTGTGCCAACCCTAGTTGTACCAATGCGAGCGATGCCTCTTAACCCGAACGGCAAGATTGATAAGCCTAAGTTACCGTTCCCAGATTCTGCAATGCTTACGGTCACAAGAAGAAGAAAGTCGTCTGTGCTGCAGAGCCGGACTGACGGCGAAGATCAGTTGGCATCAGTTTGGGCTAAGGTCATTGACCCAAGTGGTCAGAGCCTACATTCCAAGACAATCAAGCCTCGCGAGTCTTTCTTTGATCTTGGGGGCGACAGTATGAGAGCCCAGAATCTGGCTTATCAAATACGAAGAAGGCTTGGTGTCGATCTTCCCATTAGTGAGCTGTACAAGAGACCTACTCTCAAAGACATGGCAGCCATCATCGACCGCCGCAAAGCAGTTGACTCATTCGACGGCGAGCACATCGGTGATGTGGAGCAGGATGGAACTTCGAATGGAACCAAGGCAACTATTGAGTATGGCGCTGATGCGGAAGTATTGAAGGAGGATCTTCCCAAAAACTTCGCTGCAAGTTCAGGGGCTCTGTCTGGACCATCTGGCCCTTCCGTTTTCCTGACCGGTGCAACAGGGTTCCTTGGCTGCTTCATACTTCGCGACCTACTATCTCGTCAATCTCCGAAGGTCGAGAAGGTGTATGTCCTCATCCGAGTCCGGAACAAGCAAGATCCTTTGGAAAGACTTAAGAAGACGTGTCAAGCATACGGTGTTTGGTCAGATGAGTGGCAATCTCGAATTCAGTGTGTTACAGGAGACCTTGGTCCTGCCAACTTCGGAACTTCCAACGACCAATGGAAGACACTCGTTGAGAACGTTGACGTTGTCATCCACAACGGCGCGCAAGTGCATTGGATAAACACATATGAGATGCTCAAACCAGCAAATGTGCTTGGCACGATCGATGCACTGAAGCTGTGTGCCGAGGGAAAGCCGAAGCAGTTTGCTTTTGTTAGCTCGACGAGTGTACTGGATCACGATCACTATGTTCTTGAGAGCGCACGACGCGTTGCAGCGGGCGAAGAAGGTATCTCTGAGGACGACGACCTTACGGGAAGCAAGACAGGTCTGGGCACGGGTTATGGCCAGAGTAAATGGGTTGCGGAGTATTTGACACGGGAATGTGGACGACGTGGCCTACGAGGGTGCATCGTTCGACCTGGATACGTGCTTGGTGATTCCAAGACCGGCGTCACCAACACAGACGACTTCCTGATCAGAATGCTGAAGGGGTGTGTACAGCTGGGTACTCGACCGAACATCAACAATACTGTCAACATGGTTCCAGTTGATCATGTTGCTCGAACGGTTGTGGCATGTGCCTTCCACCCAGCTACTGACGAAGGAGTTTGTGTTGCCCAAATTACTGGACATCCACGGCTGAGGTTCAACCAGTATCTTGCCGCCTTGGAGACCTACGGTTACGCGGCCAAAGTCGTCGATTACGTTCCCTGGGCATCGTACTTGGATGACTATGTCTCTGCGCACCAAGACTTTGCATTGATGCCACTCTTCACATTCGTGTCTAACGATCTTCCTTCAAATACGCTTGCACCAGAACTTGATGATAGTCATGCTGAAGCTTCACTATACGAAGATGCAAAGTGGACAGGAGAAGATGTCAGTGCTGGAAGTGGAGTGACCAAGAACACCATAGGTGTATACCTTGCCTACCTTGCAGCGATTGGATTCTTACCACCGCCCAAGAGTCGAGAGGTAAATGGCCATCAGAGAATGGCATCGTCAGTGAAGGTACTTCCTCGTGTGGCCGTGTCGGATGAGCAGAAGAAAGCCCTTGCCAATGTTGGAGGACGAGGAGCACTGTCATGAAAATGCAAGCATTACAATTCATTAAGCAGATGTTGGGAGGCAACACCAAAAGCAGAATGTATAGAAAGTGTAGACACAATATACTGACGTCTCAAAGTTGGATCATACCTTGTTGGTACATATCGCTGTGGGCGTGCCTCTGGAAGACGTGTAGGTAGTTTGGGTAGGTTGTTTTCGTTATTACGAGTACGGTACAGTACTGTACCACCTGGCACTGCAGCTGTGGCTTGACAGGCTCATAAGCAGGAAAATCATGATCACATGCTTCAAGCTTGTTGTGGCGCTTCTGAGGAGCCAGCCACCCTATCGTCATACCAAGCTGCAGTTCCCCAAGTACAGTAAATAGCATCTCATGTCAAAAACATCCTCTAACAGCAACTCTCATCAACACATCACGACCTTATCTATCACGCGACAGGTTCTTCATCCCTTTCGCATACTCTACGCGTGACAGTCAAGCACAAATTCCTATCTCTTTTTCCAATCTCCCATCCATTCCGACATCATGTCATACGCAGCCGCTGCAGCCTCTGGTCCTAAGCAGAGCCCTGAAGAAGTGAGTATCACATCTTGAATGACTTATCATCTATGCTAATGTCTTCTGTAGGCGTGAGTCCTCTTCGCGCAAGTGGTATCGATGAGAGCGTAGATCTAACTGTCCATAGTCGTGCACACGCCGTCCCGGGACTCGAGGTCCACGAATCGCAAACTAGTTCGCTTGTCGATGTCGATTCTCCCCACATTGTCAGCGTCCCCTCAGATTATGAAGAACAAGAAGTGAAGACCGAAACCCAAGCTGCGAGAATGGAACGAGAAGCTGAAGATAAAGCTCGCGCCGAAGCGAAGAAGGCGGAACAAAAGGCCGAGGAAAAGGCTCAGCAAGTCAAGCAGAAAGCTGCTGAGAAGGCCAAGGAAGCTAAGGCGGAGGTGAAGAAGGATGCCCGGAAACTTGACGAAAACAAGGACAACCCAGTCTTCATTGGCAACGCTATCCTCTGGACCGTCACTGCTGCTGCGGTTGGCTACGGCGCTTATCAAAAGAACAAAGAAGGAAAGCTCGATATTCAGCTCGTAGGTACTGTTGCAGCGGCGCTTGGTGTGCTCGGTATCATGGATTATACCGCCAGCAAGTAAGTCAAGACAGACTGCAAGGCCGTTTCATTGCATTGACTAACGCGATCGCAGGTGGCTGGTCGAGAACAAGTACCCAACCAAATAGGCCAAAGAGGCATTTGGGTGAGCTTCGCATTGCTTTAAATCGTCTCCTCTCCTCAATTCGGATTCTCTTTTCAAGACGGCGCGGATGTGTACTAGTACTTTCAAGCGATTCAGCATTGGGGTGCAAACAATAAGATACCCATTTGGCGCCACGTTCAACTCTGTTACCTTGCCGGACCCTCTCCTGAATACCACTGCGCTACAGCAAACATATCAAGACACGACACTTTGTACGTCAACACAATCGTGGGTCATTATCAACTTCTGTGAGGATGGTTCGATCTGGCCAATGTCATATAGTTACGCGAACCCGTCAGGTTGCAGCCTCATTGCAATTCCCAGTCAATATATACGCCACTCGATCGAACTTCAGTCTGAATGTTTCAACAATGCCCATGCTCCATCCTTCGTATCTCAGCGTCGGAAAGAGAGGAGATGCAGCTTGGCCCATATTGGCAACCTGGTCATACTTAAAGTTATACGATATCAACTCTTGCCATGAGTAGTTGCACTTGTCTCTGCATATTGGCTTGGAACACTAGAAATTGTCGTCGTCAAGCCACCAAGAATATATTTGAGCTTTCTACATGACCCCTGCAGCATTCTTATCAACAGATCTTTTGCTTCATGTCTTTCTCCTTGTATTCGTTTCTGAAAACCAACAGGTTCTCCTTTCTATGCAAAACTAAGTGCTCGTGTCATGGTGTTCCTGTCTGGTGCATACCTGACCTCTGGAGCCGTGAATCGGGGATGGTTGGCTTCCATTCGAATTGCCTATATGGGATCTACTAATACAGCCTGTGCTCACCCAATACACGGTAACACCTTAGTCTACTAGTCTTTCTGATGCTGAGATCTCTCAGACCTCATTATATGATCAAGATATTTGACGGGCTGTGATTAGCACTGCAGGTCAGAGCACATGAAGTGTGGAAGAAACAAAGACGGGCAAACTAATAATACTAGGGTTAGGGTTAATTTTGTCGGCGAAATAGGAACATGGTCTCCCCCTCTTAGTACTCCGTAATAACGGTGGACTGGTGGATGTAGGATATGTTTTCATTGTTACAGGACCGAACATATTCTTGCATCACCCATACACGATCTTTCGAGGCCATTAGCGCTCCCAGAGGTAACAAAAGCTTACACCTGATGTGAGCAGATATATGCCACCTGGCTTCTGCCAACATCAATATGGAACAATAATTTTGTAGCCAACGAAGTCTCTTGACTCTACAGCACTACAATCCTCCGTACGCCATACGAGCACATAGAAACTGGCAAACAATCACGATCAACTTTCCAATTCCGAATCATGGTAAGTGGTATATGTTTCCATTTCTTGTCAGCCTTACTAACAACATAGAATCCTCTTTTCAACTCCGCCCTGAAACAGTCCTCATCCCTACGCAAAGATCTCGATACATTCTCACAAAGTCCCTCCACCGCTTCTGCCGCTCTTCAAGGTCAAATCTCAACCTCGCTCACAACTCTTTCCCGAACGCTCACAGACTACGAAAACCTTTCACGCAACGAACTCAGCACCGAGAAGAAAGAAAAAGCCCAGGAACGACTTAAAAACTTCCGCGCCGATATGGCGAGCTACAGGATGCAATTCGACGAATTAAAGAAGGAGCGTGACACAGTCGTCCATCTCGACAACCGCAACGAACTTCTAGGACGAAGACCGTATGCTGCCAGCCCTCATAATGGCGGTGTGACACCTGAGAACCCCTATGCCCATGCTTCAACGAACTCATCTGCTTTCGCCCCAGCACGTAACAGCAACAACGCACAAAACGGGCTCCCATACGGAGGTGGTGGTGGACAGGAAACATACACGCGGGAGGACCACGCTCTTCGAGAACAGAACTTCTTCGGCACAGCGAACGCTCAGATCGATGAATTTCTGGATCGGGGGAGAGCTGTGCTAGGCGATTTAGGACAGCAGAGGGAGATTTTGAAGGGCACGCAGAAAAAGTTGTATTCTGTCGCTAATACGCTTGGTGTCAGTGGGGATACGATACGCATGGTTGAGAGGAGGGCGAGGCAAGATAAGTGGATTTTCTGGGCTGGTGCGATTGTCTTTTTCGTCTTTTGTGCGTTGGTGATTTGGTATCTGAAATGAAGTGGAACATTTGGATTGAGGAGGGGCCTACAGATGTGCCCAACGCATGAGAAGTACTCGCTTCAGTTGTTCACGTCCACGACTTTGGTGCAGCGGGAACGAACATAAATCGTACAAGTACTGTACGTCTTTGGTCGTTGGCTGGTTGTAGCGCAAATTCACACCTGCTGTGACAAGACAAGTGCTTGGATAACAATCAGCTTCAGGACGCCATCGAAGAACGGAAAAATATATACCCAGTCTCCACTACGACACGCATCCGAGATACTGTACAGCACCACCCATAAATCAAGCGACTCATAAAAAGACAGGCAAAACACCCTGACGTTATCGTGTGCCCAGTGCACTACAAAAATCGACGGAACACGACATGGCATCGCATTCGGTATACGTACCATGTACCCAAAATAAGCGATACAGCCCCCCTAAAGGGGGTATCTTCAAAGTCTTGAGGAAAACCCGTCAAAGAAAAGCAAAGAAGGGTCAAGGAAAGATATGGATATATGAAGTTTGGATACTCTGCTCCAATTTGAGGCGAGGTGACTGCTTGATTCAAGTGAATGTCCACGTATAGCTAGTACAAGTGCCGCAGCAGAGCGTGGTCAAACCTTTACATGTATGCTACATACTAGTACATGTATGTACATGTCTAAGGTATTCACAATCCACGATTGAATTCACAATTCAGTCGTACCGGTATCAAGTTTGATAATTTGAACCGTTTACTGTGCCTCATATTGGTTTTTTAACCCTGGCACTGTCCTGACTGTTGTTAGTCTGGGGACACGTTCAGCACATGATGGAGTCTTCTTGCCTGCCTGGCTAGGTGGCTAGGTGGCTGGCTTCAAAATTCAAATAATAGCAACACTTAATTAGGAGATTGGGTCCAACATAATGGAGAATATAGGTATGTACAGTAGAGTAGAGTAGAGTAGAGTAGGGTAGAGTAGAGTAGAGTAAGCAGCTGGCTACATGTATGCATACGTACGTGGGTCACGTATCTATTCGTATCTTATGTGTAGGTATAATATAGGAAATTATCGTTGACAAATGTGTCATTATACCTGGGTATAGTTCATAAAGTGCTCATTCTATCATACGAAATCACAGATTGTCAGAAATCACAGCTGTGTGGACATAACGGACGGGGCGAACGCTAACAACAACCTCAACCTGCTTGCCATCACACCCCCTGAAACCGAGACACAGGTTAAAGAAGGCTTCTAAACTTCAAAAATCTTCGTAACAATACTCGGTTTCCGCTCCGTGCGATGCGCACGCCGCTCCGCCACATTCTTCGCATCATTTGCAGCGACGATATCTTCGCCCGTCACTGGATGGTCCATGATGGATTCCGTGTGTGGGAAGAAGCGGTTGAAAGCCCAGTAGAAGAGGCCTGCCGCGACGAAGGAGTATATGTATCCGATGTTGTAGCTGTAGGGGTTGGGGTTTGTTAGCTTGGGTAATGGAGCGTAGATGATAAATCTTTTCGCGAGCAAACTGTTTTGCATGTGGGCAGAAGAGTTTGGGGGAAATAGTGAAGTAAAGGGAGAGACTTACAGATGTTGACCTCCTTCAGAGACGCCTGTCTTGCCGTTTCCGGCAACAACGATATTGTTGACGAAGCCGGGAAGTGGAGGGATGCAACCGATGAAGAAGGCAGCCACGGCACGCCAGTTGGTAGCAAATTTGGGCGAGTAGCGGTACATGCCGTGGAAGTTGTACATATCTGGAACAGACACATTGCCGCGTCGGACGATATAATAACTGTAGCGGGAGAACAGCGAATTAGTGGATATGAAATTGGGAGTGGGGTGTGTGTAGGAATGATTGGCACGCACTCGGTAATAAGAATAGATGTCATGGGTCCCAAGAAAATGGTGTAGCCACCAAGGAAGGCGATAAACTTGGAGGCAGATTCGAGAATTTTCCACTGTGACCTTGATTAGCAGCGCGAACGTTAGTCTGTAGATAGGTAAGTTGACGTACTGGAACGAAAGCCCAACTTCCGATGACGGCAGCAAGCAATTGACCACGGCGGATATTGATGTACTTAGGACAGAAAGACATGAGATCGTTGGCCGCGCTGATAGAGTTGGCTGAGATGTTGATACCAAGCGTAACGATGATCAAACCGATGGCGCCAAAGGCGGAAGCAGCGCGGCCAGCGTGGGTTCCAGTTTCACCCCAAGCAGCAACGATTTCGGTTGGGTTCCAGATAATGCGACCGTATGCTGTTTGAGAGGCTGCGGCAGTAAAGATGCCAAGCAGACCGACAATAGTGAAAATGGGGGGAATAATGAAGGCTTGGATGTTCTGCGCGCTGGGTTTATTGGCGTATCTGGAAAAGTCCGCAATGTTCAAGCCCAAGGTGGCATAGTTGCCCAAGACTCCATTGAGATTGGCGAAAAAGGCCCAGGCGAGGGCTGAACCGCTCAGAGTGGTGCCCTGGGTGATGACCGTGCTGTGGTTAATGGTACCACCAGCTTTGTGCAAGGTGGAACCGAAAACGGCAAGGAAGATGATTGGCGCAATAACACTTTTAAAAGCGAAAAAGTGTTGAATCTTGGTGTAAGGTATGCATAGGAAAGGAAGTTGAAACAGGAAGTAGAGCACGAAGCCACACATTCCTCCCGTAGAGATACCCTGACTTTCAGGTATGTGATTGGGGATGTTGGCATAGCTTGGCCAGATGGCTGTGAGCAAAACGACCATGCATTGACCTCCTGTCGTGGTTTGAACACTGTGTATAGTCAGCCTCCTGAAGCGTTGAAGCTTTTATCGGACAACTAACCCAAGCCAGACGATGGCGAGAACGCAACGGGAAAGGACCACAAAGTAACTAAAGTAATAACCAAATGGCATGCGTGCGAGGACGGGGAACGGAGTGTGCAACTATTGCGAGTCAGCTCAGCTCAAGTCTATGAAGAAAGACACAACCCACAGTGGCACCCATTCTGCCATTAACGGTAATGACGATACCCATAATAGTGTTACCGAGGACACAAGCACCGATAGCCATTTTCCAGCTGAGACCAACGGCTATGATGGAAGAAGCGACTTCCCAGTTCGAAATAGCCCAGGCGTCAGCCATCCAGTAGGCTAGGTAGGCACCCCAGTTCCAGGTACGTTTGGATGGAGGAATTGGGTCAAAATCTGCATTGGAGGCACTCTTTGTGGTGGCGAAGCTGCTCTCCTCGTGACGGACCTCAAGGGTGAAGAAACGTCTCTTGGATTGGGAACCATAACCGACTTCGACGGGCGAAATGTCGGAGGAGTGAGGAGAGGGATTCTTCTCATCGTGAGAGTACTTTATATCGGACGACGCCATGGTGGGTGGCGATAATATACGACAGTGTAGAGTCGAGGCGGACGAGGTGTGATGGACCAAAAATCGAAGTAGTATTCACCGCTCGGTAGAAAATGCTTTTTCTGACCTTTACAGTGATTGATCAGAAGCCACACATGTATCCTAGACACTGCGTTCGCCTAAGCCGCAGCATGCGACAGGGACGAGGACTATGGTTGTTATACCGTGTGTTGTCCCATGATAGCCTCCCGAACCCTGGACTGGTTGCAGAAGATAACGGACACGAGACCAAGCAGCGTTGTCATATCTACTGATAAGAAGCATGGAATATCGAATAACCGTCGCACGTCTGGGGCCGATCAATAGAAACTAAGTTTTGTGGGTGCCAGCCTGATTGGACAAGTGGCTGGTGATAGGTCTCGACCAGAAGAGAAGCGGGTGTGCTAGCTCCCGAATTCGAACGTACAAGTGGTTATCTCTGAAATCATTTATTTGCGGCGTCATCTAGTCTCGATGAGATCACTTGGGATCAGATAACCGAAGCACTTGCCAAGAAGAGCTTGAGGTCTTTCGAAGCTCTCGAAACGCGTCCAGAAGTGCAGTGCGCAAACAAAGCGTTGTCTTTCAAGAAAAGAATCTCGCGAAAAAAAAGAAAAGTGGACCGAGTATCTGTGGGGCATGGAATTTCCGAATAGTGCGGGGTTTACCGCAGTCTCTGGCCGGCGATACAAGTAGCGATTGGTATGAGCCTTGTGGGATTAATTCAGTGTGCATGTCACGGGTTTGTGCAAATCACCACGCGGCAGTAGGGAGTATTGTGCTCTGGAGTAGTACAGTGTCAGTGTACTAGCTGGTGATGCCAAGATCCGACATCTGCATATATCTGCTGCAGTGCACCCTCCACTACCACTATCGTACTTGTTGCTATAGCATTCCCCAGAACTTCAAAACACGAATTGCGACTGGAAAGCACCATCTAAGCACAAATAAAAGTACAGTAAGTTGTTGGAGTCTCTAACGACGCCAGGGAACAAGCTGTCTGCACATATGAAGTTGAGTAGATTTGAGTGAACGCAGGTCGATAAATATTGATCAAAAAGTTGTGCGTGGGTGTCCTAATTTACCTAGTATTCAGACTCTCGGGTTTGAGGACAACGAGTATTCTACAATACGCGCTCATGCCAATCCACTTCTGAGCATCTCCCAATGAGCGGAACAACACTGGCCGGCTAAGAGCTCAAAATGCACATGTATACCTAAATAGCCTTACAGTATCGACTTCCAAGGCACTCCACTAGTTTACCAACAAAAGGTAGGACGAACTTTAGCCTCGTAGAGCACGTGTCTAAACACCGAGAATGTTATGAATGTGCTGTTGTTGCTGTACAAACATGGTAAAGTCAGATTCTCTAGCCACCAGACTCAGATGGGCAGAGTCAGCACTTTTGGGTGCCGAGGTAAGATCTACGTCCTTTCTGGCGAATCAGCATCCAATTTCAATATCGAGCGCCAACTCTGTTCCCGTACCCCAGCATTCGGGCTTTATCCCCGCCGGTGTGCAGCACGACCCACGCGAGAAGGTCGAGTCATGCGTTTGCCTCGGGTATCACGCCTTGACGAGCTAGGAGCGCCGGACGTGACTATTCAAGATGGGAGCATCTGCTCCGAATCTCAATCTTGGTGTTGCTTCCTACTGACGCAGTCATTGCAAACACCCTTGAAACCGTAACCTGAACAGCCACCGACAACATGGCAGGCTCGGAAGCATGGCCTACGATACCTACAGGAAACAGAGACCACACGGAAGCTGCTGTAGTCATCATTGGTGGAGGCATTAGTGGCATGTGCACAGCGATAGATTTGATCCAACGCAACGATTGCAAGAACTTCATCATACTGGAGAAGAGTGGTGGCATCGGAGGCACCTGGAGAGACAACAAGTACCCTGGATGCTGCTGCGATGGTATGCGACATGTCCAAACATGGCACAATCACTGACTGTTCCTAGTTTGGTCACACCTGTACAGTTATTCCTTCGAGCAGAACTCGGACTGGACCCGTGAATATCCTGGACAGGAGGAGATCTTGGTATGGCCATCAATCACCTGGCAATGTTCAAACTACTGACATGGATGCAGAGATACCTTGTCGGTGTAGCGCAGAAGTACGAACTTTACCGATATGTCCGATTTAACAGCGCAGTCGAATCTGCGAAGTGGGACGATGCGACCAAGAAGTGGCACACAGCAGTATCAGTGCAGGGGAGCAAAGATGCCGAGTTTGGTTCGGAATACACAATCAAATCCGACTTCCTAGTATCAGCCGTTGGTCAGTTGAATTCACCCAAGATGCCCAATATTGACGGACTGGACACTTTCAATGGTAAGCTGATGCACAGCGCACGGTGGGATTGGAGCTACGACCTTCGTGGAAAGAAAGTGGCGATAATAGGAAATGGTGCGACTGCTGCCCAGATCATACCAGAAATTGCAAAGGAGGTCGAATCATTAACCGTACACCAAAGAACACCGAACTGGGTTATTCCACGACTCGATGTGCCCATTCCAGAATGGAAGAGAACCATGTACAAATACGTCCCTTATGTTCGGCTGAGGAAGCGAGCGGAGATGATGGACTTCCGAGAATCATTCTTCAATGCTGTATGGGACAATGACCACCCTGTTGCTAAATCACTGGAACAGCAGGCAAAAGACCACATGCATGCACAGCTTGCAGGCCGGCCAGAATTGTGGTCCAAATTGCTGCCCGACTACAAAATTGGTTGCAAACGAGTGATCATTTCTGATGACTACCTGCCCGTATTTCTAAGAGACAATGTCAAACTAGAGACAGGGCAAATCGACAAGATTACCGAGAAGGGTATTGTAACTGATGGACAGGAAGCCGAGTATGATTTGATCATTTGCGCCACTGGCTTCAAGACTGTTCAATTTATGCACCCAATTGACATCACAGGCAGTGCTGGTCGAACGCTTGACAGTGTCTGGAAGGAGGGCGGTGAAGCACTCTATGGCGTGACAGTCGAGTCTCTTCCCAACTTCGCTATGTTGTATGGACCGAACACCAACCTTGGTCACAATAGCATTATCCTTATGATCGAAGCCCAGAGTCGGTACATCAACGCATTAATTAAAGAAGTTCTGAAAGCACGAAGAACCAGAGGGCAGCTTGTCATTCAGCCCAATGCGGATCGGGTCAAAGCGTTCAATGAAGAGATCCAGAAGGAGCTACAGCAGAGTTCTTTCAACGACCCCAAGTGTGGTAGTTGGTATAAGAGAGAAGACAACGGCAAGATCACACAGAACTGGTCAAGGACGGTGATTGCATATCAAGAGGTAAGTACCATTCTATTCTGTGCACGATAGAATGCCACTAACAAGAATAGATGCTGAGCGAAGTAAACTGGAACGACTACGATGTTTCCGGGAAAGGAGCTGAGTCATTGAAGGGTGAACATGTGGTATCCAAGCTTGGCCGTGTGGTCGAGGAGTCGGTGGTCAGTTACCAGACTATGGGTCTTACAGCTCTTTCGCTTGTTGCTGTAGGTGCTGCTGTTGCTTTGCGAAACGGAGCAAGTCTGAGGTTACGATGACGAGGTATATAGATGGCGATTGTGCGAGGCGGCTACTGGGTGGATGTTTTACTTTCTGGCAATGTTGAGAATTCAGGTCCATGACCATGTAGCATATTAACTCTGAATGGTTTATGGATCCTTTGCCCATCCATAGAATACTTGAATCATGCTGTGCTGTAAAGCCCTGTCAGTCGAGTCTTTTGGGTAACCGCTGTCGTCCCAAACATGTCAGCCAAAGCACAAGGCTTTACCAGTTGGATTGCCTACGCCTTTGTTTCACCAATTGGAGACATTCACCGCTTTTCCAGACATGTCCGAGGCGGCGCATGGAAGTGGGGCTTGAATCTTGTCCCTTGCAGCTGCAGAAGAGCGACCGCGGAGATTAATCCCCCGCTAAAAGACCCTGGTCGGTCAAGAGCACTTTCACCGTCCTCCATTTTTCAACTGAGCAGATGGAACACCTTTTTATGACTCAGTGATAAGTTATAGAAATCAGTGTGTTCCTGTATATTAAGATAAATATTCTGCACCACTGTACACTCCTACTTTAGCGGATCAAACGAACACACCAATCCTACCACAGCTGCCTCGCTTGAACCACGGTCAATCCAACATATTTTCACCCCCGAATAAGACCAAATCAACCGACACAAAATGGACGGCCTAAAGGCTGCCTTCGCTAAGGCGAAGAGTGAGAACAGAGCTGCCCTTGTCGGCTACTTCACCAGTGGTTACCCTACTGCAGAAGAGACGGCGGACGTCATGCTGGGCATGCAAGCGGGTGGCGTTGGTATGCTTAGAATCATTATACCTCTAGCATAGTACTAATAAAACTTCTAGATGTTATAGAATTGGGCCTCCCTTTCACAGATCCTATTGCCGACGGTCCAACGATTCAGAAGTCGAATAACATTGCTTTAGCAAATGGCGTCACTGTTTCGTCCTCGTTACAATATGTTCGGGATGCGAGGAAGCGAGGTCTCCATGTTCCTGTCATATTCATG
>Ga0068618_1000160_pt1 | contig 15667 bp, 9 predicted proteins | sample InSIn2SAF170_2_FD_77423 | JGI IMG/M metagenome (GOLD analysis project Ga0068618, IMG submission 77423) | Clean room microbial communities from NASA Spacecraft Assembly Facility at Jet Propulsion Laboratory, Pasadena, California, USA -... ...
GAAACTCTTAAGATGCATAGTGATGAAAGTATAGTTAGTTACTTCTTATGTGTAGATGAGGTTGTTAATTGTATGAAGAATTTGGGTGAAGAAATTAAGGAAGTTACCTTAGTTGAGAAAATTTTGAGATCCTTGTCTGCTAAATTTGAATCAAAAGTGTCTACCATAGAAGAAAAATAGGATCTGCATAATATCCCTATGACATAGCTTCACAGGATGATAATTTCTCTTGAAATGGGAAGAGGAGGTCCATCATATATGAGAGAATCTGCATTTAAAGCTTCATCGAAAGGAAAGGAAGAACATAATGAATCAGGACACATTTCAGAAGAAGAAGATGAGGTAAATTTTGTTAAGAAGCTTCAATGGGGTTCTGGAAGGTTTATAGGCAAGCTACCTTTCAAATGCTTTACTTGTGGCAGAGTCGGTCATTATGTTGCTAGATGTCCTCGTAAAGATAAATATGAAAAAGGAAAGGAATATGCAAAAGGGAATAGAAAAAAATTGTGAATAAAAGGAGTTACTACTCATGAAGATAGCAATGGTTTATCTAATAGTGATGAAGATGAAATTGGACAAGAATACAGACTTCTCATGGCTTATGATAGCAATGATTTTTGGGATAGTGTAGAAGAGGATAGTGATGGTTTATCTAATAGTGATGATTATAGACTTCTCATGGCTTATGACGATGATAACTTTTGGGATGCTTTAGAAAAGGAAAAATTTCATGAAGAAATATCTAAACTCAAAATCTGTCTAGAAGAAAAGAATATGATTATAAATACCTTGACATATCAACTCGCTAAAACAGAAAAACACAATGAAAAACTAGAATGTGAAATTGTGGGTCTAATAAAAGATCTTGAGAAAACAAAATCTCTCAAATCTTAGATTTTCTAAAGGATCATAAACATTAAATGAAATTATCAAAGTTCAGCATTCTCCTCTGATAAAGACAAGTCTTGGATATACTGAAGAAGCATCTCAATCACAGACATTGTTTACCTCCACCAAAATCTATCTTGATGCAACAAAGACCAATGAAGAGTATGACAATCGTCAGCAAAGGCATAAAGCTAATCACCAGGTAAATCATACTCAATTTACTCCAAGGATGAATAGAAGCCACAACCAACCTCATGTAAATCATACTCAATTTTCTCCAAAGATTAATATCAATAGAAACTACAATCAACAGGTAAATAGATTTGATAGTTGCAGAAACTTCTTTAATGGGCAATGTTTTTCATGTCATAATTTTGGGCACCATGTTTCTCAATGTGTTTCTTACAAAACCATCATGATTAGAGAAGCATGAAATCAAAGGAATGTAACAGGGATCAAGAGAAGTTCCTATAATAACTTTTCTCCTCTTGAAAATGAAATAGAATGTTCAATCTGTAACAACTTTGGTCATGAAGAATATGAATCCAGGAGAAAATTTCGGCAAACATCTCAAAAGGAGAAGACACCATTAAATCTAAAGATATGGAGAAGGAAAGAATCTCAAATAGAAAGATGTGGTATAACCTTGTATGCAGAAGGAAAATAAAATCAGTGGTACATCAACAGTGGATGCTCAAAACACATGACATGTGACCTTCAACCATATAATGCCTTAGAAAATGAAAAGAATGTCCCATTTGGAAATGACACTCCAGCTGTCATAAAAGGTAAATTTCTTTTTTTTTTTAAGAAATGGTTAAAACTGGAAATGTTATATATGTAGATAGTTTAAAGCATAACCTTCTGAGTGTCAGCCAAATGTGTGATCAAGGAAATGAAGTGGTGTTTCGATCAAATGGATATGTTGTTTGTGAGCTTGATATATGAGAGATAGTAATCAAAGGTACAAGAACTCCAAAAAGCTTATACATACTTAAGGAAGGAAAACAACAGTGATATCTAAGAAAAATTGATGAAAACTGGCTATGGAATAGAAGATTGGGAGATCTAAGCCTTTCTCAAAGAAGAAAAGCATGCAAACTCCAGGATGTCCATGATCTTCTAGATATCAGCATCCCAAAGAATACAATATGCAAAACATGTCAAATCGGTAAGAAAACCAGAGTTCACTTCATGCAAAAGGAAGGGTCAGCTAGTAAGCCTCTTGAATTTGTCCATACTAATTTATGTGGACCAAAAAGGAAAAAGCCACCTCGTGGAGAAGAATACTTTATTTTTTTCATTGATGATTTTTCCAGAATGTGTTGGATAGGTCTTCTAAAGGATAAATATGAAGCATTTGAAAATTTCAATTCTTCAAAGCTTTGGTTGAAAATGAATCATATCGAAAAATCAAATGCCTCAGATCTGATTCTGATTGAGGAGGGGAATTTATATCAGATGAATTCTTTGACTTTTGTGAACAACATGGAATAAAAATGAAATTCTCCACTGCAAGAACTCCTCAGAAAAATGGTGTGGTAGAAAGAATGAACAAAACAGTTCAACAAACGGCTCGAGCTATGCTAGATGAATCTGGAACTCCTGCAACCTTCTGGGGTGAAGTTGCATTCACTGCCACGACTATTCTCAACAAAGCAAATGTTCAAGTAAATAGCACTCAGACTCCACATGAACTTTGGTATGGTAAGACTGCTACTATAAAATACTTTAAACTTTTTGAAAGAAAATGTTTTATCAGAAGGACTAATGAAAAGCTTGCTAAGTTTGAACTAAGAGCAGATGAAGGTATTCTTCTTGGTTATTCTTCCAGAAGGATATAAATGTTATAATAAAAGACTTGGGAATATTGTTGAAATCATTGATGTTGCAGTTGATGAAGCATGCAAAAATGCAAAATAGATAAAATCAACAGAAGATTATAACAATGAGGAAGATGCGGATTACTTTCCCACATCAAATCAAAATTATATTGAAGAAGAAACCAATGCAACACCAAAAGAAGAGATAATGGTAGAATAAAAGACTTCGTCTAGGTATGTTCAGAGAAATCATCCAGAAACTCAAATTTTAGGTGAAAGAGACGTAGGTGTACAGAAAAGAAGAACTATTATAGGGACCTCAAGCTATCTAGCATTACTATCCTCCATCGGACCTCAAAATGTAAATGAAGCATGCAAAGATGAATGTTGGGTCAAGGCCATGGATGAAGAACTTGGGAAAATTGAAAAGAATGATACTTGGGAATTAGTTCCTAGACCTCATGATAAAAATATTATGGGAACTAAATGGATATTCAAGAACAAGCTGAATGAAAATGGAGAAGTCATTAGAAACAAAGCTAGACTTGTTTGTAAAGGGTATGCTCAACAAGAAGGTATAGATTTTGAAGAAACTTTTGCACCTATTGCCAGAATTGAAGCCATAAGGATGTTTCTTGCTCTTTTCAGCTTTCAGAAATTCAAATTATACCAAATGGATATAAAATTAGCCTTCCTTAATGGATATTTAGAAGAAGAAGTTTATATTGAACAACCAGAAGGATTCATTCTTGGAAATGATGCAAATCTTGTATGAAGACTCAAAAAGGCTCTCTATGGTCTAAAGCAGGTTCCAAGGGCTTGGTATTACCACCTTGACAAATATCTATACCAACAAGGTTTTAGAAAAGGTTCTACAAATAGCATTCTATATACAAAGATTGAAACTGATAAATTGCTAATTATTATTGTTTATGTTGATGATATCATTTTTCGGAGCAATGAAGAATCCATGAGTCAGAATTTTGCTTCAGTAATGCAACAAGAATTTGAAATGTACTTGCTTTCTTCACTTACCTATTTTCTTGGTCTACAAATTTAATAAACTAAAGATGGTATTTTTCTTTCACAAATCAAATATCTGAAATAGGTCTTGAAAAGGTACGTAATGGAAGATTCTAAATTGGTAGTAACCCAATGGTAATAGGATGCAGTCTCAGCTCAAATGATGAATCAAAAAAAATACATCAACCCACTTACAGATCCATGATTGGCAGTTTGCTTTATCTAACAGGAACCCGACCTGACATCATGCATGCAGTAGGAATAGTTGGAATATTCCAATGGAATCAAATCCAAAGGAATCACACCTTTACGCAGTAAAAATAATTTCCAAATATCTTCAAGGAACTCAGGACTTTGGAGTATGGTATCCTAGAGATGAAAATCTTACTCTTCATGCATATACATATGTAGATTGGGCAGGAAGTGTTTATGATAGAAAAAGAACTAGTTGTGGTGCATTCTATATGGGTTCCAGGTTAGTGTCTTGGTTCAGCAAGAAACAAAGCTCAATTGCTTTATTTACAGCTGAAGATGAATATGTGGCTATTGCATCTTGCTACACACAACTCCTTTGGATGATGCAAATTTTGCAAGACATTCAGATCACATGTACTCCACCCATCTCCATTCAATGTGATAATACCACTGCCATCAGTACTTCAAGAATCCAGTCATGCACTCCAAGACCAAGCACATACCCATCAAGTACCATTTTCTACGTGAACAAGTGATTGAACAAAAGGTCAAATTGGAGTATGTTCCCTCCAAAGAATAGGTTGCTGATATATTCACTAAACCACTGTCCAGAGAAACATTTGAATATATCAGACAAAAGCTGGGAGTAGTTGCTACATCATTTAGTTGTTAAATCCTATTTTTCATAAAAAAGGTTATTATACGCGTGTTTGATGAATTATAGTCGTGTATACATACAGGTTTCTGTGGTTGAAGGAGTGTACATGTTTTTTCATACAAGAAAAAAAGTGGGGCAGACTTTGATATGGGTGCTCTGTCTCATGTTGATGATTACAGTCTATCGATATGCTTTGTTCATTAATTTTTATCTGACTAACAAATATGCCTTGATCATTGAATTGTTAACAATGCATAGGTAGCACAGGTTCATGGGGAGCATTAGCCTTCACACACATTCTGCATTGTTCGCATTATGGTTGATGAGTCCAGTTATGGCTTGAGATATTTATACCATTTGTTGCTTAAGTCATGTAAAAGACTACAGTGTGATATGTCTTCTCATACATTTCAATGAGTCCTATTGGACAAATGATGCAATTTGTATCCCCACTTTGCATGGGATGGATGATGTGATATTTATTATATTTCTATCATGTATAAACAATTGGTATATCCCCACTTGGTTCGGTGGATGATTCAAATTTGGTGTATCCCCACTTGGTTGGGAGATGGATGGATGTATGATTCATTGGTGATAGGAAGGTCATACTCACTTAGTTGAATTATAGAGTCATGTTATTATTTTTCAAAATAATTTTTTGCAGATTCTGCATGTGCTAAGGGGGAGCATGGACCTCGCATGGACGGTTTAGTATATCTCAACATAGGGGGCGATTAATAAGAGAATTCAGCATAATGTATATCGAAAGGGGAGAATATATTGGTCTGCCCTTTTCCCTTGATGTCAAAGGGGGAGAGTGTCTTGGTGTTGTTGTTGCCATCAATTCTAAAGGGGGAGATTGTTGACATTATGATGCAGGTGTTGTCCTTGATGGCAACTCACAAAGGTGACAGTTCACAATGCAACAAGTTAACAACAAAGGATTACAGATCAAACTCCAAGGGTTAAAGAAACAGAGGTATACGCTGGTTCACTTTCTCAAACTAGCGTATACACATGGGAGCACAAAACAAAAAGAGTGTATATGTACACATGAACTTTCACAGGAGAAAAAGCACGTATGGGATGGAAAATCAAGTTTTTGGTCCAAGCTATTTGGTTAGTGGTATTGACCCTAGGTATTTGGTCCAAGGTATTGGTCCTAAGTGGTTTTGGTCCAACGTATTGGTACTAAGTGGTTTTGGTTTAGGGTGTTGGAAAAGGGCCTAAAGCTATATAAGGAAGAGAAGATCCTAAGTCCAGGTGTGCAAGCAATAATATTCTAAGGAATACTTCTATTTGAAGTACATTTTATGTTGCAGGGTTATGTTTGGGACTAGATCTGAAATATTCATGTGCACCTTGAGTTCAATATCGATTCAGGAATCATGAGACTTGAAATGACTTATTCTTTAATGATCTGATATTGGTTGAGACTAGATCTGATGTTTTGTGCCTATTCTATTCGTTATCTATCATTGATTTGGGTTTGTCTGAAGTCTGGAATTGCAACAAAGTTCTGAGTCAATATTTGCAGATCTGTACGCAAGTTCGTCTCAGCCAAAGAGTGTATACACGTAGGTTCGGTTGTTTCAAGTAGCGTATACAAAATAATTTTCTTTTTTTAGATCTAACGGATCTGTCTGATCAAATTACGTTGCTTTGTTGTTGTCTGTCAATGAAGTCTTCTTAGATCGGAATGTAAAACTGAATGCATAAGGAGGCTGGCATTTGATTGATTGATTGTATAAGTGAGAAGAAGTGATCTCTGTCACTACCTGTGTAAAAATTTGTAAGCTAATAGTAGATATTTAGTATATTGATGGTTTATGTAGATTTGATTCAAAAGTTTATGTTTGGAGTAGTTTTGAAGGTATACGTAGGTTTAATTCACGGAAGTAGTGTATACAGGCAGTTTGGGTTCTGCCAAGTAGTATATACACTCTAATGCATGATTTTTGAGGTTACAACTGGTTCTGAATGATGATGCAAGGTTCTAGGTTCAGCACAATGTTCTGGTGTGAGTGAGCTAATTGTTAAGATAAACTAAATATTAGTTGATGTAGTTTAGGTTTAAAAGTTTTGATGGGTCCAGTGTGAAAATTTGATGAAATGTGGCCTTCAGATTGTGGTGTTGTGATCCAGGAGTATCAATTCTAAAAATTCACAAAACATGGTCCCTGGTGGAAGAGTGGAGTTTCCAGTAGGCTAGCACCTACGTACTAGTAAACATATTGGCTAGTACAAGAGCTAGGGTGTTGTAGTTCCCTTCCAGTAGAAGCTAGAGAATGAGAGATGGTTGTAACCTTCTGTAGGTTAAAATCTTGCATACTGGTATGAGTCTACACCATTACAAGATTGTAAACATATTTTCTTACTATTAAAAGAAGAAAAAACGAGAGCAGCAGGCGGTTTTTACCCACATTGGGTTTGCACCTTAAATCCTTGTGTTCATGTGTGAAACTTATGTGTGATGCTTTACTTTTCTTTTACTGCACTCTCTAATAAGTTACTGATGTACTGCTTTAATCTCAACACATGATAAATTGTCTAAATCACATGCTCTTTGGATATACGCTGGTTTATTGAATCACGGTTGTGTGTACATGATAGTTCACTTCACTGAAGTAGCATACATAAATATGTTTGGAAAATAAAATTATTAATATGATAACACTGGTTCACCCCCCCTCTCAGTATTATTTCCAACATTCAATTCCCAGGGGTCCCTTGACCTGAATTCGTTAACCATGAATGTTGAAGTGGTAAACCTCCCTATTATAATTTATAGGGTCTAGGGTCTTTCCTAATTTTGAAACTATCATAGATTTATGTTTCTTCATTTTCGTACTTGTACACTTTGAATTGAACTATCTGGATTATTTGGTGGCATTTAATTGCCTTACCTCATTGAATATTTTACCACAATATTTCCTTTCTATAGGGTTTTGTGTTTATTTTCACAGTTTTCTTTGAGGGATTTAAGAAATATATTTATTCAGTTGTTCTGTTTCTTTTAAAAAGAAAAACTTAATAGCAGCTAAATTTCTTACCCATCATAGCTGCAGGTACCACATCAAAAAAATTTCATATATGACTTAAGTTGACTTGCCATTCCTTGTCACAAAGGATACCTCAACACCAACCCTAATGTATAAAATTCATGACTCCTTAGGTTCAAACTAGCAACATGAGGGTGTAATCAATCTTCAAAATCCAACCCATACCTTATCGAAGGCAATAAATTTGTAAGAGGAAGTGGTAGTTTGGGGATTCTTATCCAATTACCAATCTAGGCTTGAGATCCACTTAACAGGGGAAGTTGAGATCAAGGGATAAGAGATATGGCCTCCAAGATAGGATTCAATTTCTTTATCCATGGTGAATGGTTAAAACTACCTTGGAAGCTCCTGGATGATGAAGGTTAGGAAATATCTTTCACTTTTCCAGAATTTCTAGAATCAGCGCACCTGGAGTAAGGAGAAAGTTGTGCTTATCATCATTGGTGACTAGGCATGCAACATGTGTTGAACTCATGTGGGCTAAAGGGCCACATGCATTGGGGCATAAAACAATGATTTTGAGGAGACATTCTGAGAAACTTAGAGTTGTTTGGAGAAGTGATGCTTAGGGGTTTGTGAAGGGATGATGAAAAAATGTATATGAATGTTGAATAATTGAGTTTGCAAGCCTATTGACAAGATGTGACAAATGGCTCGTAACAATATCCATTCTCACCATAGTATTAAAGGTAACCCTGTAAAAATTCCCATTCATTTATATGTGCATTTTCATAGCTAAAGAAAAGAGAGAAGAGGGAAAGGCTCAACTTCTGGTTATGTTTTCTCTTGTATTGGGACTTCTAGGATAAATTTTGCAAGGATGTTCTTTCTATGTGGTTTTTCTTCCCATTTCTTATTTCATTTATTTCCTAAATTTGAGCAATCTAGTAATTGATCAATTTGTATTGTGAGGAAAATAAATCAACATAATATAAGAACTTAAAATAGTACAATATTTGTTGTGAACAACTATTCTAGTGGAATATCCATGGAAATTTATAAATCATATTGGTATTAAAGTGGTTTTCTTTGGAGTATTTGTGGGAAATTGCATAATCAAGTAACTTTCTTAATAAAAAGATGAAAAGCCCTATCCATGGTGAACAAGTGCATTCATAACAAGCCATGATATTAGTAGAAGACATGTTTGTGAGGATAGAGGAGAAAGTCATTAACATATCTTAAAATATGGCCTTTTTCATAACATTTCCTCTAAGCAAGGTTAGAAAGTTTAGGGAGGCTAGACACTATAACTAAGAGATTAGATTAGAGGGGAAATTAAAAGATCATGAAGATCCATAATAGGATTTAAGGAAATAGAATGATGGCAGTCTGGGTGCAGGAAGGAGTGTTAATCTCCCAAATTGTGACATTATATCTTCTACCTTTTTTTGCGGGTGTAACTGTTGGTTCGATGAGCTCTTTGTCATCCAATGACAATTTTTTGAGCTTCCTTTAAGCTAGCAAACCCCTCCAAAAGTCACAGAGTTCCAATAAACTTCCACTAGTCTGGACCCAATGGTAACACAAACCATAGTTTAATAAAATTTGAAATCCGCCTTGTAAAAACTCGTCGGCACTTCTTCACCGTTGATCTATTCAAGATCCAATGGTCACATCACTTCCCGACTTCAAACTTTCTTCCATTAGATCTAACAGCTCACAAGTATATCGGCCCATTAAGTTGTGCATTCCAAATCCACCCAAAAAGCAGTTTACCTCTCTCTCCTCGTTGTGTATAGAATCGAAGCGAACGGGGGAATTACCATTTATAGTCTTTCCTCCACCCAAAATCCACTTGTGTGTTTCTCCAACCGCTCCTACTCGTTAACTCTCATGTAACATCCTCGCCCTAACACCATTGATCTATCTCGACCGAGATCTATCGGTCCAAAATTAATCTTCATGCGCTATTTCCTTGGTATTCCTCCACTGATCTCGACCATCCACTCAACACACCTAGAATTCACGAGAAACTCAGTTATAAAGAAAAACACAGAATTTAACACAATCAACACAATTTCATTCAATCTCACAGAACACCAATTAAACTTCAAATTTCACAATAACAAAGAAATTTCGAAGGAGATTATCCTTCGGGATTTGACAAGGAATTTCTCATTCACATACACAGAAACTAAATTTTCCCAATTTATCGGATTTACTCCAGGAAAGCCAAATTTCTTGAACAATCAAAATCCTCTTACAATAGTGTGAAAATTACATAAGTATTGGTTCATCATAACAACCAGATCCTAATTCAAAGGCTAAAATTTATTCACCCTATCTGTCTTGCGAGACATTCTCCTTGAGAATCTCCACTACATTTAACTAACTAAAATTTATTACATCATGATCAAATCCTAGTTTCTAGCTCTATGCTTAACTAGGAAAACATGGAAATCGATGGCTAAAGGATCCCACTCCTTTGCCTGTAATATTTTTTTGTATTTTTGGAATAATTCCTCGAATTTGTCGTCAAGCCTTATGCTCCTGCATCATAGAATGAGGAAGAGAAACAATGCTCTAATACCATTTCCTCTTCACTCTCCTTATTTATGACAGAAGCAAAAGTGGATATCCATCCTTACCAAAGTGAGATCAATGCAATAAATTTGAATTATTGCTAGAAATAGTCATAGGTCTATGTTAGGTGGCATCATATATAAAAAGAGAAGAATATTTCATTTTCCAAATTGAAGTTAGAGGGTGATGTGTTAACATATTGGGAAGTCACATGCAGAAACTTAGGCTAGAGAATGATATACTACTAACTAAGTGGGAGAATATTAAATCCCTCATTACATCGGATCTCTACTTATTGGGTATGTAGAGGACCAATGGATCCATTAGAATTTCTTTAGGAAAGGATATGGGAAAAATATGCAAGATTACACAACTTAATTCAAGAGTGTGGTTATCATCCTTGGTATCCCTGTAAAGAGCCTAGATGTACTCCTCAATTATTTGGAGTTTCTTCGTAGTCATTATTGAAAGAATGTGATCACTTAAAGCATAGGACACTTGATGATATTAGTGTGTAAGTACAATATCTGGAAAATATATGGAAAAAAAGGGAGTGAATCTATTCCAAGCAAAAGAAGCACCAAGTCACTTCCATGGAGGGGAAGAGAAAGTGGGAAGAAAAATACAAGGAGATGATAAAAAGTACACTTCAGTGCAATAATCTAACTAACCGCTACATCCATTTTAGTATTTATGGTCACATTTAAGAAAAGTGTTGGAAAATATGCAAAGAGTTGGATCATATTAATTGTAAGAGAAAGGCTAAGAAGAAGAACCTTCTAGAAGTAGCTTCAAGAGATCAAATAGGAAGTATCTTAGATGTGGATCAAAATATTTCTTGCACTTCATTGTAGGAGGTTAATTTGAGTATCCTTCATCACAAGGAAGATACAGACATAAAAAAACATTTCCATATCAAGACCTAGGTCAAGAAGAAGAAGATATATGCCCTACTTAATTCTAGCTCATAAGACAATCTCATAGCAACAAACATAATTAATAAGCTTTGTTTGGAGATTCGCAATCATCCAAGCCCATACTAATTTGGGCAGTTGAATAAGGATATAGAACTCAACTTCATGAAATAGTGTGATATCAAATTTGTTGTCATCGTATAGTTTATTAATGGAGTAAATTAGATATAACAACCCTTGACATGTGTGGTGTAGTTTTTGGAAGCTCCTAAATGTATTTGAGGTATGCAATGTTCAAGAAAGGAATAAACCAATACCATATTATTAAATATGGGATGTTATACATCAACAATACATACACACGTAAAGGGATACCTCACTGGAAAGTGTCAATCGAGCTAAAAAGTTGGTTATTTCCATTAAGAATTATGTGTTATTTTTCCTAAGAATCAACCATGTGATGTATGTTAGATTTAAATTGAAATTAAGAGATCTATGTTTTAAAAATTCTACACTAGTAATTACATAACAGGAAAGAAGAGAGGATGAAATTATCAAGAAAAGACTAAGTAGCTCAAGAGACAATTTGAATTACTCATAAACTCGTGTATGCATTATTTCATGGCATGAATACATATTTATAACACACCTTCAAAGGAACTAATTTGCTCTAGGTTGGGGTTCCATAGTGTGTGTATACTATAAAATAGAAAAGCATTTTCATTGATCACCTACATGCTTGACATTAGAGTATGAGACCCCAAAATAGAGTATGAGTCTCAAATATGGTTCACTAAGTATAAGTGGTGTGAAAATTAAGTTTGAAATGAATTTTATACTCCCTCATGTAACCCCTAACTCTAAAATACCAAGAAACCTCCAAAATAAATCTGAAAGTCAAAGGATCAGCTTGGAAGATGAGTGTATGAGGTTGAGCTTCGAAGGTGAGTGTATGAGGTTGTGGATAAGGTCGTCCCAGCAAATAAGTGAGGTTATGTGCATTGGCAATTAGAGGCGTTATAGATAAGGTAGTGTGCAATAACATAGAGAAAATTTCCATGTGACTACATCTTTAGTGCCAAGTCACTACCAAATGTCATCTTAGGTGTCACTCCTTACTAAAATAGACTTACTAAATGTAGAAAAACGCTAAAAATATAAGATTATCCCAAATGATAGGGAAAGTCTAGTATTTCATAAATAAAATTAGTCATATATACCCTTAATAATGTATGTAATATGGTCAAATTATGTCCTAAATAAGGTCCTCAAGAGGTCCTAAATGTTCATATACAGTGACACCCCCGATAAGTAGAGAATGGTAGTGTGCATTATGAATGAGTTGCAACAATTTCCACCCATGTTAGGAGCCCATGTACTAGCAACTATGTAAAATAACCAATGAGTCCTTAAAAATTACATCCATTTTACGCTCCTATAACAGCTTAGTCCTAAAAAATTGCATCCATTTCAAGTAAAAAAGAAAAACCTAGTTGTTTCATGTTGAACCTTTTACTTTCTTACAACAATAAAAATGAGAACTCATAGAGTACCAAAAATCCAAAAACTAGTTCTTTGGGTCTTAGTAGTAACACCCACTACCTCACTAACTTCCTATAAAGTATGATGATCCCTTTATAGAATGTGATCTATACCTTCACTAAGTTACTAATGGACTTCTAAATTGGATCCTAAAATCTAACTTGGACAGTATTCAAAATCATCTCACATATGTCCGTGAGAAACATGCGGTGGAGAACTTACCTGTGGTGGAGAGCTTATTGTAGTAAAACCAATGCAAGATACCAAAGAAGGAAGGAAAGACTTTCATGTAAGTATATGATTAGAGGAACTTAATCATGGTATAATTTTCATTAAAACAATTCAACATGAATTTTTAAATTAAATAAAAATATACACATATATGATAATAAGCTAAAAGTTATATATATAAAATATACAATTTTATATCTATATGAATTTCAAATATATATATTAATTATTCAAATACCTATGCCAAGTAGCATTGTTGAAGGTGCCAGAGTACATTGTCTGTTGGGGTAGAATAGATAGTAATGGGTATAATGTTAAATCTGCTATTCAAATTTTATGGCAAAAAATCCTAAGAGCCTTTGTGGCCATGGCATCCCCAATGATTTTGACAACTTGGATGCTCTTGAATTGTAATTTCTCACGCCAGGTCAAACTTAATATAATATCTAATAAACTCAAACCACTCTGGCAAACAAAAAAAAGCATACCAGAATACAGGGAGCAACCAAATCTAATATCATCTGGATGGGATAAAATAAAATAAACATAGCAAGCTGGACGAGCAACCAAATCTAATATCATCGGGATGGGATAAAATAAAATAAACATAGGAAGCTAGCCAAAATCTAAATGGGAAACCCTACAAATCGTTGCCTTCTTCACCATCAGTGGACCGAAGGCTGACACGGTTTATATATTGTGAATATGTCACAGCAGACCTAGAGAAGTAAGCGTTATGATTCGAGCCGAAGGGTGTTTACTGTAATCCACAGTGCTACTCTTCTGTGATGGAACAACCCATATCATTGGAATACATGGGAGTCCACAATAAGGAACACGCTACAGGCTGTGCACATGGAGATCTACTGAAAATTTTACTTCAAAGTTTCTGTTTCAGTTTCATTATTATTTTCTGTTCCGTAATCTTCATTCGTCCGTCGACAAGAATGAGCTGTCAACACCTATCTGAAAGCATTTAAGCCCCCTGCCTTACGAAAATGTTTGGGTCGTCTATACATTAATGGTTCTCCCATATATTGAGGCAAGCTATGTACACCTTCAAATATCTCTGATATCTGATCACGTTCTCGTTATTCCTTTTTCTTCCAACAAACTGCATGGCTGTAATCTCAGAACAATTAAATTTTAGGCCATCATTGTACTTCAATGATGATGTAAGCATTCAGGGACGCACTCGGAGACGATAGTAGATGGTAATTTTGATGTAAGACATGCATGCGGAGACGGATGGTAGATAGAAATATTGAGGAGTCCATAACATTGAATTTCTGGCAAGGATGACGATGCGTAGTTCTTAGTATATATATTTTGATTCAAGGATACAGCGATTTGAAATCCATGATGACGTATGTTTTGGTAACAATGACGTAAGTTTTGGTTTTGTTTATAATATTGATTACCAATTGCATCTGGATGGAAAGATAAAGATAAGGAATTTATATATATATGAATCTGTAATTATGCTACCCTAAACTTTTAGGGTGAATATGGAAAGTTTGTCCATGATAACGTATGTTTTGGTAACAATGACATAAGTTTTACTTTTGTTTATAGTATTGATTACGAACTGCATCTAGATGGAAAGATAAGGAATTTAAAACTTTATATATATATATATAAATAAAAATGAATATGTAATTATGCTGCCCTAAACTTTTAGGGTGAATATGGAAGGTTTGTGTGCACAATATATTCCTTATCAGAAAATCTATATTCAAAAGTTTATTATTAGTGTATTATAATAATGATGATTTAATAATATAGATTTATAGCATTTTTTATATGTACTTTTAATAATAAATAAAAGTTGTTTATTTATAATTTATAATATAATATTTCAGTAAGAGAAATTAATAATCAAATTTCAATGGTGTAAATTTTTTTTAAATATAGTCAATAATATATTTGATTAATAAAATTTGATGTTACAAATTATATTATAATAATAAATAATTTTAATTTTATATTCAAAATCTAATAATCTAATCTATGTTTTTAAAATAATTTTAATTTTATATTTAAAGTTTAATAATTTAATTTACGTTTTTCTAATTATGTAATATATAAAGATCTAATGACTAAGTAAGAATTCGAGATATTAAGTATTAACTATGTGTAAAGTGAAAACACCTTGAGGCTCTTACCACTTGAACCCAATCAACATATGCTAAGTATGTTATCTCGAGGAATTGAACATAGGCTATGAGGAAGCTAATAGCCTATCTCAACTACTCGTCTACCCTTACTACAATATTCCTCTTTTTTATTAAAGGAAATCCTAAACCTTACAACAATGGCATAATAGTCATTTTCCCACTGAGAGACCGACCTTAAACCTTCGTCGACACCATAACATGATACCCTAATCACGACATCTTACAAGTGCAAAATTTGATACCTTTTACAAGATCTAGCAAGTATGAAATTTTTTTGGTTTATCGAATGTGTTTTTCAAATAGGGTCATTGGGTTGAAAGGATTTAGAAAAAATATTTTCATATCTGTTATTTAAATATTTTAACTCAATCAGATTATAAAAAAATAAAAATAATATTTTTTTAATTAAAATAAACAAAATTTTAAATTTTTTAAAAATCAATCCATTTAATGTATCTTTGAAAAAATACATTTAGATACCAAAATTATAATTTCCAATTTAAGTTATTAAAAATACAATAGTTAGTTTTTTACAAAATTTTAATTTATTTAATTAAGAAAATTATTTTAATTGTTTTTATCTTTTTACTAAACTAAAAATATTATATTTCATATTTATAGTACA
>Ga0068618_1000162_pt1 | contig 15624 bp, 24 predicted proteins | sample InSIn2SAF170_2_FD_77423 | JGI IMG/M metagenome (GOLD analysis project Ga0068618, IMG submission 77423) | Clean room microbial communities from NASA Spacecraft Assembly Facility at Jet Propulsion Laboratory, Pasadena, California, USA -... ...
CATCAATGACTGATACAACTCAAATCATAAGCCTCTCTCTCTCATCCTCAATGCTCATGCCCAAAACCATGTGCAAAATCCATGCACAAAACCATAGGTAGGCCAGCACACCTAATATAATGTCCAAAAGAAAAAATTCCCAGGTGTTACCTCGGACCCTGTGCAAGGGGGTGGTAGTGGAAAGAATATAACACAAATCAACAGTGTGTTTCATTGGTTCCACTTACTTAACTGACACATGCGTAGTTGAATCATATCATAGTAACTGTTCATCACATGTTTACTTTGGTTGTCTAGTTACTTGGGTAAATGTGCGAGGAGGGTGTTTCGGTTATGTATTGAATTGTTGAGTTTTTGTATGTAGTTTGTTTGCAGAAAATATATTGAGGCCATGAGCATTGAGGATGAGAGAGAGAGGCTTATGATTTGAGTTGTATCAGTCATTGATGTCTTGTTTTGAGAATTTTATCTTTGTCCTTTAACGATATTCCTATATTTATGTTCATGTCGGGAAACTCTAGTGTTCCAGTTTGAAAATGTATGAAAGGTGAACCAAATAGAGAATTAGAGTTGGAGCTTTGGCAATACAAGGATTGAGAACAAAATTCTTCGTAAGTCCAATGGATCTTGGGCAAGGCTTGTAAATCAAATAGGTTCTTGTAGATTCATGAGTCCAATGGGGGTTGGGAAAGGCTTGTAAATCAAATGGAGTTTGTAGATTCATGAGTCTAATGGTGGTTTGGCAAGGCTTGTTGATCATATAGGATTATACAGAGTCATGAGATGGAGATAATAGTTCATTTCATATTTTTTCCATATTGTACACTCTATGTAATGGTTTGCTCGAAAAATAATAATATATATTGAGCAATGCAGCAACAACAAGGGTGATTTTTCCCTCAGAGAGGGGTTTTCCACCATATATCTTATGTCCCCATGTGATTTGATGTGTGTGTCTCATTGTACATATTTATTTCTTATGATTATGTCTCATTTGTTAATAAAGTTGAAGTTGCATGTGTTAAGATCTAATGCATACTTGTGAAGAAATGAATGGATTAATATATTGGAGAAAGAATGGTAAAAGCATGTGATTGTTATCACTACTGATTCCCCCACTCCCCCCCACCCAGTAGTGATCATGGTTCCAAAAATTGGTATTATATCTCATCTTCTAGTGCGGGTTTACCGCTGGAAGGTAGATCATGGATATCCAGGAAGAATTTGCAGCTGATGGAGTTCCTTTGCTACATGGATCTGATTACATGCTTTGGAAGGTAAAATTTGTAGCATGTCTTTTAAATTTAGATGTGGATATTTTTCTCTCAATTGAATATGGTACACAAGATGAGATTAATGAAGAAGCAAAGAAGATAATTTTGAAGGGATTGTCTAATCATGATGTAGCAAAAGTGAGACATTACAAGTTTGCAAAAGAAATCATGGACAAGTTGCATAGTTTTTATGGAAAATAAAGGATTCAAGTTTATGAAATTAGCGAAAAATCCCATTGCATTCTTCAAAAGAGAGAATGACGAAAAGGATTCCACACTCATAGCAGTAGAAGATCCAAATTTATCTCAAGAAGATAGTGAGAGTAGCCATGAGAGTAAAGACATGCAAATCATTTATCTAAAAATACATCATGAGGAAGTCATGAAGAAGAATGAAAATTTTTCAAATCAACTACAAGATTGAGAATCCTATTGTGTAAGCCTAGAGAAGGACTTAGTCTCCTTGAGATGTGAGATTCAAAAGGAAAATATTCACCTATCTCAATATCCAAAGTTGGAGAAAAGAATTGTTGGCTTGATGAACCCTGACCTAGGTTCAACGTTAGTCAGCCAAGCAAATCCCTACACTACTGGCCCTTTTGGCACCAGTGCATGAAGCATGGACTGAAGTCTCACATGACACAGTATGGGGGATGCAGGAACCAAGTTTTTGCACCCTCAGATGGTTGTGATGTCAATTTTATACCTTAAACCATGCCTTCGCATAGATTCATAAGCCCTTAGGGCTTATCAATGTACTTTCTTACTTGTCTTTCAGAGCCTCTTTGAAGGTATACGATCGTCCTTCGCGCAACCCTAAACAATGATTCAAGTGCTTACACACTTCTGTAACTATGTGCTTACTTTACATTCTTTATACAAAATTTGGGCTTTCCGCCCCAAAACATAGGCTTTTAGCCCCAAAAATGGCTCTCAGGGGAACATGTTCCCAACAGGTCCCCAACACAAACATGTTGACTTGCCCTCAAGTCCTGCTAGCATAGAGATCTTGTCGCAAAGACCTCCTAGCTCGACTTGGACAACTGCTACCTCGGCGGTGCACTGTGTTGCCATCTGCTTCATCTCCTCAACCAACTGCTCCATTTCTAGCCCTGTGTTATATGTTTATATCTTCTGCCGAGTCTCCTATAGACTAGCCATCTTACCTTCAATAATGGCCATGATCAAATAGGCCTCATCCAACTAAGGCTTTAAGTGAGCCTTCAGCACTGCTTCCTTATGTTGAGCTTCATCTACCTGCACTTTCAGTGCCTTTGTCTCCTGCAGCTTTGCTAGCCTCTGTGTAATGGCAACAGTGTGCTTCATCACTTTAACTTCGTCATAGCACTTTACAGCTCCTACACCTATTTTTCTAGCTTCTACACAGTGGGATCTTCTTGCAGGCTATTAACTACCTCGAGCAACTGCTCAAAGAGCACAGTGCAACCCTTAATTTCCCTATGCACTACCACCACGACGTCTGTTATAGCTAACTTGCACTTCTCTCTGATTTTTGGTAGAGTCGAGGGTTGGGCCTTCAACTATAGTTTTGCAATTTTTGAGGTTCAGTTCCTACTGAACTTTTTTCAATTCAGTTCATGCATTGTGCACTCTAGCAACGAGCTTGTAAGTCCACACATCCACTGGCTCAGCATCAGGAATATCTAGTTCTAGGATAGACCTGCATGCCTCAGTCACTACCTTAGCCATACGCTCATTCTTGTCTGTGATGGCATTCATAAGGTCAATAGTGAAGTCCCTCTGCATAACCATCTGAGCGTTGTTGACTTTCTGCTCACTGATTACTTGTAATGTGTGTTGTTCATGGGCTCGCATTTCCATGATCACGCCATCCTGTAAAAGGTAAAGTGCCTCACTGGGAAGTGTGACCAAGTTAATTCCAACTCCCTTGAGTGAGCTGACAACGGGTCTGTCAGCTTCGATCTCTATAATTAGTGCTCCATTTGGCAGCACTATTTCCCAGGGATCACGTGTGCGCACCATCCCTGCTGCTTCTGAGGTGCCAGGCACCAAACTAGTTGATGTCGTGCTGCTCCAACCCACACTGGTCTGTACCTATAATGTTTGGATCTACAGCTCATGCAGACCCATCTGAAAAGCACCTAAGGCCTACTCCTACTATAGCTCAAATTGTTGTAGCAGTTCTGCAGTGGCATCCCTTACCGTATCATCTATGTTGTTCAAGTACCCCTCTGTTAGGGTGATCGGATCGAGAAAAGTCTTGCTTGCCTTGGATTTTTTCCGCAACCCTACTTTCTCCACATATCTATTGCACTTGATACGAAACAGAGTTGTCTCTAGGTCCAATCCTCCCTGCTCTGACTGCTCATCCTCTTCCTATCTTGATCTAAATTGGATCCATAAAGAGAAATAAATAGAACCATGGTTGTACCAGATCGGGACAAACTTCAAATAAATTACAACAGTGATAAAAAACACCTCTAAACTAGTGGTAATGGCAGCCAGTGTGGAATGACGAGGACCTCAGTCAAAGTGCACTAACTGAGGCCCATGGAGACTGCGGGAGGTGAATTTAGCCCCTAGGAGGCTCGAATTGGGAAACAGAGGAGGTTTTTGATGCACGATTAGCGCCTAGAAAAAAGCCCCAAAATGGGGAAGCCTCGAGCACTCAGTCGCATGGGAGCCGGAAAATCGTCGACAAAAGGCTAAAGGACAAGGTGGGACTTTCACTCCAAAAACCGGCGGTATTGATTGAGGGCACCTTGAAACAGTAAGCAGAATTGGCGAAAATGGAGTGATCCCACTTAGCGGTCAACCCGTCGCAAGCGGAGGAGGGAGAAAACTATTGTTGATCATGCGTTAATGGTTGAGCAAGTCAACTGCGTGAAACATGCATATGGCGTCAGATCTGGAGGCCCCAGATCTAACGGCAGAGATCGCGCTCGATGTGAAAACGGAATCGACGGGGGATTAAGCCGCAATTTGTAAAGATTTGACGTTCGATTTGACTGCCAAGGTGGCAGAAGACTTGTTCCATGACGTAATGGAAAAACCAAACCGACGAAGTGAATTGGCGCAGCTGCAGGAGGACATGTTTCCACTCCCTGTGAGCCTAATGATGATGCTGAACAGGGAACTCCAAGTGAAGTTGTAGCAAGCGATCTGACGGGAGGTGGAAGAGGAATCGAAGAGCCATAGGTACGAATGGTTTTAAGACATGAAAAGAGAACATAACACACACCGAGAGAGAGAGGAAGAACAACCAGAACCCCGAGAGGAGGATGGAACACAGAAAGGAAGAACAAAGAGAAGAAAGATAGTGAAGCAAAAGCAGAATGGAAGACAGAGGGCCGAGCTGACTGCAGGCAGCATTGAGCACTAGAGAGCTTGAGGGATTCAAGCCATCCCAGAGAGGATCTGTTCAGACTGAGCACCACATTGGGTTCTCTCCATTGTAGACTAGAAGGTCATAGAGCTATTAAGGAAATGAGTCTATGTACTCTAGTGGATTGGGGAATCCAAGAACCACCCTACCAAGCAAATTCTGTTTCAGGAAACTCACATTGAGCTCCTTCATTGTAATTCTCTGCTTCAAGACACAATAAAAGAAGGCCATCACTGAGAGCTAGACTGGAGACATAGCCCTCAAGGATAGGGTGAGCTCCTTATTAAATTTTTGTGTTCTTGTATTGCTTACTGTATTTCTTTGTTATTTTCCATTTCAAGTGTCTGTGTATTTGCAATCTAATCGATCCATTGCTTAAATAACATAGACACACACACCAAAATATGAGTCTGTAATACCTTCATTTAATAAATCTTTAATTGAGGTCACTCAGATGGTGATTATTAAATCAAGTGGTATTAGAGCTCTAGGCTGTAAGGTTAGACAAGCTTGTGTTGTCATAGCTGTTGAATGCTCACTAGATCAAAGCTCAAATTAGGAGAAGGAGACTTGGTCAAAACTAATCCTGAAATTGGGAGAGTCTATCCTCAGAAGACAATGTCAGAGAAAGGTTCTATGGGGCCAGATCCTTAATTCACAGATAGTTTCCTATCTATAAATTCTATGGTAGAAGAAATGTATAGGGACTTTAGAAAGCACAAGGATGAAGATTCATCAGGTTCTAAACAAGATAAAGAAGAAGATGAATCTCATTCACATGACCACTCAAAAGGAAAAGGGAAAGAGGAAAGCTTTCTCACACCTCCTGATAGCCCTATGCATAATAAGAAAGCATCTTTGATTAAGTTGGATGTTAAATTTGACTTTCCTATATATGATGGAGAGCTAAATGTTGAAAAGTTGGACAATTGGATTAGACAAATTGATGTGTATTGCAGAGTGCAAAACATCGACTCGGACAAGAGGAAAATTTAGTTGGAAAGCCTATGTCTAAGATGAACTACCTTGGTTTGGTAGGAAGGCAGAACCCAATATGACATGAAGAGACATGGGAAGACTATCTCTGTTTGGAGTGACTTTGTTTCTGCAATCAAGAAGTACTTCTATCCATTGGCCTACATGTAACAAGCCATGATGAGTTGGAAAACTCTTTGGCAGTTGAAAGGGAAAAGTGTGTAAGGGTACACTCAAGAATTTAGAAAGAGACATTGATTCTAGGGATCTAATTAGACTCACCAGAGACTCTTTTGAAGTACATTGGTGGTCTACACAGCTACATGAGGCATACCATCCTCATTTTTATTCCCACTAGTATAGATGAGATATTTGTACAAGCTACTCATCTAGAAGCTAGAGGAAAGAATGGAAATCTAGAAGTTAGGGGACCATGCCACCCACTGCAAGCAAGAGCAAGGAGAAAAGAAAGTAGAAGTGGAAAGAAAGGAAGGCTAACACTGCACAGAAAGGAAAAGCTTCATGCACTCACTATTAAAAGGATGGGCATGATGATGAGCACTGTTGGATTCTACATCCAAAGCTGAGACCTAAGAAGTCCAAGGGCAAGAAGAAGAAGATTTTTGCAGCTATTTAGAAAGATTTGGGGTCTAACTCGGGAGATGAAACAATCATTGCAGCCACAAGTATAAAAGGTAAGAATTCTGAAGCATCTACTAGTAATTCTACTCAAACTATTATTGATGAAGAATATGAGAGAAAATTACATGAGCTTTTCCATATTCGAGTTATTTCCAAAAATCAAAAGATTGATACTTTGTTTTATAGTGGCTCACAACTAAATTTGATTTCTGAAGAAATTGTAAAGAAATTGGGATTAACAACCACACCTCACAAGAAACCATACTCATTAGGATGGTTGAATGATAAAGCACAGCTATAAGTGGCTAGACAGTGCAAACTCAAGTTTTCTTTTGGGTCAGCATTTGTAGATGAGGTTGAGCTAGACATAATTCCTTTGGATATATGTAGAATTGTTTTAGGAAGTCCTTACTTGTATGATAGAAAATCTATTTTCTATAGAGATGAGAACATGTATCTACTTGTTAAAGATGGAATTGAATACTTTGTAAGAGCTCACAAACTCAAGAATAATTATACTCTCATAAATTTTGAGCAGATGAAAAGAATGATAAATTCATGCAAACATTCTTACTAATGGTTGTAAAGGAAAATAAACCTGATAAAACCAATGTATTTGAGGGCTGTAATGCTCAAAAACAAGTTGATATAGAAAGGATTGTTTCAGAATATAATGTTCTGTTTCAAGAACCTAAAGGTATACCACCCAAAAAGGAAATAGTACATGATATTATTTTGTAGCAAGATGTTCAATTGCCTAACATTGGAATGTACTAGTTGTCTGCTTTAGAGAATGCTGAAATCAAGAAGCAAGTGCAGGAGTTGCTCGAGAAGGGGTTCATCAAGCCTAGCACATCACCATGTGGATCACCAATCATTTTGGTGAGAAAGAAAAATGGCTCATGGAGAATGTGCATTGACTACCGAGCACTAAAAAAGATAACAATAAAAAATCGTTATCCCCTTCCTTGCAAAGATGATCTTTTAGATCAATTGAAGGAAGTTGTTTATTTCACCAAGCTGAATTTGCACAGTGGATACCATCAAGTAAAATTTGCAGAGCAAGATGCGGAAGACTGCTTTCAAAACAAAGCATGGATTATATGAGTGGCTGGTTATGCCTTTTGGCTTGACCAATGCCCCTGCTACTTTCATGAGATTAATGAATGATGTACTCAGGCCTTTTCTTGATGATTTTGTTATTGTGTATCTGGATGACATTCTAATTTTTAGTAAAATGTGGGAAGAACACTTAAAGCATGTTAAGAAGACATTAGATGTTTTGAAAAGAGAAAAACTTTATGTTAAACTCTCAAAATGTGAATTTGGCAAAACATCTCTAAATTATTTGGGTCATATAGTAGGGGGTGGTGAATTGAAAATAAATCCCTCTAAAGTGGCAGTCATTGTAAACTAGCCTAAACCCCAAGTCTGCTACAGAAGTGAAAAGCTTCTTAGGAGAAATGCAATATTGGAGGAAGTTCGTTTCTAAATTTTCCTCAATTGCGGCTCCCTTACTTGCTTTGACAGGATTGAACAAGGTGTTTCAGTGGGGAGGAAAACATTAGAAAGCCTTCAACACCTTGAAAGAAAAGATTAGTACAACACCTATACTAGCACTGCCTAATCTACAAAGACCATTCGAGATCCAAATAGATTCCATTGACTATGCCATGGGAGAAGTGTTGACACAGTACGGTAAACCCATATGTTATCATTCTGAGAATTTTAATCCTATAGTAGCTAACTATCCTACATATGATAAAGAATTGTATGCATTAGTTCATAGTGTAAAAAAGTGGAAACATTACTTAATGGGAAAAGAGATAGTAATACATACTGATCATCAACCACTTCAATATCTACACTCCTAGACTAAGTTGTAGCAATCAAGACACTACAAATGGATGGGTTTTCTACAACAATTTCACTTAGTCATCAGATATGAAAAGGGCATACAGAACAAAGTTGTAGACAAGTTATCTAGACCCATTATAAATGTATCTACTATACTTAAGGATAATTCTGTACTACATGAAAGCTACATTGAACAATATGCTCAAGATATAGACTTTAAATATGTATATGCAACTTTGAGTCAAGGAAGAAAGGTAGAAGAATTGGATTATCATGTGAAGGACTGACTCTTATATTACTATGGGAAAATCTGCATTCCACAAACTGAGAGAGTAGAGATAATTAGAGAGGCACACACTTCTCTGATATCAGGTCACTTTGGGGTAAGTAAAATAGTTGCATAGCTGCAAAGGTTTTTCTATTGGCTGAAAATGAATGAGACAGTATCTAGATATGTAAGACAGCACACTATGTGTGCTAAAAGCAAGCTCAACAATAGAAAACTAGGCTTGTACACTCCCCTACCAGTTCCTTCTCACCCTTGGGAAAGTGTTTCCATCGATTTTGTTGGAGGATTTCCTAAGTCTAGAAAGGGTCATGATTATCTGTATGTGGTTGTGGATAGGTTCAACAAAATGGGTATTTTGATGCCTTGTAATAAACAGATTACAGCTGAACAAACTGCAAAACTATTCTTTGAACATGTATGGGTTCATTTTGAATTACCCAATTCTATTGTATTTGATTGAGACACCTGATTTGTGGGGAAGTTTTGGTCAACTCTACTGGAGGTAATGGACACCCAACTAAAGAAAAGCATAGATTTTCATCCACAAACCGATGGCCACACAAAAGTAGTTAACATGAAAGTAATCCAATTACTTAGAGGATATTGCAGCAAACATCCTAAGCTTTGGGATGAACATTTGTGTTATGTACAACATGCTTACAACAGAGCAAAACACTCTTCTACACAAAGATCTCCTTTTGAGACCTGTTTTGGTTTCATACCAACGTCTCCTTTGGATTTCGTCTTTGGTAAAGATACCATAGTTGATGGACATAGTGATGTGGAAAAGGCAACTAAGTTCATTGAACAGATCCAAGAGATCCACCAGGAAGTATAGGAACAGCTAAAAAAGAGGCAAGCCAAATACAAGGCTAGGCATGACAAGCATTGGATGGAGCATAGTTTTCAAGTTGGAGACCAGGTCTGGTTGTATATCAGCAAGGACAGGATGCAAGGTGAAGGTAAAAAACTAAATCCTATCAGGTATGGACCTTTTAGGATACTTGAAAAGATTGGTGAAAATGCTTTTTTCCTTGATATACCAACTTACATGCACATCTACTCAGTCGTAAATGCAAATTTCTTGAGATTGTTTGAACCTTCAATGATTGAGGATCCTGAAGAGAAAAGTCCATTGCCTTCTATTGATGACCTACTGCTTGAATATCTGAATGAATTGCAGGAATACATAGTCTTGGACAGGAAGGTGAGGACAATGCACAGAGGAGATGTAGAGTACCTCAGAATTGGACTCTAAGGTTTGAAGCCAAGCAGTGCAAATTGAATTGAGATTAAGTGAGTGAGACAACAGTACCCTCACATAGCTGATGCTTGAAAGAAAACCAACTTTTGGTGGTCCAAAATATTTTCAGTGGGAAGGTCGTGATCCGAATTGGATCCAGAAAGAGAAATAAATAGAACCATGGTTGTACGAGATCGGGAGAGACTTCAAAGAAATTACAACAATGATAAAAAAAACACCTCTAAACTAGTGGCAATGGTAGCCAACATGGAACGATGAGGACCTCAGTCAAAGCGTGCTAATCGAGGCCCACCGAGACTACGCGGGAGGTGAATTTATCCCCTGGGAGGCTTGGATCGGGAAACAGAGGAGGTGGCGCTAATCACGCATCACTGGGTGAAAAGCCCAAAATGGGGAAGCCACGAGCAGTCGGTCGCATGGGAGCCAAAAAACCATGGAAAGAAGACTAAAGGATAAGGTAGGACCCACACTTCGAAAATCGGTGGTATTGACCAGGGGCACCATCAAATGGTAAGCGGAATTGGAAAAAATGGAGCGATCCCACTCAGCAGTCGACATGTGGCAAGCAGAGGAGGGAGAAAACCGCCGCTGATTGCGCATCAACGGTCAAGCAAGTCAACAACGTGAAATGTGCATATGGCGTCGGATGTGGAGGCCCTAGATCTAATAGCTAAGATCGTGCCCGATGGGAAAGCGGAATCGACAGGGTATTAAGCCACAGTTTGTAAAGATTTGATGTCTTATTTTACTGCCAAGGTGGCAGAAGACTCATTCCACGACGTAACGGAAAAACTGAACCGGCGAAGTGAATTGGTACAGCTACAGGAGGACATGTGGCCACTCCCTGTGAGCTTGATGATGATGCTGAATAGGGAACTCCAAGCGAAGCTGTAGCAGGCGATTCGACAGATAGTAGAAGAGAAATCGAAGAGCCATGGGTACGAATGGTTTTAAGCCATGAACAGAGAATAGAACGCACGCTGAGAGAGAGAGAGGAAGAACAGCCATAACCCTGAGAGGAGGATGGAATACAAAAAGGAAGAACAGAGAGAAGAAAGACAGTGAAGCAAAAGAAAAATAGAAGACAGAGGGCCGAGCTAATCACAGACAGCATCAAGCACTAGAGAGCTTGAGGGATTCAAGCCATCACAGAGAGGATCTGTTTGGATTGAGCACCACATTGGGCTCTCTCCATTGTAGACCAGAAGGTCACAGAGCTGGTAAAGGAAAGAGTCTGTGTACTCTAGTGGCTTGGGGAATCCAAGAACCACCCTACCAAGCAAATTCTATTTCAGGAGACTCATATTGAGCTCCTTCATTGTAATTCTCTGCTTCAAGACACAATAAAAGAAGGCCAACACTGAAAGTTGGATTGGAGACATAACCCTAGACAATAGGGTGAACTCCTTATTAAATTTTTGTGTTCTTGTATTGCTTACTGTATTTCTCTACTATTTTCCATTTCAAGTGTCTGTATATTTGAAATATGATCAATCCGTTTCTTAAATAACATAGACGCACACACCAACATATGATTCTGTAATAACTTCATTTAATAAATCTTTAACTGAGGTCACTCATAGGGTGATTATGAGATCATCTGTCTCTGGGGAAGTGACTTTTGACTCTGGTCAGATCTTCACTCCTCTTCCTCCGCTTATCCACCCGTCTGCTTCCCGGCAACATGATCTACCTTGGCCTTGTCCTCGGCCTCCTTTTTTTGCTTCATGGCCAACTGTTCCATCTTCAAACTTGGCCTCTTCCTTCTTTCTTTGCACGACAAACTTGCTAGACCCAGCTATCAAGTCCAAGGCAGTGCTCCAATCTACCAGCTAGTGGTCGAGGACTGCTGCAATCGAATCTTCTATGGCCAGGTATGGCAAGTCATGCCACATTGGCTCAGGATAATTTCGTGCGTGGATCGAAACATGGTGGAAATTAGCCTTGAACTACACATATTCTTGAAGATTCTCAAAATTGGTTGGCGACAGCCACGGTTTATGGTTGATGGCCATATGGATGCTCATCTCCATCAAGATCCAGAAGATATTGTTGTCCTTAACCCTTTGAGGGTCCTTTGTAGCCCATAGTGAAGCGAACTTCGCGGCTTCAGGCAGGTCTGGTGCAACCGAAGGAAACTAGTTATCCTCTGGTAACTTCCATACAACCAGAACTATGGACAGTAGCAACCATGCATAGTGGAATGTCTTATTGTGATCTTCCACTTCTCAGCGATTCACGAGGAACTCATCACAAATGTAGCGCACCCATTTAAATTGAACGCCCTTCATGCACTAGCCCACTAAGGCTACTACTAGTGCTGACACTTCGTCAGCATGACACTTCCGCATAATCTTTCCTACCAAGATTTGCATTGCTACTTTTATCACAGGGTCAGTGATACTTGAAATGGCGTAGCCACGCAGCTTCTTTGCAAGCTTCAACTTATCCTTCATCGCTTTAGTGAGGTCACGTTTGTGGGTCTTTCCACCAAACACCATGGTTGGATATTCTCTTGAGTGTGGCAACCAAGTGATCCTATGGATCAGCATGTCTGTGATAGGTATAAGCTCCTCCAGCCATAGACACCCATCGTACACCAAGCACAACAACTATTTGATGACTATCATCGTGATGGGCACACAATTGTTGTGCGGCACCCATAGCAGGTTTAGTGGGCCTGCATTGTCCACACCTTTCAACCACTTCCCCAGCTCTAAAGCGGTCACCCCAGTGTTTTTGTGGAAGACACGGTGCATAAGTTGGTTTGCCGCTAAATGCAGGAAATGCTTCGTGTCATCTAAATCTGAATCTTCTAATTTTAGAAGGGAGATATTCCCCACATGTGGTCCTTCAACGATGATTTTGTCTAGTAGTAAGGGTGCGTGTAGGGTGACCTTACTTTCTTCAATGTACTTTGGCACCTTCATCTTGCCCCTGCATGGAGTAATGTACTCAGGTAATTTAGAAATGGGGTCATACCCCTCAACATAAACATCCTCCACCCCCATTTCAATGTCCTCATCACCCATTGGGATTTCTTTGACCTCTTTTTTAGGCTCCAAGTGAACCAATTTTCCCTTTACCTGTGTGGTGGGCTTGTCCCTCTGCGAGTGCTTCCTGGGTGATGCGCACACTGGATGTGGTGTCGCTGTCTGCTTATATTTCTTGTTCTCCAAACCCTCCTTGTTTAGGGTAGGCCTCGGCCTAGGCAACATTGGAAATTTAGGTACTTTGGCTGGTACTTCCACACTCGTAACCTCCAGGGCAGCTCCCTCGACTGCCATCACTACTTTTGGAACAACTCCCTTAGCTGTCACTGCTTCCCCAACATTTACAGTCTTTGCAGGCGTCGACATGATGCTATTCAACAAATCCTATGTCTCCTTTGGAAAATTCTCAAACGTTGAACTCGATATCAAAGCTTCAAAGTATTCATGGTTCATGCGTGCCTGAGAGCTCAATACCTCAATTCTCAAAATGGCAAGTGTTTTTCACTTGGAAGCCATCTGTAATTTATAGGAATTTTCGAATTCAAATCCAACTGTTCCCACCAAAATTGGTTCATTAATGCTAGATTGGTGACATATTTTCAAATATCTTGCCTTTAAATTCCGACTTAAATGCCACCCCCACTCCATTTGGTCACTTTTCCACCGTCAAATCATGAACAGTGACCATAATGGTCACTTTTCAACTGCCCTGCGCAGTTTCTCCATTGGTAGTGTAGTTGGCTACACACTTTTACGAACTCTGTGACATTTATTTGTTTCACGCACTTCTCCAATCACGCATTTCCCCAACCTGGGTAGTGTATTTTATAGTCACGCACCTCCTTTCAGCTTCTAGGAGTGCTAAGACTATGTTTCCCTCATATAGTCACCTAGCAAGATCAGCGGTGTATGGCTTCAATCAACTGCCATTCACCTTCCCTAGGAAGGGTTCTCCATTCAATTTTACCAACTGAACTACTCCACCATCGATAATCTCCTTGATGACATATGGCCCCAGCCAATGCATCCTAAATTTCATTGAAAATTTATCAAACTTGTTGTCATATAATAAAACCAGATCATTTAACTTGAAGTTGTGTAGTTTTGATGTGCCAATCGTGCCATGCCTTTTCGCGGTCCTTTTGAACCTATTGATGAAATCCAACTAGAAATATATCCTCCTCAAGCTCTGCTAGCTTTGTGAGCCTCTCTTCCAGGGCTCCATGTTCCACCATTCTGGTGAATTCCACTATGTGCAGATTAGATACAATGTATTTCATCGGCATCACAACTTCTACGCCATATACGAGCCTGAAAGGCATTTTTCCAGTCAGCTTCTTGCAAGCTATTCTGTAAGCCCATAGCACGTGGACACACACACATCCCAGTTATTTCTCTGAGCATTGTAAACTTTTGTCAGCACACCCTCCAATATCTTATTGAATGCTTCCACCGTCCCATTAGCCTGCAGATGATAAGGCATACTTTTCTGATGATACACCTGAAATTCCTCTGTCAACACGCTGATTGTCTCATTAAGAAAATGTGTACCGTGATTTCTCATCAAAATCTTTGGACACCCAAATCTTGTTAGCACATACTCAAAAATAAATTGTGCTGTTGTTGTGCCTGTGCAATCCTTTGCAGGTTGTGCCTCTGCCCATCTAGTCAAATACTTAGTCACGGTGATGATGTACCACGCCCCTGTCTTCTTTCCTTGAGGTTGAATCAGTCCCACAAAGTCAATTTTCCATTTCTCGAATGGTTGTAACATCACCTGAAGATTCAAAGGAATCTCATCTCTCCATGATGGCTTGTCGGTCCTTTGACATGCATCGCATGCCCTACAACATGCTTTAGAATCCTTATGCAGGGTTGGCCACCACAACCCAGCACATAGAATCTTCTGCAATGTTTCTTTTCCTGCATAATTTTCTCCTATGGCTCCCCTATGAGTGTCAATGAGAATAATTATTCTTTCAAACTCTAGCACATAACATCGCAATATTTAGTCTGGTCCCATTTTGTACAAGTGCCTTGCAATGACAGAAAATTTTGTCGTGCGCACCACCAATTCCTTCTTCTGCTGACTTGTAAATCCTTTTGAAGCTGCTCCCTTCATCAGGAAGTGTATGATATCTTCAAAGTGACTATCCATAATGTGCACTGCAAAAAGTTTCACATTAGGCAGCACTTCCTCTAAATTAGTAGGCTCTTCTCCATTTTCGATGCTCGACAGATGATCTGGTCCTATATTCAACTGTCTAGGTTTCAAAATGAATTCAAAATTGTACCCTTCGAACAACAACATCCATCTACATATCTTCCCCCCCAACATAGGCTTATTGAATAGGTATTTCAAGGTGGAATGATCCGTATACATTGTAAAATGTCTGCCCAGCAAATAGTGCCTAAACTTCTAGAGTGCATACACCATAGCTAGTTCTTCGTGCTCTATAGTGGAATATTTATTCTTAGCCTTGGATAGCTTCCTACTTGAAAACGCTATAGGATGGTCCAAGTCTCCCTCACCAGCTTGTATTAATACTTCTCCCAGTGCAATATATGACGTGTCTACATGTACATGAAATTCCTTCTTCCAATCTTCCAATCCAAGAAGACGAGGATCAATGCGGTGACCATTTTATCCTTCAACACATCCAAGACATTCATCATTCCAACAGAACATGACATCCTTCTTCAATAGTTTCTCTACAGGCGTGGTGATATGTGCATAACTCTTGATGAACTTTATATAGTATCCGATATGCCCCAGTGTTTTGCACAGTTGTTTCATACTCATTGGCGTCTCCAAGTTAATTATCACCATGATCTTCGTGGGGTCTTCCATCAATCCCTGCCTGCATACCACGTGACCCAGCAAGATCCCAAAAGGGACACAAAACAAACATTTCTTCAAATTGAGCGTGATCTGGTATCTCCTACATGTATCTAGCATCAAG
>Ga0068618_1000163_pt1 | contig 15606 bp, 25 predicted proteins | sample InSIn2SAF170_2_FD_77423 | JGI IMG/M metagenome (GOLD analysis project Ga0068618, IMG submission 77423) | Clean room microbial communities from NASA Spacecraft Assembly Facility at Jet Propulsion Laboratory, Pasadena, California, USA -... ...
CTTTGCCGCCATGCCGGTGCAGACTTTTGCGAAGAGCGGAGCGGGTGTTTTTGCAGTGGCAGGCCGGTAAGTCCCCCACCGAACTCCCCTCCGCCTGCCGTTCGTAGATAACAGGCCGCAAGCGGCCAGAGCTACTCCCCTACGGCTCTGAATTCCTACACATCTTACGATTCGTACACCAGACGTTCTGCAGTATTGTCTGCGAGACAGCCAAGCGAGGATTTGAGCCATGATTTCACGGCGGCAGGCAGTCAGCAGTCTCATAGCCACGGCGGCCGCGCCATTATTGCCGCCGGTTCCCAAAGCCGTCGCGCGAGCGGAGCCAGACTTAAAGGTCATTATTGATAGAGTGCTTGCGCATATGGCCGAGTACGACGCTAAACAGGCGCGGCGGCATCTCATCCCGTACCGCTTTGGCAAACCGTTAGCCTGTTTGATCGAAGACCGGCCCACTGCTGCGAGCATGTCGAGCATATCGTCGGAGCCTTTACCTTTGATAGGCAGTTGGGGGCAGCGCCCCCACAGCAAACAACTGACCGATGCGGAGAAATAGCCGTGCGCCGGGTTCGCGGTTATACCGTGCTCCAACGCTCAAACCTTTCCCTGATATCGGAAAAAAAGACAGGCCCGCCCAGGCTGCCGCTCGGGCGAGATACGAGTAGCAATCCCAGTCTGAACTGGCCGCCGCCTTATGCGCAGCTCGTCGAAGCCGAAATAGCCGTCCGGCCGGTGGACTAGGCGGGAACATAGTTGTGATCCCGCTGGATTGCGAGGCCGCGGGCATAAAGCTCGTTGTCCAGTGTCTCAAACGGTTGGCTGCAAAGCGCCATGCGGTCGAAGACGTTAGCTTGCATTGTGAGCTGGTCAATCATGTAGGGCATCCGGTCAATACCCCCGATAACGCGGGGCTTTAGCCGCGCTATCGCATTGCGGCAATCGTCCGCCAGCTCCCGAAGAATTGACGGCGTTAGATCGCCAGGAAGGGGGTGAGAGGGCGCGACGGCAGGTGACACGGCTACAGCGGCCATCCCAAAAATAAGGGTGCGTCGGTCGATCACGGGTTTCCTCTTGAGCTTTAGAAAAGGCGTACCGTCTAGCATATGTTAAACCTCATGCGATACCATACAACGAGGAATTGGTATGGGACGATCTGGGCCCAGCAAAAAATCGGGCGGTATCGGTCCGAGCTTCAGAAGGAAGCAATGGGTACATCCTACGCCGCCTTTATCAGAGATAAAATTTTCGTTTCTTCAGGAAGCCATTCTTGTGCAGGAGTGGAGCCTTGCAGGAAGGCGCGTTTCTCGTGCCATGCTCGGGTCTAACCGTGGATTGCATTCTTGTTGACGCCCGCCCGACTCGGTGGGTATCTCGCCCAATACGAACCTGCTTAGGTGGGGCGTCCATTGCGGCGCACGGGCTGGTCGAAGCGGCAATCATGCAAGGCGTGTTCCCCTTTGCCATTCTGAGGCGGTACAAAATAGCCGCTTAAGATCGCCTGTAATGTCACTAAGAGAGCCGGTACCTCAGCAGGAAGCATCCTTTGGTGTACTTCACGAAAAAGGCGCTAAATGAGTTCGGCATGTGCCTCAAGACCCGATCGCACGAAGCAGGCGACAGGTCATCACGTGCCAGTCGATGCCATAGGGAGGGCCTCACTTACAGCCATTTGGCTGCTTTGAATTTGATATACAGGGCTGCGCAAATTCCGCTAATGGCGGCCAAGACGATGTAGTAGCCAAATTGCGTCTTCAGTTCCGGCATATTCTCGAAGTTCATGCCGTAAATACCGGCGACGGCGGTAGGCACCGCTAGGATGGCTGCCCAGGCCGCAAGCTGCCGCGTGATCGTACCTTGCCGCTGTTGTTCGAGTAGCGTCCCAATCTCGAAGACCGACGTCAAAACATCGCGCAGCCCACCAACCATGGTCTCCACTCGCCGAACGTGATCCAAAACGTCGCTGAAATAGGGGCGTACCTCGGGGTCCATGCAGGGAAGATCGAGGTTCACCAACTTCCGTGCAAGTTCGGAAGTTGGCCCGAGCACGCGCTGAAAACGTATGAGCTGGTGGCGCAGAGTAAACAGGCGCGTTATCTCTGCGCGAGTCAGAAACTCGTCTAGCGCACGTCGCTCCAAAGCCAAAACCTCATCTTCAATCGCTTCGACAATGGGCAGATAGCCGTCAACGATGTAGTCCAGAACTGCATGTAGGACGTAGTCCACCCCGTGTTTTAACAAGGCCGGGGCGGCTTCGAGTTGACCACGAAGTTCTGTGTGGGCTCTTGTCGAGCCATGCCGGACCGTGATGACGTGGTTTTCGCCGACGAAGACAGAGGTCTCACCGTAGACTATGAGGTCCCCATCTAAATGCGCCGTCCGTGCCACAACGAAGAGCTGATCACCGTAAACGTCTAGCTTGGGTAGCTGATGGGCTTTCAATGCGTCTTCAACAGCCAGTGGGTGCAGATTGAAGTTGGTCTGGAGAGTGCGCAGTTCACCTTCGGACGGCTCAACGACCCCGATCCATACAAACTCTGAGCGGTCTTCTGCACAAGCTAAAGGCTGGTCGAGCGGAACTGCCTCGACCCTTAATCCATTTCGATAGAGATAGGAGGCGACTACACTCATGCCCTAATCGCTCCTTCTCACGCCGCGAGGCTTCGCATCAGCGAGTGTTGCAACCAAAGCCGAGAATGCTGGCCGTGCACGTCTCAGGCAACACCTCTGCTGAGGCGTTCGCAATCCACAACTTCACGAAACCCACAACCTACTACGACATACTCTGGGGTTAGGGCCTTGGCCTTGGCTCCTGTATCGCTTCTGAGACTCGTAAAGCATTCGTCGGAAAAATCGACGTGGTGTCCAAGAGGCGCAAACAACCTTCGCGTTTCGTGAGCCCTACTAGGTGGCAACTCAATGTACGATATGGAACCTTCCACCTGACGTTGGGTTTGCCCGCAGTGGGATGGTTCTGCCCTTAAGCAGTCCCAGTGCGTAAGGCGGTTTCCGATGACGACCAATCCCCCTGTTATTCTAGTCGTCGAGGATGATCCATTCTTAAGAATGGTCGCGGTGGATTTACTCATGGAAGCTGGCTTTGACACATTAGAGGCGCCAGATGCGGGCTTCGCCATTGGTATTCTGGAAAAGCGCGCAGACATTACGTTTGTTTTTACCGACATTGACATGCCGGGCGAGATGGACGGATTGAAGCTGGCAGCTTGCATCCGAGACCGCTGGCCGCCAATCCACATCGTCATCACGTCGGGCCACAAATCTCCGCAAATCTCTGATCTGCCGCTCGGCAGTAGGTTCATCGCAAAGCCCTATAACGTGGATCACGTTACATCCACTTTGAGAGATATGGCAGCTTAGCTGTGCGAGATGTAATTGCGCGGCAGCTCTGAAGGAGGTCCGTAGCCAAAGTATAGCTTTGCAACAGCGACAGGCTTGGGCGTAGCGTTGTGTACATCTTGATATTGGGACAAAGACAAGGGCTAATAGGTCAGCTACCGCAGCCTCGGCATCGTCAACAAGAATGTGACTCTTCGGCTTCGGCCAAACCATATAAGGCTCTATGACCGCTCTCGTCCGAAATCATGTTCATGTGAAAGGCAGTCGCCAACGCGCGATGATTTTCGCCCATGGTTTTGGCTGTGACCAGAATATGTGGCGGCTAGTGGCCCCCGCCTTTGAAGACGAGTTCAAAACCGTGCTTTTCGATCACGTTGGTGCGGGTCACTCTGACCTGAAAGCCTACGATTCTGTAAAATATGCATCTCTTTCTGGGTATGCGGACGATCTTGTGGAAATTTGCCGGGAACTCGCTATCACCGAAGGCGTGTTCGTAGGCCACTCGGTCAGCGCGATGATCGGGGTACTGGCCTCAATCAAGGCTCCAGAAATTTTTGAAAGCTTGGTACTTGTTGGCCCTTCGCCTCGGTACATCAACGATAACGACTACGTCGGCGGTTTCACCGCCGATGAAATCGACGAGCTTCTCGAGACTTTGGATGACAATCATATGGGTTGGTCTGCAGCAATGGCCCCTGCCATCATGGGTAATGCTGACCGTCCCGAACTTGGGAACGAACTTGCCAGTAGTTTTTGTCGCACTGATCCTGCAATTGCAAAAGCATTTGCACGCGTTACGTTTACCTCTGACAACCGTGCTGATCTGCCGCGCATAACGGCTCGCACTCTAATCCTACAATGTCGGGACGATATTATAGCTTCCGAGGAGGTTGGGAAGTTCGTACATGAGCAAGTCGCAGAAAGTCAGTTGATTTTCCTCGACGCCACCGGCCATTGTCCAAATTTGAGCGCGCCAGCAGAAGTCATTGCTGCAATTCGTAAATTCGTCTAATGATCAAGAAAACTCCGGAACCGCCGTTTGAAGATTTGGAAGACCTCTATGAGAACGCTCCTTGCGGCTACCTCTCATTGGGGCCTGACGGTCGCATCGTCAAGTCTAATAAGACGCTCTCGTCGTGGATAGAGATTCCTCCCGAGCAGCTTCTCGGAAAGAAATTACGCGATCTGCTGAACGTGGCAGGCCGAATGTTTTATGAAACTCACTTCGCGCCGCTCTTGCGTATGCAGGGATATTTCTACGAAGTGGCTCTTGATCTTGTGTGCGGCAATGGATCAAAGCTCGCGATTTTGGCCAATGCAATCGAAAAGCGAGACGAAAATGACGAGTTACTCTTCACGCGAATAACGCTTTTTCAAGCGACTGAACGGCGCAAATATGAACGGGACCTTGTAAGCGCCCGCGCCGCGTCTGATGCTGCTGGCGTTGCAATGCGCTCTGAACTCGAACTTGGAAGAGAAACCTCCGAGTTAAGAGAACAATTTATCGCCGTCTTAGGCCATGACTTACGCAACCCGTTAGCCTCGATTATTGGTGCAACGCGTATGCTGAGGAAAGAGGTTCAGACAGACAAGTCCATACGGTATCTTGATCTGATGCAGGACAGTGTTGCCCGAATGTCCAGTCTGATCGACAACGTTCTTGATTTCGCACGGGGACGGTTGGGTGGCGGCATCACCTTGGATCGCAATGGAAAGCTCCTAAAGCCTATTCTACGCCTTGTCGTTGATGAACTCCTTTCGGCTCACCCTGACCGCCAAATCGAAGCGAGATTTGACTTCTCTGACCCCATTAATTGCGACTGCGGTCGGTTGGGTCAAATGGCGTCGAATTTGTTGGGAAATGCTATTACACACGGAGCGATCAACGAGCCAATACGCGTAAACGCGACCACTCATGACGGATTTTTTGAACTCCGGATTGCCAATGGCGGACCGCCGATTCCTGACGCGGCGATGGCGAAGCTTTTTCAGCCATTCTTCAGAGGGGAAGTCCGTCCTAGTCAGCAAGGGCTAGGTTTAGGTCTTCATATCGCCTCTGAAATTGCGCGTGCTCATGGAGGCAAAATAGATGTTGCCTCCACTTCCGTCGAGACGTGTTTTACTTTCACCATGCCACTGCACATCTGACCAAAAGGTTCTTTGCGAGATGCCAAGCACGATGCTTGCTGCTCGCTATCCCGACCGGGTTTGCGTTGAACTGCGTCCTCCCTGCGATGATGGCTTCGCCCGCACATCGCGCGCCATTGTCCTTACCCCTTCATCTGAATCGGGATCCTGATGGTCGATAGGCGGCTGCGGTGGTACAAATTGTCCAGCATGACGTTGCGGACAGAGCTCGGATTTGACCAGCAGCACTGGATCAAACTAGCTAGCCGGTGCAATCAAGTTTGTACTCCGACGCCTTGTCCAGAATGAGCTGCAGGGTGAACTTTACTTCCTCACTCTCAGTTTCCGCCCACGAAGCTTGCCGGGATTGTCGGACAGGCTAGAGTCCCCTTTGCATCTGGGCTCGCATAGAGAAGTTCGGCGACGACGGATGACCGAGGCCCGATCACTACAGGAAAAGGCTTTCAAACTAAGGAAGCCCACGCCCATCGTTCCCAAGGGCCAGAGAAAAGGGATTCATCGCTCAGTGCACTTGTCGTATTCTACACTATAGTGAGCATTTGGGCTGAGTGGTGTGTCTATGCCTTCAAACGCTCGATCCCCTCTGGTGGTGCCCGTGCATCCAGAGTTTGGACTGCAGCAACTCATTAGCCGCTTCATTGGTCAGCTCACCGCTGGCCCACAGCTCGGCAAACTGCTTTACGCATTCTTGAACCTGAATAATGCTGCCTTGATTCCAGCTGATATAAGGCGAAGCACCCATAGCTTCGATGAACAGGCGTCGCAGCTCTCTGGAAGAGATACTGAACTGCCTGATGTACTCTGCCGCCGTCGGTAATTCGCGCCCTTTCGTCAGCAGGCGAATGCTCTGAATCTCGGCAGCGAGCTTCAAGACCGCTCTTCGCGGCTTCTCGCGTTTGCACGACTCATACATTACTAAGGCACGCGTGAGGAGGTCAGCCAGGATCCGTATTCGGGCCAGCGCATTCTTCAGCGATTTGCGACTCATGGTAGACTCCCTCGCGTTGTGATCAAACGACGTTCACAGAGCAAATTAGAGACATCCGCTCACGACCGTTAGCGAGGGTCTGAGAGAACCTTGCGGCGAACGAGCACAACTTCATCAGCGAAGAGGCGATATTTCGTCCTGGTCTTCTTTAATGTGCACGAGCTCCGTCGCAGATAACGCGTTCCATTGGAGTCCAGCAGATAGATGCGGTCTCGGGTGATCCGTTCGATGACCGTCCAATGATTGTATTTGCCTCTGATTGACAGAATCGGCAACCAGCCTTTCTGCCGCTTTCTGGAGAGGAGAAGCAGAGCCTCGGCCAAGTCGCTGTATGAGGCCGCCTTTAGCCGTTTGACTTGGTACGTGACATGCGGGGTGCTCAATTTTCTGGCTGCTTCTCGCAAAAGGCTTCTCAATAGATCGACGTCCATGCCTTGCCACATCACCTTAATCGGCTTGGCACGGTGCCTCGCCAGCCCTCGCATCAATTGCTTGAATAGTCGCTCCTGGCTCCTTCTGGTGGTAACCGCTCCCGATGCTGCGAGCACATTGATGATCGAGTGAATGCCACAGAGACTATCCAAATCCCCTTGCTGCAACGGCTTGTTGAGAAGAACGCTCTTCTTCACCACTGCCTCCCTTTTTACGTGAGCTACCTTTGTGTGATCAAGGCGCCTACAGAAAACCTGATCAGTACTCGTCAGCGAGCATGATGGTCAGCACTCTCTGCGTAATCGCAGGATCGGATGGGTCAGCTGAGTGATAGGCGTAGCTCTGGTCGTAGTAGTCGATCTTGAAGATGATTGTGTGTGAGCCGACGTTGACAACGCCGCAGTCGTGCTCCCCATACGGATCATTCGATTTGTCGAAGGCTGAGAAGGTACTAACGGCAGTGTCGATGCGAAGGAGATCATCGGGGGGTAGGGCTTGTACGCCTGCGGTAATCATAATACGTCCGCCGCGGTGGTGAATGCGCAGCTCATCATTGAGCGCGCGCGTGCGATCTCGCGCCGAGGTCATCAGCGTTCTCCGTTTCTTACATTGAGAGGGGGTTAGGTTTTGCCCGAAGAGGGCAGGGGTTAGATCAAGGCCACGAGCTTGCGCTGCGTAACAGTGTCACCGTCGATATACCGCTGTGTGGTCTCAATTGAGCGATGACCAGCGAGCAGCTGCACGTCACGCAGGCTGCCGCCCGTGCGCGCCAGGTTCCTGGCCGTCGCAGTGATAAAGGTTCGACGGCCAGAGTGCGACGAGCAGCCGTCGAGTTCGAGTGTTTTGCCGAGCGCGACGAACCAATTGACGATGCTGTTGGCCCGCATGGGCCCGCCCCTGGCCGAGATGATTACAGGCCCATCTGGTTCAGAATTCAACTGCAAGAGCAGCAAGGCGCGCCGCAACTCATGGTGCATCGGAATACGACGCCCGCTTCCCCTCTTGGCGATTTGATCATGGACATTGATGATGTCGCCGAGCTTGCCGTTTGAGCCGAGCAGCATGTGCCATTCAAGTCGAGCAATCTCGCACGCGCGGAGGCCAGCTCGTGCCGAGAGTAGCAGCAGCACTTGGTCTCGCTTCCACGTTGGCGACCGTTTCACGTGCCGAAGTATTCTTCTCAACATCTGCTTTGTGATGATCTTTGCCTGTCGTCCAGCCATGGACCGCCTCCTTGGTGGTGTGGCGCGCGCCGCCAGCTTGCCGCATACGGCCAAGCTTATTGGCGACGGCGAGCGCGTTCATGGCACAATAGCACAGCTCAAGATAAATGTCAATATATTCCTATTCACCGGCATTATAGAACAAAACAAGAACATCGGCCTGTTGCGCCTAAGCGCGCGTAGATCAGAGCCTTGCCACAAAAGTTTCTGTCATCCTCTGCCGCCCGGGTCTAAGAACGAAGGCCCGGTTCCAAGAAAAGCGGTGGCTCTGTCTGGCGCGAGGTTCGCAGGGGCACTGACCGGACCTCGCGTCAGAACGGCTAATTGTGTCGTTTGGTCTGCGAGGAATATCGGCAGGTTGCACGTCATGTGGCGAAGGAGCAGCAAGATCGTGGTGCGGGCCTTGAAGCGAGAGCCCACACCTTCCATCGGGCCGCCACGGTCATCTCCAGCAGGTGGCGCAGATGCACGGAGCAGATTGAATGGGAATCTTACCGTCTTCAAACGTCTCGCTTGACCTCATACCCAAAAGGCATACGCGAACCTTCAATCTGCTGGCGGTATTTTGCTGCCTGGCGGCAGTGTTTTCGGGTGGCTTGCCTTTTTGCGCAGGGGCGGCCCATGCCCAATCTGATGTACTCCAAAGTGTTGTGGGGAAGTGGCGGCAGGTTGAGCCGAGGCACCTAGAGATTTCCATTGATGACGCGCGGGCAATCAGATCGACGGGCACCGCGTTCTCGGGCGTAGTTACGGCAGACAGCGCCGGTTTGATCACCGTCATCAACGTCGAAGTCTCGTGCACTTACGTCGTCACCATTGAGGATCAGATCTCCTCCTGGACGCTTAAGCGCGAGGCGCGGTGGTCGAAGAAGGCTCGCCCGTGTGTAAAAAGCGCGCGGTTTGTCCGTGTGGTGGAGCCTCAAGAACCCATTGTAGACCACGGTGCCTGGTATGATGGCGGAGCGGCCGATGCAGCGGTTAAGGCGCAGGCGGAAGCCGAGCGCCTCTTGCGTCAGGGTCGGCCCAAATTGCCGACCCCAACCCAATGATCGAACACCACAAGCTCGCGCGCGCTCGCCGTTAGAAAGTCGTTCTGCGCACGACTTTGTAAACGGTAGATAATCGACTTGGCTGATCGCGCTACCTCGAATTCCGGGGGAGGTGTATCACTGCCGTGCTTCCCATCTGCTTTCCCAGATCGTCTCACCGTCTCCGTCACACAGGACGGCCATCTTCCAGTGAAAAGTTGGCGAGAGTGCGCTGAACGAGTCTTGTGCAAGGAGGATAGCAATGGAGTCATCCACCGCGTCGATCTCCTCAGCAAATTGGAACCGCTCACCCTCATTTGTTTTTAGCTTGAGCGTATACATCAGCATGGCAAGCACCCTCGACCACTGGCTATGAACTTACGAGTGGGCGTTGAAGATGCAGCGGAGGTGTTGAAAATGAATGGAGAAGCGGCGCTTGGTCTCAGCTACAGACGGAGGGTCGGCGTTTCCGTTGCGCAAATATCGACCTGGTTCGACGTCCTTTCTTTATGCTACGGCATGGCGCGCCTCATTGAAGCCTATAAGGACTCAGAAGCCCACTTGGTCGTGAGGTGCCGATCTGAACTCACAGTGTGGGCTAAACGGGCTGGCTGACAGGCCGGACAAAATGAATGCAGATTACCTTTGAGGTGTCCCCTACCATAATACGCACCATTCTACGCGTCGTTCATAATCGGAAGGGAATTCACGCCAAGCTGCGCCTCCGCTCTTAGAAGCTAGCGATTGCACCAGGCATTGGCTCGAAAGAGAGAACCTGCTCGTCCTCTGATAACCAGGCTCCGCGCCCCACTACGTGGCGGAAGATAGTCAATTCTGGAGCGCGGCAGGCGTGGAAGACAATCGCTAACCTATATAACAAGCGTGTTTCCTCATCATCCATTGCTCTCCGCTCGTTTTCGGTAAGTACAACCGGGCCTGTTTTGGCTCGCCCCTTGACCTCAATGAGCAGCTGCCTAGCTCCTAGGGACGCGGTTAGGTCCCACCCCAAGTTCTGCTTTCCTACACGTTCCACTGTCCAACCCTGTTGCTCGTAGTGCTCGCACACGTAGTCCTCTGCGGCTTTCTCAACTTTGGCTCTTGCCTCTGCGTCTTTGCTAAACAAGCCGCCCTTACGAACGGACACTGCCTGCTCAGGAAAGAAGCCCACTGATGGCTGACCGTTGATATACGCCAAAACCTTGGACACGTCGGCTTCGGGAAGATTGTCACTGGCGTAGAAGGCGCTAGCCATACCGGGCCAGCCTTTTTCACGGGCAGGAACATAAAATGTACGCTCGTTCTCAGGAACGGAATAAACATTTGCCAATGTTGCGACTGCAAGGACACCCGGTGCGGATTTCTCAGGGCGGAGGGGTTGCAGCACCTGATAAACACGAGCGGACTTATACCAGCCCACTATATAGCGATGGCTGTCCGCGGGGCTCGTCGCCGTCCAAATCACGGTAACATCGTCAACGTAATCCGCGCTGTGGTCGCCGAAGAAGTCACTATGGATAAGCCCGCCGACTCGCTCGAGGTTGATGCTTCGTGCAGGTGAGTAACCGTAACACCGCCCCTTGTATGAGCGGAAGTTATACGACTCACCCATGTCCTTGTGGCCTTGCTTTATGTAGCCAAATTTCCCTTGAACGACGTCATCCGCACCTCCCTTGTACTCCCTTGCCCAACCAATATGGAGAAAAATGACAGGCGAAGAATTCAAGGGCATTAGTCTGTTTCCTATTTGGCTGTGAGTTGCGTGCGTCGAGACCGAAAAAGCGAAAAATGAGCGAACAACGTGTACCAGATCGCTCGCTTTAACCGGAAGGGTCGGCAGACCCGCATAACTCGCTTCGCCTTCAAGACGATCTTTCCTGATCTCAGACGCCCTAAATCGACTCAGCTCAACCGAGGATGACCATGAACATCTAGGCTTAGCATCTGATCGACAGCCTAACGCAGCGTCAATGCCAGCAGAGTTCGACAAGCCCACCTTGCTCCAACTCTGCTCGCCCGCACCGGCGCAACCCTGGCGCTCGCTTTTGAAGGCCACCGCTCTGAAGCTTTATCCGCGTCCATTTCACCCCAACGCTGCTCGCTAGAAATGGCGCTCCTCTTCACGTTCCCCGATCGAGCGCGGCCCCCGTATCACTCAAGGCACAGGGGCGGGCTGATTGCTGTTTACGCGAGGCTCCATCGCAAACGCGAATAAGGCTAAGTCCGAGCTTCGGCGGGTCGGCGTGGTTAGAACAGTGTTTCAAAAAAGCGGTGCCACTGGATGAATGGGTGCCAAAAACGCGAGAAAAATCGGTAAAATATTTTTATTTTCAAATACATCGAGAACTCAAGGTCTGAAAGGGGTGATTGGAGAGAAGCCTTCACTGAGTGCGGCAAGACCGTTCGCATCTACCGACCTGGCTTTGGCTAACACTCGCGAGCTGCTCGTTATGCAAATGAAGGTCGGCGCGCAGCATGAGCACTTACTTGTCTGGAGGAAATTGTGAGAACCGATGCTACAGCAGCAAGGCAAAATGAGCTGTCACGCCGCAGCTTGGTACGCAAGTTCCTTCCCACTATCGGATGGATGCTTCTTGCGCCCACGCCAACGGTTACCGCTCTTGACCGCTCATCGGCAGGCAGGGCAACGCAGCATCAGCTGAAGAACATTTGGTCGGACGGGGAGGTATACAGAGCCATTGCGCGGGATTGGGCGGTGCCCATCGAGGTCCAACAGTGCGCTTACAAGGCTCACGTCGAGTGCCGCTGTCTGATTGCCTTCAACGGATATGATCCCCGGAGGCAGCTTCTCGGAATTGCTGCTGACCATCCGCGCTTCAAGGGACACGTCATGGAGGTGTTGAAGGTTCTGCATTCTTCAACGGACGAGTGGTGCTGGCCCAAGACAGAAAGGAGTGACGCATCGCGGGAGCTGGGCCGCCTTTTTAGGGACTCGCTTATTTCTCGGTACCCCACCGACCATAGATTGGTTACGGAAATCCAGTAGCAGCAGTTGGACGAGGTTCTCTCCGGGGTGACTGAATGGGTAGGTACTTTCTGGTGCGTGCATGACGAACGTGGTCAGAGGATCCTCGCAGATAGAATCCCGCTTTCAGCAGCTAAAGAACGTGGAGGCTATCTAGTAGATGACCGATGCCCGTATGAGGTTTGGGCCCGTTGGCAAAAACTGGGTTATCTGGGTATTCGCGAGGTCAAGCTCTCGAATCGTATCATTCGTAACGAGTGCGACCATTTCCCGCGAGGTAGTGTGGGGTATTGCCTCGCAGAGAGAAGATTTGCGTTGCTCCAGGCCGAAGGGCTGGACCTAACGTCACATCAACATGCGCAACTGCGCACCCTCTTTTTGCCGGGCGGCGAGCTCCACAGCCAGCGACCTCTGGGTCAAAGTTCAGTATCGTGAATCAGCTAGGAGAGGATCTGCTATGGCACGCGTGGGGATATTCTGGGGCATCGCCATTCCAGGAAGCAGGGAACACGCACTTATTGCAGACGCTACTGACTTGGAAATGGCTGAGCCGTATGGCGATTTTCTGACACATGATCGAGCGCACTACGATGTTTGGGAAGCATGGAAGAGGCTCGGCGCTCGAGAACTTGATGCACGGGGGCTGCCGAGAGTTATTGCCTGGAGTGAGTATGAGGAATTCCCGAGAGGTCGGATCGTTTATCATACAGCAGACAAGCACTTCGTTATCTATGCGGACCGCCGCCTGCAAACCAGGAACTTCATTGCGATTGTCGTGAAGAATTTTGGACTGCAGGAGCTTCGTCATTCTGTGCGTTCCGACGCGCACTATCGACGCAGTGTTTAATCGAAAGTGGCAGTCAGTCCTTGTGACACTACTTGTCGAACCAGGGTCACTGTCGAGGGCGCATGATGAGTGTCTCAGCGTTCAAAGCATAAATACTGCGCGCCGACCGCGCTTCGTACAAATCGCAAAAAGTTAAGTGCTGCTGCAAGCTGGGGCGGGCGCCAAGGACATGCAGCTTGGAAACACGCAAGCATTTCGTGTGAGTGCAACGCTAAGGAGGCAGCGATGAATATCAACAGCGACGAGGGGTTCCTCCTTGGCAACCTTGATACAAAATACACAGGCTTGAGGGCTGTCGTTTGGCTGAGAAATTGTGAAGAAGGAACTCCGCTGATCATTTATCTCTCTAAAAATCTTCGGATTAATAGCATCGGCTACAAGTTGGATGTGGACCGTCAGGCGATCGTCGAAAAGGATGTTGATGCAGACTTCATGATCGAAGACGACTTCGACGAGCTATGGGTATGGACGAAACTGAATCTCGCAACGATCGGGCAGTACAGTCGAGGAGAGATTGACCTTGTAGAAGTAAGCGAACGATTGCAGCCGCTGGTACGTACTGTAAAGTAAATTGCGCAGCGATTTACAGCAACCCTGTACGGATGTGTGGTTCACTAACTTTTCGGTCCGCCGCAACATGCCGCCCGCTCCCTGCGCCAGCCGATATAATTCAAAGCTGCTTTAACGCTTAGGGCGGACCTATACGGCTGCCGAAGCAGCGCGCTTGTCTCGTCGCCACGAAAAAAAAAGCTAGTGGGCGGACCAGTAGCCCACAGATCGTGCTCGAGGGACATGAGCTCTTTCGAGCAATTGATTGCCCGCCTCTAAGGGCAGGACCGCTTGAATCTCACCACTGAAACCTCGTGACTGCTGCTGAAGGAGCTACCATGCCGAAAACCATTCGCAAAAAAGGGGAAGACTTCCCATGGCCACTGTATGTCCTCGATTTCGAGGCGAGTTCACTCGAACTAGAAGGCTATCCCATCGAGGTGGGTCTTGCAGCCTGGATGGAGTTGGAAGGACCAATGCTGGGTTGGTCGGCGCTGATCCGTCCTGAGGAGGAATGGCTACGGTTCGGCGACTGGAGCAAAGCTTCCCGTAATGTGCACGGCATTTCACAGGCAGACCTCAGATCAGGAAGTTCGGCGCAGGATGTTGCATCCGAGTTGAGTCGCCTACTCCCCGATGGGGCGGTAGTGTGGTGCGACGGCGGACCATACGACGCGCATTGGGCTAGGAAGTTATTCGAGCCGACTGGCATTGGGCAGAGGTTCACCCTGCTAAATTGGTCGGGTTTGCTCTCGCGGCTCGACGCGACCCAACTGGAGCGTGCCTGGGAGTGGATTGAGCGGAACCCGTCGCCGCATCGCGCGCGGCCCGACGCTGAAAACTTGATAAGCGCGCTTATGTGGGCCATCGGACGAGACCCGACACGTGTCTCTCGCGGGCGTCTCTGCAACTCTGGAGGATGCACATGAGTGTTGCCAACAATCGCCAGTCCGCAACAATCAGCGACAGCTGGTCAGAGGAGCTCAAAGCGGTTACGCGGGCCATCATCCGGAGTAGTTCGGACGGCACGGCACCTAATGACCTCCTCTTGAAAAAAGATGGCCAAGCGTTCGGGTTGATACGTTCTGCTGATCTTGCGTCCGGGCTGATTGTTGTCCGTAGCCCGGATGGTGAGTTGCAGACCGCATATGCAGATTCGGAGGGGTTGATACACGCTGGGTGGGTGGTCGACTAAGCGGAGGAGACAACGTTGAGCAAAAAGGCTGTGGTCTATTATCGGTCTCGAAGTGCCGAACCGGAGGCTTCCATCCGAGCCCTTGAAAGCCAGCGCGAGAGTGTTCGCCAGTACGTCGAAAGGGGAGAGTTCATCATCGAATGCGAGTTCATAGAGGATGAGGGTGCCGATGAAAATCGTCCGGCATATTTGGACGCGGTACGCCATGCCTCGTCACTTTCGCGCGAAGACGAGTCATGGGCAAATCTGATCGTTGCAACCGACGAGCCAATCGGTACTGGAATGTCTTTTCGTTCTCCTGAGGGAATCGCGAGCGATGAATTGAACTGCTTACATCACGTGCTGAACGGGCCGCTTCAGCCGTTTCCTCCCACAATTGAGCTGCCGCCCGACGCACCGGACAGTGTCTGTCTCTTCGTCGCCCATGCAGCAAATCCGACGCTAGCGGTATATTTGTGCAACCCAACTGTGGGGCCATTGCGCAACGTAAAAGTCACGAGCACGCTGCTCTTTACAGGCGATGTATTCTTTTCCTGTAGTGGAGCAGCTGGCGTCAGATCCTTCAAAGAAGTCGGTATGGAACAAATCGGCGCGGGGAACTGCGAGGTACAAAAGTGGGACTTGGTACCAGCACGCCAATCCGTGCTTGTCGGAATGGTGTACACCCGCTTCAACGATGGAATTCCTTGGTACCTGATCGAGCACTCCAATGAACACGGAACAACAGCCGTGCTCTACGGCGATCTTTTTGCTCGTGATCCAAGTAAGCCCCTTCATGTCTGCGTACCCGGGGTGGCTCTGTAGACGCAGGGTGACAAAGCCCGCCAGCTCGCAACCTCAAGAAACTTCTACCAAACGCTGC
>Ga0068618_1000165_pt1 | contig 15574 bp, 20 predicted proteins | sample InSIn2SAF170_2_FD_77423 | JGI IMG/M metagenome (GOLD analysis project Ga0068618, IMG submission 77423) | Clean room microbial communities from NASA Spacecraft Assembly Facility at Jet Propulsion Laboratory, Pasadena, California, USA -... ...
ATTATATATTACGGAGCAATGGAACACATAAAATATTGCAGAAATATAAACACAGAAAACACACAAAACAAGAGAGACACAGATATACGTGGTTCACCCAGTTTGGGCTACGTCCACCCCGAACAGCCAGTCCTTCCTTTTCTATTATCCAGCAAAATGAAGAGACACAACCTACAACAAAACCACTGTAATATCCTCTGTCTTCTCTCACAGTCTCACCTCTCTATTTCTCGCTCACAGAATACACATCTATATCACAGCCTCAAATACAATACCCTCATACAAAGAGAGGGGTTGCCTTCTAGGGAAAAAAACCCTAAAATAAACATAAGTTCTACCGTCAGATCATCCGCCTAATGAACGGACCAGATTGACTAGAAATTATAATACTTTTACAAGGAAAATTTCCAGCTGTTTTTAGCTTCGGGGGCGCTGCCCCCGAAACCCCCCGTAGGGGGGGGCTCCCAAAAGTCGCTGCCGCCCCCCCCGGACCCCCCTTGCAGCAATTATTTTATGGGCGGCCATTTTGAACTGGGGTCCAATGTGGCGGTACTATAGAAGATAATCAGGCTCCACACCCAACAAGTTATGGCTCTAATACTACAATACAAAGTGAAAGGACGAATGGGTCAGCAGCTAGAAAGTAAATGCAAGCAAAAAGAGTTAGTTGGTGGAGTAATGGCCACTATCAAATATAGTCAGGTCAAGAAAATGAGGACAACTACATGCAATATTATATAATGGAGTTTTTATATTGTAGCGGCTACAACACCCTCCAAAATTTTGGCCTGCATCCAATTTTTTACCCTCCTTTGAGAGTTTTACTTGATTTCTACACACACTCAGGTTTATCTTGTGAGCTCGTGTGAGTCTTCGCACCCACCTTGCTTGATCGTTCAACAAATATCTTTTTCATGTTGGTAACAATGTCACACTTGTGACCATGTTCTGGTCGAACACAAGGTCTTCACTTCGTGTGTACATGTTGTGTTTTCTATGTAAACATCTGTCGCCCTCACACACGGAGTCATATACACTGTCGCGCAGGCATCGTCATGGTCATCCAACAATCAATCACAAGCATCGTACTTGTCAACTTGCACCATTGGTCAATCATGTCTGCCCAGCCTTCATGTAGCTTGGACTGCTCCTCCCAAAAATTGCACAGGTTTGTCCTCTAACTGAGCTAAACCCTACAGATAATGACTAACGACCCAGATTGCCTGTCACCATCTCTCAGTGACTTCTGCATATTTTTCACTAGCAGTGCCCAAAGCCTCCATCCCATCTTGAAGCTTGCCTCGCATAGTTTTGTAACCTTTCCTTCTCTCCCAATCACCTGCATCTGAAACGATCATGCATCATGGTATACTAGGAGGTTTATGGATTTGATGTTGTCTCATCATGAGTGACTGCAGATACAGGTACACAAACAAACATGGTGCAATGACGGATGGGATGAACAAGGGGTGTTCATGAAAGAGGACTTGTTCGTGAACAGATGAACAAACGATGCATGCAAAGAGATTTGCACGCAAATTGATGATCATGCAAAGATGTGTTCGTAAATGAACAAACAAATGAACATGCGAAGATGTGTTCATAGATGAATAGACAAACAAACATACACTTTTCATGAACGGACGAACTTGTCAAGCATGCCAACATATAAGCAAGGAGAAACATGTGAATGCAACATTAAGCGAACAAAATGACTATCAAAGAATCCTTGCCATGCGTAGGTAAATTTGTGACACACCATGAGGACATCCATCACCCAGCAACATTGCAGCTCAACATGCACACTAGTAGTGACATGAATTTAACAGCACTGTCATGGTGATTCTTGTCATGAGTCATGTCATCCACATCTCTACTGTGGACTATACAGTCAATCAATGTAATGTAATGTGGAAGTCCAAGAGACCCACTTGTCATATGAAGAGTCATGTAAAGTTGAAAGGTCATGGAAGTCAAACAATCATGAGGGAAGTTGAACAGTCGCAAGGGCAATTTCACCCTTGGCTATAAATACCCCCTCATTTGTACATACAAAGGACTTTTCACCTTGGCTTCTCCCACATTTCCTTGAGAGTCTATAATATTTTCTTTGAGGAGTAATTATTGACTCCAATGCCCTGCCCATGGGGTTAGTGATATATGGTGTATCAATGTGTCTTGGAACTTTCACTTAATTCAAAATCTTGCTGACAGGCCAACATGTTTTCACATGTGTTGTAACTATTTGTAAGATTCAACTTGAACACCTGTAATACATGTTGCTTTAACTTGTGTTTAACATTTGGATTATTCAATTATTCTAATACATATATACTAATGAAAATGTGTTGTATAAGTTATTAACATTGTCCTGCCCATGTTGGTCACCTCCCAAACATCAGATAGAATGTTTCACGTAAACTTGCTATAATGACCATCACACTCACCAAATGGTCCACTAAGTGTTGTACATGATATCTTCCCTTGTGTATTGTGACTGTCACATCCGTGTGGATTCCCCCCCTGAAGAAGCTGCACATGCCTTGTTGTGTTGTGTGTTACTAGCAGAGTTGGGTTTCCTCCCATCCGACTTGGGACTCACTCCCAACCTTCCTCTCTCCGGTGAAAGGACCTTGACACAAGTAACACTATAAATCATCGGGCATGTGAACATCACTACTCAAAGATAAAGAAGACCAATCTCCTGTGCTAACAAGTAAGAGCTAAGGCAAACATTTAAGATAATGGAAACCAGGCCATCATACCATATGGGACACCCACACCAAACAATGTGAGGTCTAGTTGGGACTTCATACTAGGGTTATCCCATGAATTTTGGTGGGTCTAGCACTGTCAACACTGTCTCAAGCATAAGTAAGTGATTACTACTCTTATTTGCATGCTTCAAAGAATTAAAGGAAGAACAAAGTCATGTTGGAGTACACTTTGATCTTTGTGATCAATTTAATAAGCATGGAGAGCCTTACCAGAGTGGGCAAGTGGACTGAGATTAAATTTTTAGCGTGGAGGATCACATAAAGAGTTCACTCAGAATCCCATCCTAATGTTTAATATAATGACATAACTCAAGTAACAGACACAACAACAGTATGTAGGTGTCATACAGAGGTACACTCAGGTGGTGTGGAAACTAGCAGCAGAGACAACATTGAGTAAAGTGCAACAGAGGTACAAAACCAGTGATTGCTATAGATTTGTGTGGGGAAGATAACAATGTTGGATGTGCTGAAGAGAGTAGAGTTGAGTGCATGAGAGTTGTTCAACTAGACCAAGTTTTTGGACAGTAATAAAGTGGTGCGGAGAGACATGGAATAGAAGGTCGAGAGCAGAGTATATATAGTAGTGAGAAGAGCATAGGGTGTTGTTGTGTGAGGCTGAGAGAGCCTATGGAAAAGTAGAGAACCAAGAGCAGAAGCATGTTTCTACAGTGAACTAGATTGCTATTTCTCTGTATATGTATTTGCCTCTATTTTTAGTTTGAAAAGTGTATGAAAGGTACAAAAATGGCTAGAGCAAGTGGTGGCCTACATTGATAAGAGGTTGGTTCCTGATGAGCGTCGGTATTGCAACAAGAATGTTGCAACTTCCAAGGCTACCAACTTTAATTATCAACCCTAGGTTCATACAAACTTAATAGGTATCAAAAATATATGTGTAGCATACAATGTGTCATTACTTTGTTTTCATGATGTAATGGAGTGCATGTACTGAAATCAAATCCTAAACTAACAACATAAAATGAACTGCTCAAAACGGAAACCCTAACCTATTGCAAGAAATAAAGTAAAAGGAAATAAACATATTCTAATTGCATAAAGATCATGAACTAAATGTAAAAGAAACCTAACTTAGCCGTATTTATCACATGTGATTATTTAAACTAACTGAGCATGGAATTTGATCTAGGTAGTATTAAGCATTGGATGCATGTGCTAATTAAGAAATAAAAAGAACTATTTTTCTTCATCTTTTCATTTTATAAATGTAAATGCTAATCTTTCCTTGTTCTTTGGCAAGGGAGACAAATGTGGAGGAAAAGGGGTACAATGGTTTTGATGGCTTGGAGGTCAAGAAGAGGCTGAATCCCAACTTAAATGATGATTTTTCTCAATTCAGTCTCAAAACAGACCATTACATGATTTCCTACAGGATGTACTAGTTCCTATAGGATCCCCTATTTTATTACAAGAATAGACCGAAAGCTTAGGAAGTGGTATAGGAGGTGGAACAACACTTTGGAAAGGTGGATAATGTAAGAATATGGCATGGAAGTGGTGGACACTACCCAAAACTCAAGAAAGGGTTTCAAGATGGGTAGATTTGGTCAACGGAAATGACATTTTTTTCTTATAAAACAAGAATTCAGATTGAGACTTTAGTGGATTTTCTGCCACGGGTGGATGAGGCGAATGAGATGAGGTCTCCCTACAATGTAGAATCTTCTACAACAACAAACATTATTGTTTTCATATATCCACAAATTCATCTATACATGGAAAAGATTTATTAAATAATGGAAAATTACTTGTCTAAAATCTAGAAATTCGAGAACTAGTGAGCTAGTAAATCTATCAAATGCCTAACCTAATAAAGTGAAAATGCAATGGGGTAAATTTTGTTATTAAATATTATGTTTTTGTGATCTAATTCAAGTGGAACCAACTCAATTTAAGCTTGTTATCATGCTCTAAAAAATAGAATAAATTTATTGTTCTTTGCCATAAAGGAGTTCTAGAAATCTAGATTTGGGAATAAGAAAACTAATCCAAGTAGCTAAATGATCACTATGACCTTCCAAAGCTTTTCCAAGGATGAAACAATGCTTGTGATCCTGCAAAAGAACTATATCAACCATTTAACACAATACTACAACAAGAAATCATTAATACTAAATGCAGAAATAGAAAGAAACAAGAACAAGAGATGCATGTGAATAAGAAGTGACAATAAGAAAAGTAAATGATAAAAAATGGCTCTTAGGCTCCTGAGATGGCCAAGCCCAAGGAAAATAAAAGACCTATGGAAGAGAAAAATATTTAGAAGCTAAAAATGACACTAATATTCATTATTTTCACCAATACAATTACATCCCTGTAAGAAAATACAATAGAGATGAAAAAATATGAGTTCTCTGCACAAGAAGACTAATCAAAATCTACACATAGAGGAAAATTCGACTTAGTACTTATAAAAAATGATTAGGAATCATTCGCCATGAAAGGAGGAATCTTTCCCCACCAAAATCCCTTGATTAGGGGATCTCATTCCCAATACTAGGAATCTGCATTAAATGGAAGGGAACACATTGCTAGATTTTTTCAATCATTGGAGTTCCACAATCTATGCCATAATTCCATAATATCTTGTTGATTTATTATTTAATATTGATCCTCCTGTGGTAGGATAAAGTCCTTAAATTATCTCCTCCTCCAAATCTTCATAATCTACCAAATATTCTCATTATATTCCACAAAAATAAATAATACTAGGCACGAATATGAAATTATTCATAAACCTTCCTAATGAACATATTAAAGTTAAAAGTACATTATCTAATGCAAAAATATAGGTTTAATATGCTGAAGGATGGTTATATGGGCCTTAATTTATGTTTAATTTAGAGGAATGCACCTTAATTTATGTCTAATTTAGAGTCCCATCATAACCCCCTGCTGAAAGTGTTGCTCATCCTCTGAGCAACTTAGTGACCTCATTGTGCTTCATTCATCCCTCGTGGCCTCTCTCTTGTGCATTCCTCAGTCCTTTCTGTTAAAAGTATTGGTTATAAGTTCTACAAGGACAAGCCCAAAAATCAATTTGTGCATAGAAAAATCATTGTTTCTAGAGACCATTAGCTTGCCTTCTTCCCATTATTCAAGATGGTTTCTTGAATATTTTTCAGTTTGGAAAGGCAATCCACATATTTATAAACCTTCTGCTACCTTGTTCCACCATTTGGACACCTCTGAAACCTTCAAAACATCTTTTAGGCCTTGGACAAAAGCTAGAAAGAGATTGGAGACCTCTTGGAAAGCCTCTTTTCAACATTGTAGTTTGAGTTCTGTTTTGATGGTGAATGCCTCATTTCCTTTTGTTGCCTTCTTCTTCTCTCTTGTGGCCTAGATGATTGACTAATGGCCTTGGAGTTCTCAGTTTTGATTAGGTCTCTCTTAGGCACTACCTTTTTTTTTTTTAGCACCATTTGTTCCTTTCTTCCTTCTTGTAGCAACATTCTGTCTTCCTATAGCAACGATTCCTTCTCTTTCAGTGTCTTTAACTGTATGGGAGTGATGAGAAATGATTTAGAGGGTTTGGAGGATGACTCCAGGGCTCAGAGGGAGTAGTGTAGGTTTGTGAAAATGGAGAGGATGCTCTATTTGTTTTTTTCTCAAAAACAAATCAGAGTGAGACAGAGTGTAGCATTTGTTCTTGAAATTATGAAATGGAATGGATGAATGATGCATAGATAGTGAATATGAAGTGGATGGAGGGCTTGGATTGCTATGGTGACTTGGCCTTTGCAAAAATTTAGTCTTTTAACTGTTTTCCCCATTCCTTGAAATCATCACCCTTCATAATTTTGAATTTTCAACATTGCATGCGTAAAGAAGTCAACTGCAATTAACTCGTTGAAGGCGACTAAGACTGTTGACCGATCTTTAGCTTATAAAACCTCATCTCTCATGCATTGACAATGAATTTCTAACTATAATATGCTTAAGAGAAGAGGTCAAGAATATTTCATACATGTACCTACCTATTGGTTGTTGGAGATACATGCATGTCATTGCTGAGTTGATGTTGTTGTGCTTCTCATGACTTAGGTACATCTTCATGACTGGTTTTTTTAATCTTATTTTGTTGATGGACTGTCTTATTTTTTATGTGTAGGTGTTGGATTCCTTTGTTGCTATTGAGTGCTAGAGGATTTTCCTTTTTCCTGCAGTCATGCTTACTCTCTCTCAATCATTGTGTTGAAGGTTAGGTCTGGAGCTTCTTTTTGTTCCAGAATAGGCTGCTACAAGATTTCCTACAGGAAAACAACAGGATGTCCTGTAGCTTTTTTTATTGAATTTTTGCATCTTTCCTCTACTTTGAGGGTGAACATGTATTGGAATGATATGAAAGTGTGGTCATGAAGTGGTAGGTAAGGTAGGCAGTTGGTATGCCCCTTTGATATTCTTTTCACCTTTTTCTTTTCCCTTTTTTTGAAAGACAACCAAGACAACCTCTTGTAGTAGAGTTGTTTTTTCCATATCTCCCAAATGGTAGAATGGATTGACATGAAATTTTCTAAGAATGTTGCCATCATCATTATGAACCTCCCCATAAAACAATCTTGGCCAATGGATGCACGAATCTCGAGAAAAACTAAAACTGGCTAAAGGTGATGGACATTGATTTCTTGAAAATCGTGCACTAGAATTTGTTCTTGGATGTCTTCTTCTTCCATGACCTTCAAATATTACTCCTTTTGCTAATTGTTCTCTTGAACACATGGAGGATTTGATGGTAAAAATGAGGGAGCTTTCTAAATCTCTGATTTTTATTGTCTTCTCTTCATCAAGTGCAGCCCATGATTCTTTGATCTTCTCTTTTGAATCTTCTTTTTCTACATGTTGTCCTTCAATGGTATCAAGAGAATCTCTTTTTTTAAATACTCTTCATGAGCTCATATGAACACCATTGAGATATAAAAGAGATATTTGGAAGTGTTGTACCTCAACATTGTAAGTGGGTTGAGCTACTTCATTATGTGGGTTTGGAAATGGTGGTACAGGTAGTTGAGTGGGAATGGCTATTTGAGATGGATGTGGTTGGGCTTAGGGTTGTGGTTGTGGTGGAGGTGAATGATATGGACAACATGGATTTGGATATGGATGATATTGAGGAAATATTGAGAATGTTTTGGATGGCTTCCATAAGTTCCTTGCAACCTTGTTGCAAAGATTGGTTTTTGGGTTGACATGGCCAATGTTGCCAAGGAAAGGGTGTGTTCCAATTACTTTGAGATGGATGTGCATAAGCTTGAAATTGTGAATTAGTTTCTTGCATCATACTAGGTTGAATAGGCTTCCATGGTCCTCTTGGAACTACATAACATAGCTGCTTTGGTGAAATCAAATCCTAAACTAATTGTAGAAATAAACTGCTTGAAATGGAAACCCTAACCTATTGCAAGAAATAAAGTACAAGGAAATAAACATATTCTAATTTCATAAATATTGTGAACTAAATGTAAAATAAACCTAACTTAACCCTATTTATCACATGTCGTGATTTAAACTAATTGAGCAGGGAATCTAATCTAGGGAGTATTAACTGTTACATGCACGTGCTAATTAAGAAAAATTATATATATTACATGTCTTTACAAGTGTAAATACCAATAAGGGATAACCCAATGAAGATTAACCTGAAACAACCCGAAACAAACCCAAAACAAACTCAAAACCTTATACCTAAATCTTACATCTAAACCTCTGCCCATTATCCAACTTGATGGCCATTTGATAAGACCGTCAGTGATCCAACGGTCATTAAAGAAATCACTTCGGAGATATGCACAACCTTTACTAGCTTTATGGTGCCGACATGGTAAATAAATTGTAAAAGTATAAAACTTCAAGTTCGTTCTTGGACTTAACCTTCTCCCATGTTGAAACCCGATATCCTTTCGATCTAAATCTCATAAGATCTGATAGTCACGAACACTATCACCTCAGCAACATGCACCCCTTTTACCCAGTTCACAGATCTGATAAGGATTACGAGCCATTGGTTTATAAATGCTCGAGTCTAGTCTAAGACTTATCCTTCGATTACTTTTAGAACCCGATATCCATATGATTAGGTCCCTGTTCATCTGATGATCCTCCGAGATATCATATCAGAAACTTGCATGGTCTTTACCCTCTTTATGGACCCAATGAAGATTATGAACCATTGATCTAAAAATCTTCAGGTCCACTTGAATAGTTAACCTTCGATCACTTTCCCACCTGATAGCCATTCAATGGCAAAGGCTATCAAGATCTGTGGTCGGCGACCTGCTAAGAAGCCTATTATTTACTAAGTGCCCCTCCCTTGCAGAAATCTCTGTTTTAAGCATTTTTGAGGGATCAATGGTTAAGAAATCCTTTCTCTTCTGCTTACTCTTGCTTCCACTAGTCTTCTTTCTTGTTCATTCCTAATAGTTTGGAAGTTCTCCATGTCTTTGGCCACCTGTCTTTGACAATCCTCACGCAATTTTCCCAAGGGTGTCGAATACCAAGCATACCTACTGTAACTTTCTTTGCATAACACTCCTTCATTCACTAGACGATTAGCTAGCATATTGACTTCTCTTCGCACACGAACGAAGCTAACCATTCTCAGGGTTTGTAGGGGGGTATGAATGTGCTGAAAGACCTACAAAATCCGCAAATGTTTTGAAACTTTTCCCAATGCTTTTCCATTGCTTATCTTCTTGGTTGCATTAATGATCAATTCAAAGTCTGCTTCAATGATGGCATTATGTAAATTTGACTTGATCATTATTTCCAGGCACTTCTCTAAGGCCATGAGCTCTGCCATGTTATTAGTGGCAGTCCCCAAATGACTATGAAATATATCCTTAGTGCACCCCTGCTCATCTCTGTTGACCCCTCCAAAACTAGCCATCCCTGGGTTACCTTTAGATGCTCCATCTATATTGAATTTCAAGAAACCATGAGGAGGAGGTTGCCAGAAGTCTTTACTAGCATTTATCTGGCTCACACCCTTGTTTATGCTCTAGGGAACTAGTGAATGGAGACCCAACTGCAATAGTATACGAGCATCCTAGGGCAGAGTAGGGTCCTCAGTAGGTCTCCCTAAAAGGGATCCAATATTGTCTTTGAGTTGTCTTAATATTTGTGCAATAATGTTCAGGGTTGAGCCAATTTTATTCTTGAAAATTCTGCCATTGCGATCTTTCCATACATCCCATATTAAAAAGCCTGGAACCAAAGTCCTAGCTTTGTTTATGAATTGATTGTCTGAGAAGTCTTTTCTCCAATTCTTCAAAATGTTGGTAATTCTAAGTCTGTCCCTATTAGTATTTCTAAAGATTAAGGCCACCCACTCCCATAGGGTAGAGGTAAAAGGGCAGAGATTGAGTAAGTGTTCCATCATCTCCTCTTGTGAACCACATAGATGGCATTTGGATGAGCCAATAAAACCCCTTTTTAGAATATTTTCCCAAGTTATAATTTTCTTTTGTTGAACCAACCACATAAACCGCTTTATTTTCATCCAATGTTGGTGCTGCCAAAGGTCCTTCCATACCTTATTAGGGTTTTGATAATCAAACCCTAGGGCTATTAATTTAGCTTCTTTGAGGTTAAATTTACCTTATGTGTTTCTTCCCCATCTCAGTTGGTCAGATGAGGATGATACCAAAATCTTCCTTTGTTCCAAGTCCCAAGTAAGAGACCCAGCCTGAGCTTTCAAAGGGCTCTCTTCATTGTATCCCAGATCCTTCCATATTCTCCATTTACCATTGTTCCTTGCCTAATCCTAGAAGTCACTTACCATGCATAATCCTTTGTTGTCAGTTTCATTCTTAAGAGCGGTTAGTTCTTCCCTAAACAAGTTTGGTTCCTACTGCTAGTTGTCCTCCCAGAATATTGCCAAGTTCCTAGCTCAGATCTCCCAGAAGCTGTGCTGCTAGAAAATGTCTCTATTTTCCCAAGCAAGATTCCAAATGTGGGAGCCCTTGATAAGCCCAGACATTTAGATATGATCCCTCACCTACCAATTATTTTCATATTTCTATTTCCAAAGCTTGGCCCAAGGGGTTTCTGATTCCTTAAGCCACCTCCACCAAATTTTTGCACCAGAAAGTTTGCTGAGGGTTTTAGGGTCATGAAGCCCCAAACCACCATGGGCCTTCGGTTTGTAAATCTTGTCTCAAGCTACCAAAGCCCATTTCTTTTTCTCTTCCCCTTTTCCCCAAAGAAAATCTCTTTGAATGTTCCTGATCTATTGCATAACTCCTATAGGAGAAGGAAGAGTTGACATCATAAAAATGGGTATGGCCTATATGACAGACTTTGTAAGCACAAGGCACCCTACCAAATTCAAAGATATGCATCTCCATTTCCTAATCCTATCCTAAATTTTGTTAATTACCAGCTCCCACACTCCCCTACTTAGAGGTTTATCTGTAAGATGGATTCCAAGGTACTTAGAAGGGAGCTTATCCCTTTGAAACCCTAGAATTTTGGTAAGGTTTTTCTGAATAGAAATGTTAGTGATAAAAGAGAAAACTTTTGATTTGTCACGGCTTACCTCTGTACTAGCGGCCATAGCAAAGTCGTTCAAGATTTGTTTAAAAGCTTTGGCTTCCTTGACCGAGGGAATGCCCTGCAACATAGTGTCATCCACAAATTATTGGTGAGTTGAAGCAACTCCATATATGGTAAGCTTCAGTCCCTGGATTCTTCCTTCAGCACTTGCACTTTTTATCACTCTACCTTGCCCTTCCATCATGAGCACAAAGAGGAAGGGTGAGAGTGGATCTCCTTGTCTGAGACCCCTAGAAGGCATAAAGGTTCTTCAGGGCGATCCATTAAGAAGGATTGAAAAACTAGTCGTGGATACTAGGGCCATAACCCATCTAATCCAGTTGTGGTCGAAACCATAAGCTCTCAGCACCACCTTGATGTGAGACTAGCTTAGCTTGTCATAAACTTTTGCTAGGTCAAGTTGTATAATCATACCTACTTGCTTATTGCTCTTAAGAGAGTGTACCACCTCATGAGCTTATATGATGTTATTGAGAATTTGTCTTCCTTCCACATAAACATTTTGCTCCCCTGAGACAAGAGCTGGAAGAAGGGGTTTGAGTCTATTAGGGATCACTTTGGAAATAATATTGTACACCACATTACATAAAGCTATGGGTCTGAATCTATTTGGTGTCATAGATTTTTCCTACTTTGGAATCAAAGCTATGAAAGAGGCATTGACTATTTTCTAGCATGATTTGAAGAAGTCCACATTGAATCCATCCGGGCTAGGAGCTTTCCCATTTTTCATCTCATTGATAACTTCAATAACGTCATCTTCAAACACTGGCTTGTTAAGATTGTGATTTTCTTCCCTTGTTACAAGCTTGGGAATGTACTTTGTGAAATTGTTAATGAACTGTGATCTATCTAAGAGAGGCTTCTTTTCAATGCTAAGGAAGTGTCGTACTAGGAAAAATTCCATTTCTTTGTGGGAGACAAGCTCTTTCCCTTGAATATACATGAGTTTTGAAATTCTATTATGTGACCTATGATCCAAAGTTGATTTATGAAAAAGATTTGTGTTTCTTTCCCCTTCTCTAATCCACTACACTCTTGATTTCTGCCTCCAGAATATCTCCTCTTGGAAGCACCTATCTTCCCATTCCTTCTGAAGAGAATCAACTTGATTTTTCATTTCCTTGGTAAAACCATCTATGATTATGATTTGATTAATCCCCCAGAGTTTCTATCAACTTATCTTTTGGCTTAAAAAATATTACCAAACTCTTTCTTGTTCCAATATTTGAGTCTGGATTTTATGTGTCTAAGTCTTTGTTGCAGCATGAACATTTTAGCTCCTTGAATGGGCAAATATTCCATCCACCATTTTTCAATATTGCAGGTGAAGTCAGGGTGAGAGAGCTAGACATTTTCAAACCTAAAAGGTTTGTTCCTCGGTGTACCCATAAAAAGCGGCTTCAAGCTAGATAGGCCAGTGGTCCGAGCCTCCAAAGGGAAGGATTAGAAATGACATGTCAAGGCCTGTGAGAAGGAGGTCCTCTAAGATTATAAATCTATCTAGTTTATAGGCAACTTGAGAAGCCCCTCCTCTCTTTGTGTTCCATGTGAAAGTTCCATTTGTTGTTTCAACATCCACTAGTCTCATTTTATTTATGAAGTTCTAGAAGGCAATGGAGTCTCTGCCTAGTGTTATAGTGCCACATTTTTTCTCTGTAAGATTTTTGATCATATTGAAATCACCTGCCAGAATCCAGGGCATATCAGTATATCTCTCTCTCAACTCCTCAAGGAGGTGAGAAGCTTGAGTTTGTCTTCTATTTTTTGAGGACCATAGACATTTGTAATCAGGTAAGTCTTGGTATCACCCAAAGGTTGAATCACCAACAATAGATAGTTCCTGGACGCTTCCCCATCTAGGATTCTAAGTTTTTGGGGATACCAAAGTGCAAGAATCCCTCCTACCGAGTTATCTACCTTAACCTCTAGATACCCATACTTTCTTAACCATTTTCTATGTATTTCTCTTATCTTGTCCATCGAACACTTAGTTTCCTGAAAAAAAACCATATATGGTTTTTCTTCTTTTATTCTACTACTAAGATTTCTTTGTTTCCTTTTACTTCCTAGGCCCCTATGTTTCAGGTTATAAGCTTCATTAAGAATGTTTTGTAAAGGAGTAGCTGGTGAGATCTCTCATCTTACCTGAGTTAATCATGATTTTTCCACATTCGGTCAGTAGCACATTATGTCTTTTTCTTCCCCTTTTCTTACCCGAATTCTTGGAAGAGTGCCCCTGTGTTTCCTCCATTGTTTTCATCCCTCTATTCTCCTAGATGTCATGGTTTCTTTTGTGTGATGAAACTAGCTCAAGAAAAGATAGAAAAGATAGATCAACGCCTTAGAATTCAGCCTCTTCGAGGGGGAAACTCATTTACATTACATAAATGAACAATTCTTGGATGATACAAATGAAAATACCTCTTTTTTATATATAGGAGTCTAAGGGGACATAACATAATCAGAGCCGATAAGTGGGCTTCTATGGGGCACAAGATTAACAATATGGGAACTACATGGGTACATCAATATAATAAGGGGGTTGTACTAATAACAATAAGGGGTTACACTAGTAGTATAGGGGCCTAACATGCCCCTCTCCTTCAAAAAGCGTTGTCCTCAATACTTGATTAGTTCTTGATGCTTCCATATAAAATTATTGTCCTCCCATGTGGAATCTTCAGCAGGTAAGTTCTTCCACTTGATGAGATACTTTGAAATTGGTTGATTTCATAGCTGTCAAGTTCTTGTTTCTGTGACTACTCCAGGTTCCAATATGATTTTTCCTTCCTCTTCAATTGCTGGAAATACTGTTTGCATTGGAACCTTTTGCAACTTTTGAATAAGTGGCCATACTTCTTTGTCCTTCTTCCATTCATCCCTTGCTTCGTTTATCCAATCTGGTTGGATAATAGAAATAGCACAAAACAATGCTTCCACATCCTCATCCTTGAAGAGTCTTCCCATTCGGTAAGGTCGCCATTTGTTAAGTGCATGTAGTATTGCCAACATTTCCTTCTCATAAATAGTTCTCTTTATATGTAGCAATGAAAATACCCAATCACCTACATCAAAACATTTTTCACTATGATGTTGATCTACCTATTATTTCATTTGATTTTGCACCAAAGTGACGTTATCCTTTAAAAGTTGGAGAACTTGTTGTTGATGCTCGATGTGATCTTTCACTACTTGAACCTTTTTCTTCTTGATATGTCCTTCTATCTTTAGAGTTTGAGGAGTGGTAATTTCTTCCAATCCTTTACAAGACATGGTCGGATTCATTTCTTGATGCTCAATGTGATCTTTCACTTCTTGAACATTTTTCTTCTTGATATGTCCTTCTAGCTTGATAGTTTGAGGAGTGGTAATTCCAACCAATGAATTACAAGATATGGTTGGATTCATTTCTTCTTTCTTGATGTGATATTTCACTTCTTTCACCTTTTTCTTCTCGATCTGTCCTTATATCTTGAGAGTTTGAGGAGTGTTCATTCTTGCTAATAGTTTATAAGATATGGTCTGATTCTTTTCTTATTTCTGTGGGGTTGAGTCTTGGCATATATCCTCTTCTTTTGATGTTTCTTGATCCTTTTCTTCCTCCTCTTCATACTCTATGTAAAATAATTTCTTCTCGGCACACTTAAGACCTTTAGTTCATTTGATATCACAATTGTAACAAAGCCCTTTTCCTCTTTTTTCTTCCAATTACTGTGGTGTAACCCTTGAAGGTTGTGGAAGGCTAGGAGAAACAACACTTCCATCTTTATAGTTGTGAGGGGTAGACTTCCTTGTTGCCATAATTTTACTTTCCAATATGTCACAAAACCCTTTTACTCTTTTCAATTTTTATGGTATAAAGGGCTTTGTTCTCATAAACAACTTGTTACATGGTCAATTTTCACGGAGGAAATGATAGCACGTTATGAGGATACAAAGAGAAACACCATCTTTAGAGCAACACCACAACAATTGGAAAGAGTAAAAGGGCTTTGTGACATAGTGGAAAGCAAAATTATGGAAACTAGGAAGCATACCCCTCACAACTATAAAGATGGAAGTGTTGTTTCTCCTAGCCTTCCACAACCTACAAGGGTTACACCACAACAATTGGAAGAAAAAAGAGAAAAAGGCCTTTGTTACAATTGTGATAGCAAATGCACTAAAGGTCATAAGTGTGCTGAGAAGAAATTATTTTACATAGAATATGAAGAGGAGGA
>Ga0068618_1000166_pt1 | contig 15571 bp, 16 predicted proteins | sample InSIn2SAF170_2_FD_77423 | JGI IMG/M metagenome (GOLD analysis project Ga0068618, IMG submission 77423) | Clean room microbial communities from NASA Spacecraft Assembly Facility at Jet Propulsion Laboratory, Pasadena, California, USA -... ...
AAAAAATCAAGTAGAAACAAACATTTCAGCAGAAAATGCAACTCAAATGCTTCATCCAACGAAATTTACCAAAAAAGAAATACAAGATCTTAAATAAACAGATGTAGATGAGATTATTGAAGGAGAATCTGAAATTATCAATTTGAAAGACAATCATTTGCCCAAAGGATTAACTCCTTTGGAAGATCTCTTTGATTTCAATGATATTCCAAAGAAACCCCAAATGGAACCTCTAAAAGCAGACATTGAAGACTACAACATAGGAACTGAAGAGAAATTTCTAAAAATGGTAAAATTATCCAAAATGTTGCCCCCTAATCAAAAACTTAAGTATGTTGAATTGATCAAAGAATTCCATGATGTTTTTTCCTGGAGCTATGAAGACCTGAAATCTTATGACACCTCTGTAATTCAACATACAATACCCCTCAAGGAAAATCAAAAACCATTCAAACAAAAGCTCAAAATAATCAACCCTGTACTGCTTCCTTTAATTGAAAAAGAAAATCAAACGAATGCATGATGCAGGGATAATTGCTCCAATCATATTTTCAGAGTGGGTGTCTAATTTAGTGCCTACCAGGAAAAAAAACAGGAGAAATCAGATTATGTGTTGACTTAAGGAATGTAAACAAGGTTTCTTTGAAGGACAACTACCCTTTACCTAAAATGGATCATATTTTACAAAGAGTAGTAGGTGCTTCTAGGATTTCACTTTTGGATGGGTTTTCAGGTTTTAATTAGATTCTAGTTCATCCTGATGACCAGGAAAATATTTCATTTACAACACCATGGGGTATGTTCAATTATGTTAAAATGCCATTTGGACTTAAGAATGCAGGGGCAACCTTTCAACGAGCAATGGACATAGCTTTTGCAAAAGAGATTCACGATTTTCTGGTTGTATATCTAGATGACCTCATTGTGTTTTCTAGATCAAATCAGTGACATTTAGATCATTTGAGACAAGTGTTTTTAAAATGCAGAAAGTATGATATTAACAATGTAAACTTTGAAATAGGAACTATAAATTCAAAACAAGAACTCTGGCAAAAAAACCCCGAAAAAACATCAAAAACAGTGTTAAAAATGAAAAGTGTGTATACTGGAATGATGATTTTATTTTTTAGGGGTCAATTTTGAACATGTTTTAAAAATGGCAGTGACTACGAAATTTACTACAAATTTTTCGTGCAAAATATAGCTTTAAAACGAAAAAGTGATGATACTGGAACAATGATTTTTTTTTTAGGGTCAATTTTCAAACTTTTAAAAAAATGCTAGTAAAACCAAATTTTTATGTGCCAAACAAAGTTGTTTATGAGGAAAAAAACACATTAATGTTTTTGGTAGAATATCATTTTTCTTTCCTAGGTATAAATTCAACATGTTCTCAACCATAACATCGACATCAACGGTGCTATGTTTTTTTTTTTTTTTTCAATCCCACCATCTACTTCATGAGTAACATATTTCAACCTCTTCATGTCAAACACCATCCACTGAATTAATGTTTGGATCAATAATCCAAATCTATTACACCTGACAAGCTCCTACAATCTCTTATATAGAATCTACTTTATATATCAATGTTGTGTCATGAGCTTTCAATTTGGCTATTCATTTCACGTTTACTGGTCTCTAAGTGAATTTACCAATTATTAACAATTACCAATTATTAACAAGTGATATAGAGGTAATTACATACTAAGCATAATGAGCTTCTTCGACCCTAATAATATTTAAGGAACCTCACTAATGATATTTAATGATGGCTCATTATAATGATAGAAAATGAAGAAAAAACTTATCTTAATAATTAAGACAAGCATCAAATTGGACAAGAATTTGTAATAATCCATGTTTGAGTATGCATTGACAACTAAATGTATAAAAAAAAGTATACGAACATTAAATTGGACAAGAATTTGTAATAATCCAGGTTTGAGTATGCAATGACAACTGAAAGAAAATATAAAGAACCAATCAAATTTTATTTCGGTGGAAAAGCACGGACTAATTTGACATGAAATGTCGCAGCTATCAATTTCCTTACGATTTCTTTAGTATTGTAATGGAAATGTCAAAATACAGAGTATTAGAAACATGGTTGAAATTAACCTCAACTGTGCATCGAAGAAAAACAATCTAAAGTGGATAGGTAAGGATGTTAATCTCAATGCAAATATTTGATAATAATCTAATTGCGGATGGCGTATCCTTCATAATTTTATGATTGATTCAACGACCAAACATGATTAAGAGCTTTCTTCAGTACCGAGTTTGCGTATATTATGCATAAGAAATAATGAGGAGAAACAATTAGCATACAATGTCGTTATTATTAAGGAACGAGGAGAACAGTGTTGACTGGCGTCAAGATATGGGTTATTTTTATTTTCCTATCATATAAAATGCAGTTATAATGAAGGAATGAAGAAAACAGTGTTGACTCAACCCCAGATAATTGATTACCAACGGCGCCGTCATTGTGTAACCGAGGAAAGAGACCTCTCAAATACGCACGCTACACCGGTGTTCTTCTCTAACTGTGGTACACATCAACTACCAAGAGCGTGTCTTCGTCTTTATGGAGCTTAGTGCCTAACTTCACTGAGTTTAGCCTTTTCTAACAACTTCTAACTTCACCAAATTTAACCGTTTTGTTACGACTTTAACAACTTGAACATAGACTTATCACCAAACTGGAAATTTACATGTATAAATACTTTGATCTCAGTATTTTCTGATACAAGCCTATCTTGTCCATTCCTCATCTGACACATATGTTTGGTTTTTTTTTTTCAAACTTCTATGGAGCTTCATGTTGAACTAGAAACAGTGTAGCTTGCTAAGTTTATTAAAAGTATATTTATTCAATGGATAGGTTTAATCAACATTTGTGGGCATTCCCATTTGTGACTAGGTTGTTTCGGATAGCCATATGCCTAACCTAGTTGACTGCTATGGCCTCGGCGAAGCTACACAAACATATATTCGTTGTACATCTTCTCATCTTTCAATATTCCCTTTTAAAATGTATGTTAGAGTTTGCTTGAAAAAAGGTGTTATAATGAGCTCGGAGATGTTGGAATTTTAAGTCTTTGCTTTAATAAAATATATATTTATATACAAAAAAATAAATGTATATATTTAGATGAAGCATCCTCGGTGCATTAATTTTTTTTACATAATTTTTTTTTATGGATACACAGACAGAAATAATAGGAAAGCACTGTCTATTAAGATAGAATGAACATTAGCGTGCAAATACTAGCTTCTGGTATTTTGAGCGCTTTGTGCACTTCATATGTCTGTCACTATCCTCGTGTATCATATGGCACAAGTCTCTTGTCATAATCTTCACTCTTGCGTTGGTCACAGTCTATCACACTGACACAAGCCTCACTTATATGCTTGTCATTCAATCTACATGACTTCACATTCTTGCGCTCTCACTCATGTGACATGGCTATTACTCAAGCTAAAAAAATGATGGGACAAATGAATGATGGAACTTGTAAGATACTTGAGTGGATTTTGTTGTATTCATTGCATCGGCAACTCTGAGTATCAGGTAACATAATCAATCGGCTACTTTGAGCATGGTCCCTACGTCTTTAATCAACGGAGTATGCAGGAGCAGAATCATGACTGGACTCCCCCCATGAATGCAATCTTCAAATGCTTGGTCATTTTAAAAGTTGTCAATTGAGACCGTCGATATTAGTACAGTGTCTGAGGCGCGTAAAGTCCACTAATAAGAGATCAAGAAGACCTGGACTTGTTAACTAGACATTCTATTTTTCAAAATTTAAAAAAAATGGTTCAAATGGTAAATCTTAAAATTATAAATATAAGTGGTTGAGATTATCTCATGGTATTTTCAAAAGAGTGCAAATTTAAAAAAAAAAAAAAACAACAACAACAACAACTATTTTTTAAAATTTTGAAAAAATGGGTCAAATGGTAAATCTTAAAATTCAGAAATTCTCCATATTCTGCTGCCTTCTCTTTTCCATGGCATGAGTTTAACGACATCAACATCAATGCAGCAAAGAATGCTAAGATTTATGCCCTTGCGTTTCTCCACTGCACAGGAAAAGAAATTACACAGAGTAATCAGAAACTTAACTACTGTACAATGGGCTTGAAGTTTATGAACCCAGGTAAGAAGTGGCTCGTCATCAACTATAAAGCTCTAAATGATGCCTTGTTGCCAATCTGCTATCCTTTGCCCAACAAAGAGTTATTACTTGCCAAAATTGTTAATGCCAATGTTTTCAGCAAATTTGACTAAAAAAGTGGTTTCTGGCAGATAGGCATTCTTTCTGATGACAGATACAAGACTGCTTTTACAGTCCCTCATAGCCAATATCAATGGACTGTAATGCCTTTTGGTTTGAAAAATGCTCCATTAGAATTTCAGAAAAGGATGGAAGACATTTTTGGTGGGGAGGAGTACATAATAGTCTACATAGATGATTTGCTTGTTTTTAGCAGAGATGTAAATAGTCACAAGATGCTTTTAGAAAAGTTTTATGAGCTGGTTTATAAGCATGGTCTTGTTCTTTCATATTCAGAAGAAAATTTTCAGATTGGTAAAGTCGGGATAGATTATTTGGGACTGCATATAGAACAAGGACATGTAAATCTGCAACCTCATGTTCTAACCCATTTGTTGATATTTCCTGACGTTATTCCTGATATTAAAAAATTGCAGAGATTTCTTGGTTGCTTGAATTATATAAGACAGTTTTATGAGAAGTAAGCAGCAGGATGGACAGAAAAGATGACCATGCAGTCAGAAGTATTAAAAGCAAAATCACAGATTTGCCAAAGCTTAAGCTGCCAGATTTGCGACATTTATTCTTGATCTGCCTGCATCATGGAGTATTAAGTCAATGACTCCGTGATGCAAGCAAATCAAGAATAAATCTCACAAATGCAGAGCAGGGAGCTATAGAACTCAATACCAAAACCAGAAAATCAGAATGAAACTCAGATAACAACACATAACACTCGACCAGAGCAATTCTTCATTAATTTTCGAATTATCTTTACAATGTAAGGCTTAGCAATATGTAGCCTTTGAACCGGTTATCCAGTCATAACTTTTACCAGAAACTGGAAACCAAAAGAATCTCCTTTCGGCTAGATTATCATGTAAGATATCATAGTCTGAATGTAGGAGTACAATAATGAGGTGTACATGAACCAAGAACTGACCAAAGAAATGTACTAAAACCAAAGATTCAAGCAAGTGGGGACAACCACTTGTTATCTCGTCCCTTAGAGGCTAAGCCATATGGGGACCAAATTTTGACATACGGAAAAAAAATCTTATCAGAAGGGTCGGAATCCAGGACATTGGCTCTTTTACAAAAGTATTTACACAGTGGAGATTTTTTACTGAACCAAATCCCATGGAAACCAAAAGCAATTATTCCATATCAATTGAGGTGATGTGCAAAGATTTCATTAGAGTGATCTTCTGCAATCAGTCATTGTTTGCTCTTTCTTCATGATCATGTTGATGATGAGGATCCCTTTCTTGATAATAATCTACTAAGCCATTTAACTCAGGAGTGAAAACTTCATTAGGAATATATAGCCATGGGGGATCATTTCCTTTGAAACAACAATAAAATGGGAATGAATACAGATTTTGGGGTCGGTATTGTTCATCAACAGAAATCCTACCTTGGAAACTTACAAAGAGACTAAAATATTGGTCCCCTTCATTTGCAACTATCAATGAATCCTGATGAACTAATGTGAATTCTATGACATGATCATTCTGAGCAGCTATATGCAACTCCCACATTAGAGTACTAAGAGTACACTTAGTATCATGTTCTAACATCCAATTGACTCTCGGCATATACTTGACCAAAAAGATTTTGAACCAAGGACTCCACCAATTGACAACACTATCTATATTTATAGCAATGAAAATGACTTTGACAAACCCATGTATCCTGGCTTTTTGATGAATGGTAAAGTAATCATGCCATGTCCAGTCAGTGTTCTGGATGCAAGATATGAAGGCTCTGCTTCTCTAAACAAAGTATAATAAACTCTCAAAGGTCTCTCTCTATATGTAGCTCTCTAGCATATGACCACATGCTATCCTCAAATTCAGACCATTTTTGCAGAACTGGTTCCCTAAGACTTAATGGCAAAGACTCAAACTTTTCTACAAAACAATCCCAACAGACATGGTAATGACATTGACTACAAACTATTACTTGATTGACTCTTCTAGACTGGACTGAACTTGATGCTTCATCCTATTGCAATGGCCTGAACATTTTGATTTCTTGTGAACCTTCTCTTGTGAGCATATCAGCAAGATAATTTTCAGCACCGGATTTATAGACTATATCAAAATCAAAACCATCAAGCCATAATGCCCATCTCAATAGCCTGGTACTTCTTTGTTCAAGCAGTCTTTTGTTTGCCAAAATGCTCTTCATATGTTTCAAATCCGTTCTGACTAAGAATCTCACACATTTTAGCAACAAATGAAACCATTTTATTCCTCTTTTAACAGCTAGTATCTCTTTATGTGAAGAACGATACTTTCTTTCAGTGTCATCACATGTACCTGAGGAATAAGCACATACCAGTTCTTTTCTTCCATGCTTCTGCAACAATACTGCAACCCAAGTGTGATGCGAAGCATCTTGGTCATCTCTTCTGTCCATCCTGTTGCTTGCTTCTTTAATCTTTTCTGAAGGATTTTTGTATCATCTGCTTGTTTCTCATAAAATTGTCTTATATAATCCAAGCAACCAATAAATCTCTGCAATTTTTTAACATCTGCAATAACGTTAGGAAATTTCAAAAAATGGGTTAGAACATGAGGTTGCAGATTTACTTGTCCTTGTTCTATATGCAGTCCCAAATAATCTATCCTGACTTTACCAATCTGAAATTTTTCTTCTGAATCTGAAAGAACAAGACCATGCTTATAAACCAGCTCAGAAAATGTTTCTAAATGCATCTTGTGACTATTTACATCTTTGCTAAAAACAAGCAAATCATCTATGTAGACTATTATGTACTCCTCCCCACCAAAAATGTCTTCCATCCTTTTCTGAAATTCTGATGGAGCATTTTTCAAACCAAAAGGCATTACAATCCATTGATATTGGCCATGAGGGATTGTAAAAGCAGTCTTGTATCTGTCACCAGGAAGAATGCCTATCTACCAGAAACCACTTTTTAAGTCAAATTTGCTAAAAACATTGACATTAGCAATTTTGGCAAGTAATAACTCTTTGTTGGGCAAAGGATAGCAGATTGGCAACAAGGCATCATTCAGAGCTTTATAGTTGATGACGAGCCACTTCTTACCTCTTTTCTTCTCACCGTGTTTATTCACATAAAATGCAGGACAAGCCCAAGGGCTTTTACAGGGCTCTGTTAGTTTTTGTTCTAACAATTGTGCTATCTCTTGTCGACATAAGTCTTGCTCTGAGGGGCTCATATGATTAGCATTGGCTTTTTGTGGCTTTGGAACATAATTTTCTTTATAAGGCAGGGCCACGAAATACTTTTCACGAGTCCAGAATGCATCAGGCCTAGAGGCAGTGCAATCTTTCCGAAGCTTGTTTGATATTTTCTCCAAAGTTTTGGGACCATGAAGTTCTGCATTCTTGACAATCCTATTAATCTTGGTTAAATCTTGGAGATTGTAGTAGACTAAATCTTGGTCTGTTGGTTGTACTCTTATTTGATAATCACTAGATGAGGGAAAGCTAACTGGACCTCCAGAGGTGTTGAAGGTGACTGTGCCTTTACCAAAAGTGACAAGCAATAGGTCATTCAAAAAATCTTGTCCTAAAAGAAAGTCAGAACCTGTATCAAAAATGTACAATGTAACTTTCACCTGGACATCATTCAAATAAATTGGGAACCTGGAGCTATGTGATTAATTTCCATCACATCTTTTGTAATAGCTCTAAACTGCAATTTAGTCAGCTGCCAATAATAGGAAGGAATTGCACCATACTTGCAGCAACTACTCATGGCTCCAGAATCAATTTGAGCATCTAGAGTGTAATCTTTTATTTTTGGCAATTTGATTTTTGTTGGGATTACCACTCTATCCCCAATTCCCATTACTTTGACTACTTCTATACTGATATCTTTCTAAGGGAATTCTTCTGAAACATTCTTAAGCAACAAACTGGACAATTTGGAATTACAATCATCATAATTTGAGATAAGCATCTGGAGTTTGGATGATAACTGAATCATCTCTGATCTAGTATGATGAATTGAGGATTCTAATTGTTCTATCTTGTTTTTTTAAAGAATTGATTTTATCCATACCTGAATCTGATTATGAACTTTCTTTTATTTGGAGTGGCTTGGACAGGGAATCAAATTATTTTTTCTATGAACTCTTCATCTATGAATTTTTCTTTATTCTTCTTCCCAGAAGGTAGCTGTTTTTCTAGACTTTCAAGTTTTTCTGCCAATATCCTTCTTGCAGTGAACTGGACTAGATCAAGATGAGCCAATTCAGCTTTGACTGTTGCAATATTCATCTGCAAGTTGTCAGAAGAACTGTAAAACATCTTTACGTCAGGAATAAAAGTTTCTTCTGAATCAGAGGAACTGCCACCCAGATCTATTTTTCTTATATCAAGAATATCTTCTTCAGTATCAGATGAAGAGGAACTAGAAATCTCAAAATATTCACCTTCAAAATGAGATATAAGATCCCATTCTTTGGAATCATGAATTGTAGAGAAAATATCCATAATTTTCATTTGTTTCTTATCTTTCTTCTATCTACAGTTATTTGCATAGTGACCTTCTTTCCCCCAAATAAAGCAAGTAACTTTCTTTGAAGGTTTTGATCTCCTCCTAAATACTACTCTTCTTTTGCTAAAAGTTTTTCTAGAAGGATAATATTTCTTTTTCTTAGGAAAATACCTCTCAAGCTTACATGAAAAAGTAGCTTTAGATTTCTTCAATGCTTTGCTCTTGGATTTTGACTGGCAACCAAAATTATATGTTTCAGGAAAAGTATCGCATAACTTGGTGCTAAGATGCATCTGCTTCTTGAAATTCTTTTTAGCCTTTTCCACAGCACACTCTTTTTGAAGTATAGAGACTATCATCTAATGGATAGCTGCAAAAGACCAATTTTCAATATTGACCTTGTTAGTCTCTATGTACTGATTTATCAGATCTGGGAATTTTCTTGGCATAGAGGCTATATAATATCTCATATATGCAACATTATGAGAGTCATGACCTAGATAAAGCAATTTTTGCATAGTGCCAAAACATTCTTGTAGATAATCAATATCACATAATTTATGAGGCAGGAATAACTAGGCATGATGAGCTGAGTCTTCTGGCACACTTCCCACAAACTCATGTTTTAAAGCATCAAACAAGGCTTTCAAGGGATCTTCTTCGTTTTCAACAATCTGTGTCATATCTCTATCAGACAATTTATCCCACCACATTTTTGCAATACCAGTAAAAGACCAAACAATCTGGGTAACAATATCAGACCAACTTACCTCAGTTTCTACTTTCCTTTGTAATGTCCAAGCATGAATATTATGTAGGACATTAATCACTTCTTCATTACTTAAGCAATCGATATTCACTAGCGAAGTATTACCATATCCCTTTCCTGGGGGATTATCTAAGTTTGTGGAGGTGGTCTGTAATCTTTCTCAATATCTACCAAAACGACTAAAAGCAAAAGCTTCATGAGCAGTAGTGTCCTCTTGGTCTTTCCTTCCTTTGTGTGAAAAGAAATAAGGCTCATGTCTATCTCTCTTAAAACTTGACTCACCTTGGTTAGCAGTTACTTGAGACATGGCTAATATTTCTTTCGGAGTAGATGGTTGACCATTTTCAATCAAACTTTTGAGACTAACATACTATTTTGGTAGTCTCAGCCTATCAAGAGAAGAAAATCTGTTTAGCCAATTTCTCATTAATTCTCTTTCTCCTTGGCTAAATCTATTCCTTTCTGAATTCTTTCAATCTGAAGTTTACCAATATTCTCTACCCCCTTAAAAAGAATACTTTTATGGGAGGACTCAGGTTCAGAAGATTTGAATGTTAATTTGGAACCTGACAAGTCTACTTCTCTGTAATGTGGAGGAGAAGTAGGGACCCGCAGAGCATCTCGTAAATGACCAAGATATTTGGAAATAATACCTATATTAGAATTGATATCATTCAATTGTTGGGTATGTTCATTTTGTGTGCCCAAAATTTCATTGTAGCTAGAATGCAATTTGTTAATATGCTCTTTGACTTCTAAAACATCTCTAGCTATATCATCAATATTTTGCAACATACAAACAATTTGATAGTTTGTATATGTGTGTAACTTTGTTGATTCTGTCTGATCTGGATCAGACATATCTTTCATAGATAACCATTGTAAATCTGCTTACTTTGTTCCACTGCTGAATATCCTTCTAGTATTTCCAGGTTCTAAATGTCTCTCAACTATTTTTGCAGATATCTCAGATTGAGCTCTTGGAAGAGAAAAGCTTTTAATATCAGGAATGAAGACTTGGGAATCATTTTTAGGAGTATGAGGTTTTTCAGTCTGAAAGGAAGTAGATGGGACACAAAACTGGCAATCACCAGATTTATGAGAGTGGGACCTTTGGGTCACCCTTCTTGGGATAGTTGGCATGTGTTTGGGCATAGACAGGTAGGAAGAGGACGTAGGATCCCTACCTCTTAAGAGTGGAGATGCATTGACAGCAGGTGTGGGAGAACTAAGCTTTAATCCAGATGTGCCATCAGGATGTTGAATCAAAGAGAAGTGCTGAGGTGTCTTTGGAGTATTAAGCTGAGGGTATTTCTGTGATAATGGAACATAAGTACTATTCCACTCATCAGGAAAAGTACATTCACAAAAACCAATCTGTAGGGAAACAGTATTTCCAGGGCCAACAATTACTCCTTCTTTCAAAGCTCTGTCTTTCAACTTAGGATTGAGTGCAGGCATAGAAGTAGAGACAAACCATAGGCAAATAGATGCATGCAGTTGAGCAATTTGAGATTGGGGAGCAACATCAAAACCATAAAACTGTATATAAGCATTAAGGAATTCATTGATATATGGGTCAGTTAAGGAAACTTGATAGCGAGGAATGATAGAAGTCAAAACAGGGCCATTATTGAGGGCTTTGGAATCCTACTAGCAAAGCATCATGAAAGTTATTCATCCTGGTATCTAATACACAAGTCAAACACGAAGTACTCAAACTAGGCCGGATTACAAGATTAATGCTGAACTGAATCATTCCTATATGAACATATTTATAACCATTCTCTAAGCCCCATTCTATGTCATCTTTCTTGATCAAAGGAATCTGGTAAACTAACTGGCCAGTAGAAATAGGAATATTTACAGAAGTAAATCTGAAAAGCTGAATAGTGCGAAATTGAAAAACAGGAATCTTATAAAGCTTATCAACTTCTATCTCTAGTAGTGTCCAATTAGGCTGAGGTTCAAATTCTTGTACCAATACTTTTTCATCATAAAGGATTTCATCATTAAGAGATCCATTCAAGAATTTATTGAGGAAAGACCATCTATTCTTATGAGCTTTCTTTCTGTCTTCAGGTTTCTGAAGAGTAAACTCATTCATATAACCAGCCATTGAAATTAAGTATAAGTAAGCACCTGAATAGAGGAGAGACAAAGTCTTTGTGCACCAGGAAGCAAAACACGGTAGTCCTTTGCCTTCATAGCTCTCTACCAGTGCTTTACCACTGACTTAGACTCGTGGATAGTAGCTCAGACAAATACAACTCATAGGGAAAACTAGACAATATCAAAAAACTTGGACAAAGAATTAGATGGCTTTGATACCATTTCTAAATATTAAGTCAATGACTCCGTGATGCAAGCAGATCAAGAATAAATCTCGCAGATGTAGAGCAAGGAGCTATAGAACTCAATACCGAAACTAGAAAATAAGAATGAAACACAGATAATTGACTCACCTTGGTTAGTAGTTATTCCAGACATGGCTAATATTTCTTTTGGAGTAGATGGTTGACCATTTTCAATCAAACTTTTGAGACTAACATACTGTTTTGGTAGTCTCAGACTATCAAGAGAAGGAAATTAGTTTAGCCGATTTCTCATTAATTTTGTTTTCTCCTTGGCGAAATATATTCCTTTCTAAACTCTTTCAATCTAAAGTTTACCAATATTCTCTACCCCCTTAAAAAGAATACTTTTATGGGAGGACTCAGGTTCAGAAGATGTGAATGTTAATTTGGAACTTGATAGGTCTACTTCTCTGTAATGTGGAGGAGAAGTAGGGATTGGAAGATCATCTTGTAAATGACCAAGAGATTTGGAAATAATACCCATATTAGAATTGATATCATTCAATTGTTGGGTATGTTCATTTTGTGTGCCCAAAATTTCATTGTAGCCAGGATGAAATTTCTTAATATGCTCTTTGACTTCTACAACATCTCTAGCTATATCATCAATATTTTGCAACATACAAACAATTTGATAGTTTGTATAGTTATGTAAATTTGCTAATTCTGTCTGATCTGGATCAGACATATCCTTCATAGATAACCATTGTAAATCTGCTTTCTTTGTTCCACTGTTGAATGTCCTTCTAGTATTTCCAGGTTCTAAATGTCTCTCACTTATTTTTGCAAATATCTCAGATTGAGCTCTTGGAAGAGAAAAGCTTTTAATATCAGGAATGAAGACTCGAGAATCATTTTTAGGAGAATAAGGTTTTTCAGTCTGAAAGGAAGTAGATGGGACACAAAACTGGCAATCAACAGATTTATGAGTTTGGAACCTTTTGGGTCACCCTTCTTGGGATAGCTGGCATGTGTCTAGGCAAAGCGAGGTAGGAAGAGGATGTAGGATCCCTACCTCTTAAGAGTGGAGATGCATTGACATCAGACATGGAGCAATTAAGTGTGGGAGAACTAAGCTTTAATCCAGATGTGCCATCAGGATGTTGAATCAAAGACAAGTGTTGAGGTGCCTTTGGAGTATCAAGCTGAGGGTATTTCTGTGATAATGGAACAAAAGTACTATTCCACTCATCAGGCAAAGTACATTCACAAAAACCAATCTGTAGTGGAGCAGTATTTCCAGGGCCAACAATTACTCCTCCTTTCAAAGCTCTGTCTTTCAACTTAGGATTGAGTGCAGGGATAGAAGTAGAGACAAACCATAGGAAAATGGATGAATGCAGTTGAGCAATTTGAGATTGGGGAGCAACATCAAAACCATAAAATTGTATACAAGCATTAAGGAATTCATTGATATATGGGTCAGTTAAGGAAACTTGATAGCGAGGAATGACAAAAGTCCAAACAGGGCCATTATTGAGAGGGCTCTGGAATCCTCCCAGCAAAGCATCATGAAAGTTATTCATCCTGGTATCTAATACACAAGTCAAACATGAAGTATTCAAACCAAGTCGGACTAGAGGATTGATGCCGAACTGAATCATCCCTATATGAACATATTTAAAACCATTCTCTAACCCCCATTCTATGTCATCTTTCTTGATAAAAGGAATCTGGTAAACTGACTGGCCAGTAGAAATAGGAATATTTACAGAAGTAAATCTGAAAAACTGAGTAGCGCGAAATTGAAAAACAAGAACCTTATAAAGCTTATCAACTTCTATCTCTGGCAGTGTCCAATTAGGCTAAGGTCAAATTCTTGTAACAATACTTTTTCATCATAAAGGATTTCATCATTATGAGATCTATTCAAGAATTTATTGAGGAAAGACCATCTATTCTTATGAGATATCTTTCTGTCTTCGGGTTTCTGAAGAGTAAACCCATTCATATAACCAGCCATTGAAATTAAGTATAAGTAAGCACCTGAACAGAGGAGAGACAAAGTCCTTGTGCACCAAGAAAGCAAAACACGATAGTCCTTCACCTTCACAGCTCTCTACCAATGCCTTACCACCGACTTAGACTTGTGGACAGTAGCTCAGACAAATACAATTCATAGGGAACCAGACAATATCAAATAACTTGGACAAAGAACTATATGGCTCTGATACCATTTCTAAATATTAAGTCAATGACTCTGTGATGTAAGCAGATCAAGAATAAATCTTACAGATGCAGAGTAGGGAGCTATAGAACTCAGTACCAAAACCAGAAAATAAAATGAAACTCAGATAACAACACATAACACTCAGCTAGAGCAATTTTTCATTAATTTTTGAATGATATTTACAATGCAAGCCTCAACAATATATAGCCTTTGAACCGATTATCTGGTCATAACTTTTACTGGAAACTGGAAACCAAAAGAATCTCCTTTTGGTTAGATTATCATGCAAGATATCATAGTCCGAATGTAGGAGTACAATAATAAGGTGTACATGAATGAAGAACTGACCAAAGAAATGTACTAAAACCAAAGATTCGGGCAAGTGGGGACAACCACTTGTTATCTCGTCCCTTAGAGGCTAAGCCATATGGGGACCGAATCTTGACATATGGAAAACAAATCTTATCAGAATGGCCGGAATCTAGGACATCTGCTCTTTTACAAAAGTATTTACACAGTGGCGATTTTTTAACTGGACCAAATCCCACAGAAACCAAAAGCAATTATTCCATATCAATTGAGGTGATGTGCAAAGATTTCATTAGAGTGATCTTCCGCAATCAGTCACTGCTTGCTCTTTCTTCATGATCATGTGGATGATGAGGATCTCTTTCTTGATAATAATCTGCTAAGCCATTTAACTCAGGAGCAAAAACTTCATTAGGAATATATAGCCATGGGGGATCATGTTCTCTGAAACAACAATAAAATGGAAATGAATACAGATTTTGGGGTCGGTATTGTTCATCGACAAAAATCCTACCTTGGAAACTTACAAAGAGACTAAAAGATTGGTCCCCTTCATTTGCAACTATCAATGAATCCTGATGAACTAATGTGAATTCTATGACATGATCATTCTGAGTAGCTATATGCAACTCCCACATTAGAGTACTAAGAGTACTTAGTATCATGTTCTAACATCCAATTGACTCTCGGCATATACTTGACCAAAAATATTTTGAACCAAGGACTCCACCAATTGACAACACTATCTATATTTATAGTAAAGAAAATGACTTTGACAGACCCATGTATCCTGGCTTTTTGATGAATGGTAAAGTAATCATGCCATGTCCAGTCAGTGTTCTGGATGAATGCAAGATATGAAGGCTCTGCTTCTCTAGACAAAGTATAATAAACTCTCCAACGTCTCTCTCTATATGGTAGCTCTCTAGCATATGACCACATGCTATCCTCAAACTCAAACCATTTTTGCAGAACTAGTTCCCTAAGACTTAATGGAAAAGACTCAAACTTTTCTACAAAACAATCCCAACAGAAATGGTAATGACATTGACTACAAACTATTACTTGACTGACTCTTCTAGACTGGACTGAACTTGATGCTTCATCCTGTCGCAATGGCCTGAACATTTTGATTTCTTTGATTTCTTGTGAACCTTCTCTTGTGAGCATATCAGCAAGATAATT
>Ga0068618_1000170_pt1 | contig 15463 bp, 13 predicted proteins | sample InSIn2SAF170_2_FD_77423 | JGI IMG/M metagenome (GOLD analysis project Ga0068618, IMG submission 77423) | Clean room microbial communities from NASA Spacecraft Assembly Facility at Jet Propulsion Laboratory, Pasadena, California, USA -... ...
ACTAGAGCGAGAGTTCCAGTATTTAATTTTGGAGGGCACGCGTGCCTTTCAAGAGAATAACACCAGGTGGGCAGGGTTGTGCTGGCAGTCGGCCTTACTGCAACTAGAAGACCTTTTGTGGCAACCTGACCTAGACACATCTGGGCTTCATCTCAATTCCACGAGCGTGATGACGCTCCACCTGGCACAACGAATTTTGCTCATATTGTACTACATTCAGCCAGCATGTGTTCATCCAAGTACTCACGTATTGTACGTATGTACATCCATAGGTACATACAGGTACGTACGTATCATTCAATCACTGCCTACGTACGATGTGACAGTACGTATGTATTATACGAATGCGCTGAATTCTACGTACTGTAGATACGTGTACGTACGTAACCAACAGCTGTACGTACACCACATGATCGTCGTATGTCGAAAACGTCCCTCCAAACTCGCAGGTTCGAAGCGAATGCGTGTCCAAGAGGCACGACCAACAAGCACAGATACGCAGCTGTAAAAGCTTGCATTGCCGTCGTTTGGAAGCTTGTGGGTACGTACGTACGTACGTACGTACACAGGTATCACAACCATCTGCCACTGCTTCACTAACTCTAAGGTCTCGCGAACACCAATCGTTCTAGTCAGCAACCACAATTACAGTTACTGGTTTTCCACCCCCCTAGAACGTAAACCAGGGATGACAAAGCACTGAAGACTGTGGCATTCGCGAAGCAGTGGCGGACTGTAAGTACATACGTTCCTAGGTACATACGTACCATACAGCTTTGTCTCTTTTGGCCTTCAACCATCTACACATATTGCGTGTATATGGATGTGCGTTCGTACGTAGTACTCCCGGCGCGAGTGTGGAAATGTTGTGCTAACGAAAGGAAGTTGTTTATGTTGCTAACGTTACACACAACCATTCCTCGCAATAGGCTTGCAATAATCGAAAGGTCTTGAGGACGTTGATATCCGGTGCAGCCTATTGCCTCTGATTGATGCCTGGGAGACAGCTGTTAGGCGCGTGCACTCGGGCTGGTTGGGATTTTGGTTGAATACGTAATCGAGATGGTGTTGGAGTTCGGCTGTTGTACTGCCAGCTTCAGTTCGCTGGTCAATGCATTGTCACTCACATGTAGCTCGGAAGGAGTTAAGATCGGTGGTACGGTCTGGCTAATTCAGAACCATGGTGCTGACATTCCTGTCGTAGGTCCCACACTCTAACGGCACCTTTGGCACATAACCATGGCTAGTTCTATTCCCCAAGTAGGACCGAGGCAAAGCCCGGAGTTCTTCGCAGATGTACATACGCAGGTACGTACTTGCTGTGATGCCACTGATAGTATCATCCAGCTCCAATCACATTTGTAGGGTCTGTGAACCTTTTTGTACGTGTGATTACAGTTTCGGACGTGGTTCAGAGCAGAGAGTCCTCAAAATGTCGAGGTTGCCGAAAACCTGGCTCATTACCGGCAGCTCTTCTGGTTTTGGACTCCTTCTCGTGCGCTCCATCCTTGCTCAAGGTGACAATGTTGTCGCTACCTCTCGAAATCCATCTCGCACACCTGATCTGGTCAAGGAGGTCGAGTCTACCTCCAAAGGTAAGTGGTTGACACTGGATGTAACCTCAGGTGCGACCACAATTTCTACTGTAATCGAAGAAGCTTCCAAGATCTTCGGCACAATCGACGTTCTCATCAACAATGCCGGTTACTCGATATTCGGTGCAGCAGAGGAGATTGCGGAAGATAGAGCAAAAGCTCAGTTCGAGGTCAACTTCTGGGGTCTCATACGTGTCAGCCAAGCAGTTCTGCCGATCATGCGAGCTCAAAGATCAGGGACCATTGTCAACATGAGCTCGGTAGCAGGCCTTACGGCCTCACCATCTTGCGCAATTTACGCCAGCAGCAAGTTTGCTGTGGAAGCTTGGTCAGAATCGTTATGTCAAGAAGTCGCTCCATTTAGTATTCGAGTCTTAATTGTTGAGCCTGGTATCTTCAGGACCAACTTTCTCGGAAGTGGTGCAGTGCAAACCCAACCGGTCTCTGAAGCATACAGAAGCAACGTCGTAGACATCATGCTGCAGCGATTTGAGGACATGAATGGTAGACAGCAAGGTGATCCAGTCAAAGCCGCAGAGAGGATTGTCGAGAACGTCCAACGAGGTTTAACAAAGGAGGAATTGGGTAAGGTCGAGAATTTGAGACTTCCGCTCGGTCACGACTGCTATGACAGGGTTGCTGAGAAAATGGCAAAATTGAAGCAAAACTACGAGAGCAGCAAATCGGAAGATGTGGATGTGGCTATCAAAGAATGAATGGGAGGGAAGGAACGTTACTCCTGGCTTCGTTCTTTGTCAAATCGCAGGTGGACAATGGCACAGCATCCGCCATGTATCCAAAGTGTACCACGAAATCCGCAAGCAGTGGTATCAACTATTCAGACAAAGGACATTGTCCCGGTTGACGACCAGATACCTCAGGTACAGTTTCTCACGATCAACATTTCAAATCTCATTCAGGAAAGACTTCAATACAACTCGAGCTTCTCTTTACAAGGACCAGCATGCACCAGGCTAAGCAGCAGCGCAGAAACAAGGAGATGCAAGCACTACACACCAAATCTCGATTAACCTGCAACACTCAGTTGCGGAGCCATGGCTCCTATATGGTCAAGAAAGAGGATGTCTCCCTATCCAGTTCGTCGGGCTCCGACTCTTTCGAATACGATTCTCCTACACCGCTCCACAGAACAACCATCCGCATAAAGCCAAACGTGAAGACTGTGCACATAATCAGTCCAACAACAGCATCCCAAGCCGATGATGAGTCATCCGACAAGCACTCCCCTCACAACATCAAAACTCACCAATACATTCCAAAATCAATCCTCAAGCGACCTTCCCAACCAGAGTCAGCCACACCTACCACCAAATTCACCCGTCGCCAAGGACTAAGATCTTCACCAACAGCCACGATACATCTATCAACACCACCAAACCCCATTAGACCACCCACAATACCACCTTGCAACCCAACCAAGAAGGTTCCGACCCTCAAAAGACCGCTCGAACATTTCCCAGAAACACCTAACGCACCTCTATCCAAGAAACCCAGACTGTCAGCCTGGAAAAAACTAGTAGACCAAAAGAAGCAGAACACAATCAACAATAATGTCTACAATATCCACCCCTCGAGATTCACGGATAAGCTGTTATCCCTCCCCACCCCAAACAAGAAGTCAAAGCACCGCTCTCCCACCACCAATCCAGAACTGAGGGCTGCAGCACTACTAGAAGCAAACACCAAAGCGAACGAACGCATTCCATCATCACCACCATCATCACCATCACCATCGAGAACACGGCGAAGCCCTAAAATCGCCCCAGCCAAATCACAATTCCATTCAACCCCGCCTTCGAAGGCCAATGTCAAGCTCAACGCCAACACCACAAGTAAAGGCAAACGCAAGAGACTCAGTGAGCTAGAAAAGCTGCTTCGAGACGTCGAGGCGATGGGTCTGCTCCAATGAACCAGGGTACTTACTCAGTGTGTGCGTTACGCTAGCTAGGTACGGATGTAGATGAGAGTGTATCGGGATGGTGGGAGTTTTGTCCGTACAAGAGGCTGTTCATGTTGATCTACTAGTACGTACTCTAGGGTACTTAAAGCAATCAGTGCGGAGGTTACTCACTCGGAGTGTGAAGTAAAAAAGCAGTCGTCGACAACGGATGCGAAGTGTTACTTATAAAACTAGTTGAAGTCTACATGTAATGGGAATTCACTGATGAGGTAAAATAGATTCATTGCGTACAGTACTGTTTCACTTATATACATACCTACGTACTCATGTGTATGTATGTAAAGTAGATGCAGGTACATTATATTTGTACGTACATACATACGTACTTCATCACTTTCCATCCTCACGAGTCTAACAAACCACCTGTAGCCACTACTGTAGTACGAAGTAAGTATAAAGCACAAATTCCGCCTCCACAAGAAGGATGTTGAAACACATACTCGTAAATCAAGAAATATGTTCCTGAGTATGAATGAGCAAAATACCTCAATATGGGTAATTTCCCTAAAACCTCCACCACTTCATTTCATCAGTCTCGCTGCTCTACAGTACGTACCAATCAACCGATGCCAACGACTCGTATGCACCCATCCAAAACCGAGTACGTAAGAATCAACGCCTTGCTTCCGTTCCTTTCTTCTTTCCTTCCTATGCTATTTGAATGATGACCCAATTCCTTTCTCTGGTATCTACTGCTTGCTCACACTTGTTCAATAATATCATGCATGTAATAGTACATAGGGATACTGATCCAATAGAAACGAAGGCAATTGACTCGTCACGACTTCAGTGTTCGTGTCAGCTAAGCCAAATCATGCCGTGTCTAAACATGTCTTAAAGCGTTCGATACATTTCTCTCATTCCCTGACCATCGCAACCGACTCATCGCCAGCTGCTCAAAACCCCATCGCATTACGCAGCACCCAATGTACGAATACGCGCTCGATGCTATCGTCTCGACCCCGCTCCATAATACTCCCTCTCGCGCTCTCTATCAGGTATCCTCTCTCTCACCGGACTTCGACTCCTCGTCCTCCTACGCTCATAACTCCCCACCGAAGACGGCCCACGTCGTATATAAGGCTCACCACTCGGTTGCTCGTCGTAGGGTAGCACATCGTCATATTCGGCCGAAGCACGGCGGGGAGGAGCATGGTCGTCTCTTGATACGGGACGACTGCTATCGTCGCGGGACGGCATGGGAGGACGTCGACTGTTGTTGGGTTCACCTGGCTGACCTTGAACTCCGTGCCGGAAAGCATTGCGCGGTGGTCGGGCGTGCGGATCGGCGCTGGAATAGTTTGGGATGTAGGTGTCTACTGCTGGTGGTTGGCGGTCTGCTGGTGGACGTCCGCCTTCTGCACTGTGGGGCGCACGACGAGGAGGTGGTCTTTCGTCTCGATCTCGGTATGCTGGTGGAGCTCCGTTGTGGTGAGGCTCCATTTCTGGCGCTGGCGGTCGTGGAGGGAGACTTGTGTCTGGCGGTGGTCTGCGTGGGTATGAGTCGTCGTAGTGCTGTTGAGGGGGTCTTCGGTCTCTATCATATGGTACGTCATCATAATGGCGTGGTGGTCGATAGCTGTGGTCGTAGTTATCGTTGTTACGAGGGGGCCGAGGACCTCTATGATTGTTGTAGTCTCCATTTTGGCCGTGGTGAGCAGGCCTTCGTGCGCCGTTCGCATACGCGGGTCTGCCATCTCGGCCGGCCTGTCTATCATACGGTCGTGATCGATCTTGGAAGCCATACTCGTTCTGTGGACCAATGCCAACCTGACCACCTGCAGGGGCTGGAGGTGGCTTCCGATCTTCCCTTGGTTTTTGCTTGTCAAATTCGTGCGAGTCTTCCATTACAGGCAGATCTTCTGGCCGAGCTGGTAACGGAGGTGTATGGAAGTAGGGATGCTGGAGCGCATCAATAGCATTGATTCTGGTCCGCCAGTCAAGTCTAAGCAATTCTTCCAACAACGATATACCAGTTGGGCTCAGTTCCCTGAATGTCTGCCTGATAGTCGATCTTTTGTCACCCCAATCAGTAACATCTTCGCACCCAGGTAATGAATTCCACCCGGGCATAGACTGGTCGTTCGGTGAACCGCATAAAGCAAATATTAAATGGGCCTGAGCGAGGTCCGAGTCTCCCTGTAATATCGGCCTCCGTTTAAACATTTCTCCAAACACGCAGCCTACACCCCACATGTCGACTGCTGTGGTGTAATTTCTGAGCTGAAGGAGCAGTTCCGGTGGTCTGTACCATCTTGTCACAACTAACGTAGTATATGATCTTGTGGCTTCACCTCCACCTTTTCCAGGCTGAGGAGGCGCATCGTCGTATGGTCGGGCGAGGCCAAAATCTGCGATTTGCAATATGCCCTTGTTGCTGATCAAGAGATTGGCAGCCTTCATGTCTCTGTGTAAGATTTTGCTCTCGTGTAGGTATTTACATCCTTCTAAAAGCTGCTTCAAGTAGCACTTGATTTGCGGTTCGGAGAATTGAATACGTGGATTCTTGAGCATTCCGGAGAGATCGTGGTCCATGTAAGGCGTGACCATAAACATATTCGACTTCTTGGTGACGTCCTTGGGTCTTTCTACAGCCATCTCAACCAATTGAAGGACATTCGGATGCCTCAAAGCCTTCAGGAGTTTGATTTCTCGGAGCGCTGTGATCGGAAAGCCATCTTTTTCGTTGTGCACCAATATCTTCTTCAGCGCAACAACTTGGCCCGTCTTTTTTGACCTTGCCTTGGAGACTTCACCGAAGGTACCCTCGCCCAATTTGCAAATGTAGTCGTACTCTGCAACCTTGACACAACCATGAAATCGCGGCTTGCCTTCTCGTGTGTACTCAAGAGGATATCCTCGCGCTGATGGCTTTGTAGCCATTTAGACGAATTGTTAAGATGCGATCGCGAAGACGATGTCGCAGGACAGATTCGCTCGCAGTTATGAAACGTCGAAATGGCGAAATTGTGAATTCGATTGTGACTGATTGCTGCTTGTTATCATCGCTATGCGGGAACGACACGAGTCAAGCAAGGAGATGCGACTCTGAACTTGGGAGTAAATCATGGATATATGCTGGACTTTTAAGAATGGTAATGTAAGATCGGAGTGGAATATTAATGTCTTGGTCCAAGCCGATCGAGAGAACCTCGAGTAGATCGACGACAGGGCCTTGAATTTCGAGAAACCAAACTAAACAGCAGTTATGCAATTGGATGAATGGACGAAACGCAAAGTCCGCCGCGTGTTCGGGAATGATGGCATGATGCAGCGCCGTCAACGGCGTGGTCGAACTTTGAGTTGCCCTATCATCGGCGTGTTGAAGCCCGCAGTTGACTCAAAACAGCAGTCTGTCGCGCCCCATTTCATAACTAAAGAGTGATAGACCACCTAACAAACAAGGCTGAGTCGAGGCTAATGGGCTGACCACCCCTTTCTCAATTCGTATTATCAGTTGCTCAAGAGAGATTGAATTCGTGTCTCTACTACGACCTTTGAATGATCCCTCTAACCTTATAGCCCAAAAATCTATCTTATGAAGCAGGACCAACATTCTTGTCTTTTCGATGGTACGTATACGTATTTTTGTTCTCTGGACCTTTTCCAACGCTCTGGTTACGCCTCAGCGAATTGCACCAAATAAGCCACCAACTTCTGCACGCTCGCCATGCTGACGGCATTATAATTGCTGGCTCTCATACCACCAACGCTTCTGTGTCCCTTCAATCCCGTCAAGTTCTGCTTCTCTGCGCCTGCTAAAAACTCCTTCTCCCTTGCCTCGTCCCATTTCCCTGGCTCAGCGCCACTATCCTGCTTAGGTTTTATTCTGAAGCAGATGTTCATTCGTGATCTAGCACTCTTGTCGGGCACGACATGGTATGTATCGGAATATTGGTCAAGTGTGGTGTATATGAGCTCTGCTTTTTTGTTAGCAAGCTCTTCTTGACCTGAGACTTTCTTCTCCGCGAATGTTGCGACGAGAGACTGCAGGACCAGAGTTGCAATATAGAGGTTGAATATAGGAAGCGTGTTGTATAGAGAGTTGTTCGTAGCGATGGTGGCGAAGTCGAACATGATCGGTGGGATCGCTGACGGGAGAACGTCTGAGAGCTGTTGTAGGAAAACTGGTGACGGTGTCAACGCCAGGAGAGACTTTTTGATTATGATAACGGTGATGCCAGCGATTCCAAGGTTCTTCTGTGCTCCGCCCTACAATACTCGGTTAGTACACTTGAAACGACGATGCAAAAAGCTTCTTGACTCACAAAGATGATACCATAATCCCTCACATTGATCTTTCGACTCATGAAATTAGAGCTCATATCCGCGACCACCACACCATCGTCCTCACCCCTCCCCTTCAGCACTTCCGGAAAGTTTGGAAACTCAACTCCATCCACCGTCTCGTTATCGCAGAAATAGACCATAGCCGAATTCTTCTTATCACTCAACTTCCACTCACTCTCAGCCGGAACGAGACCAAACTTGCTATTGTTGCTCTTCCTCGCATCAATCGCAACATTGACATACCTGCTACCAATCAATCGGCTAGCCTCCTGACTAGCTTTCAAACTCCAGCTTCCCGTCACAAGGTAATCAACTTTCAAATCTTGCTGGATCTCCTTCCTCACACGCTCCAGCACATCCGCATCTTTCCCCTCACCAAGCTCAGCCACAGCTCTTCGTCGTCGTCGCTCAACCCACCATCCAACACAGCCTTGCACACTGGCACTGAACTCACCCGTACCACCCCCCTGCATGAATAGAATCTCATATCCATCGTCACCTTCCGTCGGGATGTCGTAGAGCGTGGCCAGAGCGGACTTGGCATCAGCCAAGACTTTGTTGGCGGTGGGTGAACGATGGGAGATTTCAGAAAGACCGAGACCTGTATTCTCGTAGTTGACTAAAGCCTTTGCTGACTCCTCTATCACAGGGGTTGGAAGGGGTGCTGGCCCCGCGCCAAAGTAGGAGATTTCTTCTCTGGTAGGCATGGTGACAATCTCCTTTGGTGGTGTCTGGTTGGTGAAGCCTTCACGTGATCCTTGAGAGGCAGGTCCGCAAATCGGGGAAATTCGTCGAGGTAGAGAACAGCAGTTCAAGATTTTTGTAATGGCCCAACCGGCAGAGTCGAATATGTCTTGTCGAGTGTAAGAATTGTATACACTTCTATGGGAACCGGAAATTTCCTGAATCAAGTATAGATTGATCTGACAATAAGATCGGATGGCGCAATGACTCAACAGCCATGCTGAAGAGACATCAAATATTTTGTGGAGTAGAGTTTGTGCACATGTTAGTGCGTACAAGAACTTTTCGATCAGGAGCTTCGATATCGGAGCGTTAAGTGTGCTGAATAACAGGGTAAATCCATAAATATAATTTTACCGTAGCATTATTGCATCGACACTCTCTTCTTTGCAGCCGTCTATCTGACGTCTATCACAGGCGTTTCTCAAAACATTACCCCTTTAGAATGAAATCCAGAAGCCCGAACCCGATATGTGTCGCGAACCGACACGCCAGCGCTTCTAAATTCTATAGTTGCAAATAAAATGCAGCACAAACCTGCTCATTAAAACCAAATGTCTTCCTTCCCTCTCTTCTCACATTCCATTCCACATTGCCTGAGAGCCCCTCCGGTCTTACAAGTAAGCAGGCATTACGGGCATTCCTGAGACTTCGTAGCAGAGCGCTCCAGCAAGTTCAGCTCCAAGGTCTGGTCGACTCCGATTGTTCTTGTCGCATAGTCTGCTTGGAGACAGTCTGCTGCTGAGTGTTGTTAGTCACTCCTTCAGCACTCTCCATGCTGTAAGATATATTGTGTTTCCTCGATTTCTTTCCCTTTGAAATCTCCGGATCATACCACATCACACAAACAACCAACACTACAATCATCAACAGGCCGTCAAACACGTAAAGGAAGACCTCGTGACTCATCAGGTAGTTCCCAAATCCAAGGCCATACTCGATCACCCTAAACAGGTTTCTGACTGCGATCATCACACTGGTGATATACAATCCGATGAGCAATCTCGACCATTTGGCACCACCTAGTGGTCCACTAATCGCAGCCTGAGTCGGCCGTTTACGCATGCGGAGGTGGAAGACAACTGCAACGGCAACGAAGAAACAGAAGACGACGACTTGTAGAATCAGACCACCGAGGATAATGTTGTTGTCCGTGTTCATATCCTTCTTTGTCTTTGCCTGAGATAGCAACCCACCACCGGCACCCTGCGTCATGAAGCAGAGGACATCGCCTCCGACAAATATCCTCGTTATCCAATTTGTCCCGATAAGGCTGTGTGACTGGCCGTCAAGGACTCGAATTAGCCGACCAAGGATCATATAGATGGATGCAGCGAAGAGAATAGGCGCAAGCAACAGTAACAGAGACTGTATGGTATAGACTGGGATAGAATCGGTGTTGTTATGCGCTACCGCACGTGCGATGTACCCAATGATCTCGAAAGCGCCGCCAATAACGAATGGAACGCAAAACCATGTTCGATGTTGGACAAGCCGGAAAGTGTGATATGCTGTCAAGAGGATGAAAATTGTCGTGAAAACACCTGCTGCCGCTGTTGAAGGCGTGTAGTACCAGAGTTTAAAGCCGCCCCAAGCGTGATTGTTGGCTTCGGAGGACATCGTAGGATTGTAGAAGAGAGAGACTGTGACTTCGATATTGGGGATGCTGCGTCAATACTCAAGAAAGAATGCACTGTTAGAGTGAATGAGAACAAGAATCTCTCTCGAGGAAGCAGTCTAGACAATATATCACCGACTAACCCTACCATCTTCACCTACCTCAATCAGCAGTGGATTCATAGTCAAACCAAGCCCCAAAAGAGCCTTGCGTAGTTGACAGGGAAAACAGAGAATTTGCACGCGTATTGCAGTTCCATGGCACCCAACACATTGGCAGAGGTCTGAATATCGGTTATTGCATGACCAATAAGACTGAGGAAATGTTCATGGCTGAGGGAAAAGATCAATCCAAAACGGGATAGTCGACATTGAAACATGCATAAAGCGATGGACGTGCTGAGATTGGTAGGAAAGTGGGTAGGAAGGGTATGAAAGGAGAGGAGCTGGAATACACGTATTCGGGACGATCCATGTTCGATGTTGCTAGGCCCCGTATCTGTCTGTGTTCGAGTTCCGGATACGCGTATTCACAAACCGAGGTGAACCCCGCCTGATCACACGACCCATTACCCTTTATTGATGGAATCCAAACACCAATGGGGTTGAAACAGAATTGGAATACAATTATAATATTTATTCTTAGGAGTTGAGTATCGCTATCAAGTTCATGAACAACCGTCAACAACGTAAAAGGACTTCGCTACTTAGGATGCTAGAGGTCAATCCGCTGGGTATCTCATATTCCACATTCGCTCTGGTTTCTCGTACTAAACACACCAAGAAGAAGAAGAAGGTATAAAGCGACCGGTAGTTCTCAATAGCGGTATTCTGGCCTTTCTACTTCTTGCTGTCCGTACTACTGGGGTGATCGCTGGGAGCGACCTGACCTGCTAAGTTGGCAGCAACGTTGCTTGCAGTGTTCAAGACGTTGGCAGCAACTGCTTGGACTTGTGCGAGGTAGTCCTTGCCGGTTTCTTGAGCAGCAGCAGTGGTGTCAGAAGCCTTCTGACTCAGGTCGTTGGCGGTCTGTTGAGCAGACTTGCTGAGATCGTTTGCAGTATCCTGAGCAGACTTGCTCACGTCACTCGCAGTTTCTTGGGCAGACTTGTTGAGATCACTTGCGGTGTCTTGAGCAGACTGGCTGACTTCGGAGGCCTTGTTTGAAGCTTGATTGTAAAGGTCGTTGGCGGTATCTTGAGCAGCGGCAGTGTTCTCAGAGGCTTTCTTGCTCAGGTCGTTAGCAGTGTCCTGCGCAGACTTGCTTAGGTCGCTCGCAGTGTCTTGAGCTGATTGACCGAGCTCAGAGGCCTTCTCTGAAGCTTGATTGGCAGTGTCTTGGGCAGACTTGTTTAGATCACTCGCAGTATCTTGAGCGGACTTGCTAACATCACTTGCGGTTTCTTGGGCGGACTGGCTGAGGTCAGAAGCCTTCTCTGATGCTTGGTTGGCAGTATCTTGAGCGGACTTCTTTGCATCACTCGCAGTGTCTTGAGCAGATTGGCTGAGTTCAGAAGCCTTGTCTGAAGCTTTATTGGCAGTATCCTGAGCGGACTTGTTGAGGTCACTTGCAGTGTCCTGAGCAGACTTGTTCACGTCACTTGCGGTTTCTTGAGCGGATTGGCTGACCTCGGATGCCTTTTCTGAAGCTTTGTTGGCAGTGTCTTTAGCAGACTTGTCCAGGTCACTCGCAGTGTCTTGGGTAGACTTGCTCAGATCACTTGTAGTGTCTTGCGTGGACTTGTTCACATCACTCGTAGTGTCTTGGGCGGCATCTCTAATGTCTGAAGTCTTGTCTATAACTGCATCGGACAGGTTAGACTTGGTGCCCTGTGTGTTGCTAGAGGCTGCGGCAGCGTTGTCGGACGTTTGCTGACCAACGTTCGAGAGTGATTCTTGAGCTACGGTGGCGTAGGACTTGGCGGTGTCAGTGGCACTGTTGGTACTTGAGGAGGCCTCATCGGAGAGCTTTTGGGTTGTGGACTTGCTGTCACCTGTGGAGAGTTTAGTTTCGACCAACTGTTACTTGAAGTCAGTACACTAACCTGGCTGAAGCGAGGCAGCAACGTTGTCAACAGTGCCTGTGGCAGATTGGGTAGTCTGTTGAAGGGTAGACTTCTGGCTGTCAGGAGTGATGGTCTCCTTGGCCTCTGCGAGGGTTGTCAGTGCTTGTCAGAATTGTAGTCCATGTAACACTCACGAGTCGACAAGTCTTTTCGGAGAGGGTCAGACATCTTGCTGGTTGGTTTGTGTGGTAGAAGTATTGATAGACTAGTAGAGTGTATCTGGATACTTGCTTGTTGCGACGAGTATGATGGACGGGAAAGAGACGATGCAATGCAACAGAAAGAAGGAATATATGTTACCTGTAAATTCTACTCGTATATTGATGGAGGGGCAGTTGCGAAGAAGCGCGTGCAAATGACGTCAATCAGGTCATGCCTCGCAAAAGTCCAGGCTAATTGCGTCAGTGTCAACAAAAATCGACGGCAAGCATAACATGTGATAAGGTGAACAGGCAGCGTTCAAACACAAAGTCTGTCGTTTGTCGTTTGTCGTAGTAGAGAGAAAAGTTTGCTTATTGCCGAGGTGAGATTGATCTATGCATACAATTACAGGCTGAGTATGGGTATCTTTCAAACAATTCGCTAAAATTGACCACCTGTTCCTCGGGACTAAAACTCCGTCACGTCTTTCTGCGCACACGCAGCCAAGAGTAACTCCTAGTCATGACGATAACGAGCGGGATTGAGATAACCTGTTTGCAAGCACTGGTATCAAGTAATCACTGTCGTTCAGACAAGCGTGGGCTGCTTTCCAACTGTACTGAGTTCGCCACCTTTTCCGCCATACTCCTTGGGCAACTTTGACCCCAACCCCTGCACCTTGCTATTGCTGAATTCGAGCGCAAGAGCACCGCCATTGCTCATTGGATGGAACTTTTTGATAGTTTTAGCTGCAACGAACATCTTCATGACTCCATACATGAATCCCATGAGAGCTGTGAAGATACGTGTTAGCAGAGAAATTGACTCGATCAGGCATTGAGACTTACCAGGCACGTTAATAAAGAACTTCTCCCTCAACGTCTCGGGATAGGCCATAGCAAGCACCTCGACCGTTTTCTTCGCTGCGCTTCTCACAGCCGGGGGGCTTCGAAAGAAGCTCGTCCCCTTATAGTCATGGACTTGATAGATCTTGTAAGGGTCCTCGTCGGCCGTGATAGGTTTCGTAGCGGTCGACAAATCAAGCTCTCTCATGGCCATTTCCATCAGAGCGACACGCCACTCGATGAACGCATCAAGATCCCCAAAGCTTTGCTGTATGTTCTGGACAGAGCCATAGATGTTCCACGTAAAGACTTCAACGACGTCTGGTGTTGCATTCACCGAATCACTGTACTTGGTAATATAGCCAAGACCACCGAACTTATCCTTGGCATATTGCTTTTCAATGAGCTCGGAGGGCTTCGCTTTGGCGCGCCAGTCCAGAGTATGGTTGAGCTGCTCCTTGGCTCTGCTCAGATCACCATCGTTAGCGTTAAGGTACTTTTGCAAAATGATTTGAGATGGAACATGTGTGCTTGGATCTGAAAGGTTGACACCCCAGATCTCTTTGTGGATGTGTTTCTGAGCATTTCTCCAGAGTGCTTGGATTGGTTCTTGTTTGGCTTCCAGTTTGGACTCATCCTTCACTTCATCACTGACTACGGGCTGTGCAGGCGCAACTATAGTGTGTGACGTGATCTCAGCAGCGTTACCACTAGCCGCGAGTGTTGAGGGTGTCTGTAGCGGATTCCTAGTCAGCCATGCTTTCTACAAAGGTTTGACTTTGGTCAACCCTAACACTCACATTGTTGCTTTCGGTCGCTTTCTCGGCGAATGTGTTCGTCTCCATCATAGGCGTGGAGCTTGTGGTTATACTTGTACTAATTTCTGCTGAACTGACTGTATCTTTCTACCAGCCTCCCTCAATCACACCGAGTTTGTGAAGCTCCCTAGTGATCAAATCTAGCTTGTTGAAGAGTGCTGGTGTGAACTCAGAAAATTGTTAGGACGACGATCAGAAATTCACACACGCCGGATCTATGCGTGTACTCTATAGCTTGGCACGTATCTCGCATTCAGACAAAGTTAGCACGGAAAGATATGCCCTCGTGACTTGTATGGTTTACAAGACTTCTAGCGCAACGTGACTTCATGAATTACTGTGATAGCAGAGAAGCTTTGCGACTTTTGACCGGGTATCCTATAACAACAAGAATTCAGCATACAGTAAGAACACGTATCAGTATAGCATCGTAGATACGTGGACTATAGCTGCAGCAGTGTACACTCCCGGTCCGAACTCGAGACAGATCTTTTGAAACACGCAACATGCACCACCTAGACAAGATTTCTCGCTTTTCGAGCATCGTCAGCAGATCTATATCACTCAGACCACATTTCAAAAAATGGGACCACAGCGGTGGGACATACCGTAGACTGTGGTCCTGGGAAAAACCGTGATATCGGCTATTGATACCCAAGGCACAACAATCTTACCACAGGACTGTCTTCTAGAAAGCTGCCCGTGCCGACGTACAGAACTGTAAGGTCCTGCAAGGTGGTGAGAGACGTGACAAGGTTGTTCCTGCGGAAGAGTCTTGCGGTGTGATTTAGGAAAGGTTGGGATGGGTGGGAGGAGCACAGCCGATCGGTTGATGTACGCCAATAAATCTCTAGTTACCATGCAAATGGTGGAGTACTGGGTCTGGTCCCTATACAGTATTGGAGCACATGCTCGTGCAGCAAGAACTACGACGCGAGCATGTGATAATGTAGAATTCTACTGTACAGTACTGTAGGGATGTACATCTCACTTCATCATGACCCCGTCCTCTGGAAGATGTGTATGGAGACTGCCATTCGCAGGCTAGGAAGTCTTTAGAACAGTACATATAGCTTTGGGGATTTCTGGATTATTGTACGAGTATATACGTAACCATCTTCTATATACATGTATGTATGACCACCCATGGTATCGTCTAAAACAAGCATCATATCTCATCAGACACATTTGTTCGTCGAAAGCTCAAAAAACAACTGAGCATGCAAACATCTCTAAGTAATTCATGACACTCGTTCATATATGTGGTTCGCGGCCCCACCCTCTTCAATGTCACACAAAAACAAAATGCGCACTTCTGTAGATCTAGAACAATCTATACAGACGCGGTGATATCACAATAACAAAA
>Ga0068618_1000173_pt1 | contig 15405 bp, 10 predicted proteins | sample InSIn2SAF170_2_FD_77423 | JGI IMG/M metagenome (GOLD analysis project Ga0068618, IMG submission 77423) | Clean room microbial communities from NASA Spacecraft Assembly Facility at Jet Propulsion Laboratory, Pasadena, California, USA -... ...
AAGGTATCATTCAATGTTAAGAGCCTGCCCATTTTACAAACTCTGGTTGTGGTATTTGGCTTCATTCACTCACTGACTCACTAGACTTAGATTAGCATCCTAAACCGATATGGACATTCACATTATCACCAGACGACAGACAAAAAATCTCCAGTATGGGCTCAGTTACTCAGGACGATAGCATGTACGCACCTGCGATCAACATCTCAAACTCAACTTCCGGTGCCTTTCATGCTGTAGAGCATATGAAATTTCGGAGAACTGTACCTGTTGCCACCAAACAGGGCACGACATACTTGAATGCTGCCTTTCAGCCTCCTATGAACACAAGAGTAAAGGCAGCTATCGATGAATACCTCGATCAAGCAACAACATGTCCTAACCCCAAGCCAATCTGGCAGAAAATCGCGACAGAAAGCAAGGCAGAGCTCGCAACGCACCTCAATGTCCCAGACAGCTCTCTTGTTTTTACTCGCGACACAACTGAAGGGCTTAATCTCTTCCAAAGATCTCTGAAGATCAACGCTGGTGACAATGTTGTCATCCTTGACGTCGAGCACCCTAACCAGGCGTATGGTTGGTTAGGTCTAGTTGATCAAGGCCTGGAAGTTCGATTCGTCAATACTGGCGATCACAAATTTGCAGACGCCGATACTTTCGCTCCATACGTTGACGAGCGGACAATTGCGATTGGCATTTCCTCAGTCATGTTTCATTCGGGTCAAATGAACAATGTAAAAGACATCTGCACTCGATTGCGAGGTCAAGGTATCCATGTTCTTGTGGACATTACACAACACGTCGGCACCGCTGTGGTGGACTTGAGTGACTGGAATGTGTCTGCTGCCGCGTTCAGCTGCCACAAAGCAATGGGTTGCCCTTCTGGTATGGCTGTACTTTACATTCATCCTGACGTGCTTCCGTTGCTGAAGCCTACCCCACCAATTGTTGGAGCCGGTGCAATCTCGAACTTGGCGCCCACACTTCTTGCCAATGCGGATGTTCAGTATTTGTCCACTGCATCCAGATATGGGCACCTCAATATGTCCCTCATCAGCGCCGTAGCACTGAAAGCTTCGGTCCGCTACATCTTCGAAGACATGGGCATCATCAGAATCGAGCACCATCTGCGTTGGCTGGGACGCGAATTGACTCGTTATTGTCAAGAGCTCGGGGTTGAAGTGATAGGAAGTCAAGATCCTCATAAACGATCATCACACGTTTATGTGCTGAACCTCAAGGATCCTGCATGGCAAGACCATTTTCAGCAGGAAAACATTTTCGTCTCTCATTACCGCGATGGAGTGAGAGTATCCTTTGGCTTTTACAACAATGATAGCGATGTTGAAAGGTTTGTACAATCGTTGGACAAGGGGCTTAGGAAGGGTTTGATGCGTTCATGATATGATGAACTTGTTGCGTTGCTTTTGCGTTTCAGATTCCTTTTCTTGTTAACTGTGTTACACGGACAAATGGATTTGTACGTAATCTTCAATACGTGATAGATTTCCGTAGTCTCGATAGCTAGGCGGCTCAAAGAAGGCGTATCGCATGAGGATATAAACTAAGGTGGTTGCTTGTACAACAAGATAAGGTCTGGCTCTGGACAAGCAGAGTTCGCAACGTAGTAGAAGGATCCTACCGTACGTACCTACCACCTTCCCAGCAGCAGTAGTAGTTCATCTGAGACGGTGATCTTTCTGGTTATTGACCGTTATTTATTGATGACAGAAAGAAGGTTGTACCAAATTTTTTTGGTAATTTATCAATTATCATAAATAGACAGTAAACTATGTCAACTCCCTTCCTATGTGGGTTATCAGGGTTGCAAGAATGTTACAAGCTGGCGAGATGGAGGCAGTTCTCTAGGACAAGTACCTGAGGTCAAGCAAGGTTCGTGATACAAGACAAGAGACAGAGGAATCACCCCAAAAAGACATAGGAAGGTTACCTTAGGCGAGTGCCTAACACTTGCACAAAGCATCACAGTCACGTGAGACAGTTCGCAAGGACAGCAGGATTCCACTAAGGTATCTAGGTATATACCTGGGTAGCTACAAGTCTCCTATGTCTATCTTATAGCTTCTGTAGTCAATCTAAGTTATCAAGAGACCCTTACCTGGTATGCTCGCATACTGTATACTCATACTTTTCGACGGTCTACTCAGCTAGCTTGACGAGTGAACTCTACATGTGTTCCTCTTATACTGTCACGGGTCTAGTGAACACAGCTCTCAACAGGCGCCACATAACACGGTGGTAATCAGTACTGATCATTCAGTTCGTACGACCTTTAATATCGAGATTTGCATTCTCCGTTTGTACGCAACAGGGGTCAGAGGTCTTCTACTCCCGATATCAGCTACAGGCGGTGCAATCGTTTGGTTATGGACAAAACACGCCATCTTGCGTACGGCATTCACATGAATTCCCACTGGACCTCTGCTGACGATCAACTCCCAATAGATGCAGGCGTTGCCATGTCAGGAAGGTAAGTAAGCTACAGAGACTAGCCTATCAGGCTTCCAAGAATGGTTCTCAATTAGCCTAGATTAGATGCACCAAAACAGTACCATGCTCACATTGCGATGCTGCGGGAGTTACATGTATATACCAAGAACGGGATGCTCGAAAGAGGCCAGTTTCACATAAGTATCTCTCCGCGCTCGAGGAGAGGCTTGCGTGGTATGAATCCTTTGTTCGCAAACTCCAAGCGGCTAATCACACCGACCGGGACGCTATGCTGAGCAATGTCTCGTTTGATGATCATCTTATGGAGCGACAGCAAGAGGTCATTCAGGGCTTGGACGAATCACTGTCGGCAACAATGCCTAGTGCTATCTCCTTGCATCCGGACAGCTCTGGTTGGTATCACAGTCCATCTACGTGAAGCGGCTCACAAGTCAACAGGAGCTCTTCAATATCATGGTCCAACAAGCATGTTCGTACATGCAGGCCGTGTTGACACAAACCAGCAGATCTCCCCACCCAGAAGCTCAATCGGCCCTGAAATTTGGAGCCACATGCGCTTTGCGACTGCTATGGGGATTGACCAGTCCCTTATCAAAGCGGCCTTGACGCTCTTCTTCTTCCACCAGTATCCCCAATACATGTTCGTGTACCGTGAAGCGTTTTTGGAAGACTATCTAGGTGAAGCACATGGCGGCAAGTATTGGTCACTACCGCTGGTCTTCGCGATTTGTGCCCTTGGAGCAGTGCATTCTCCAGATCGAACAGTGGAAGAAAAGGCTCCCCTTCTTGCGAAATGTGCATGGGAAATTATCATCAGTGACGGGCTCTCACGACCCCAAACGACAACCATACAGGCTCTGCTTTGCTTGGCTTTTCACGAACTAGGACAAGGGAATTCCACGCAGGGTTGGATATTTTCAGGTGACGTTGAGCTTGCCAGGAATGGTACCGAGCATTGTGACGAACTAATGCACCTCAGGCATGGCATTTCGTATGGGACAAGGTCTAGGTTTTCATCAAGATCCAAGCCAGTGGTCATGTCTGGACGAAAGTATAACAACCGACTACGACATTGAGATTCGTCGGCGAATTTACTGGGGCTGCTATGTAGCGGACAAGTAATTAACCAAATGCAACACACACACACAGGCCACACCTCTACTAACACACGCAACAGATTTATCAGTCTATACCTCGGGCGACCAGTCTGCCTGCCAGAAAGCGATGCGGCTGTACATCCCACGATTCCTCTCCCGTTAGTTTATGCTCCAGAGCGCTGGCTACTGACTCTCATTGACATGTCTAGGAACTTTCCATCCGACCACGAATGGTTCGGTCTAACGGCAGTTGCTCCCAAGAAACCCCAGTTGACCATTGCCCTCCAACAAACGATCAGTCTTTGCAAAATCTTTCAAGATGCGATGTCCGATATCTTCTCGCCAATAGGTCTTGACCAAGAGAAATCAAGCCGCGTCAATCGCCTCGCACAGCTAAACCTTCAGCTAAGCCGGTGGTACTCTGAGCTCCCACAATCGCTACGCTGGACACGCTGGGCTTCACAGAGCCACGAACTTGAGAGTCATGTTGTCATCCTGCAGTACGTACGGTGTATGCTTGCATAAAGCTATGAAGCGAATGATAGCTAATGCCATTTTCAATAATAGGCTTTTCTACCACAGTATCTGCATCTCCTTGAACAGACACTTCATCAAGCCTTCTCCAGGCTTTCCACTCAACAAAGCTTCGGGCACAATTTGCGCCGAATCTTGCGACATAATTTGTTCTATCATCAGACAGGTACGCAACCAAGGTGATCTCACTGGTTGCCCGTTAATTCTAGTGTATGCTGTTGTCATGACGGCAATAACTATTGCAAATACTTCAGGTCTGTACTTTCTCCTTGCATTCTATTTTGCTCGGCTTGGTCAGGAGTGTGGATTTACTGATTCTAAGCAGACTCTGAAAGCAACGCTGATTCTCGTCTACCCTTCCTTCTCAAGGTCCTTAAAGAGTGCGCCCACTTCTATCGCCTCGCGAAAGAGGTACAGGTAAGACTTCTCAGCTCGATTGAGACAAGCAAAGCGACAGTTGCAACAAATCAGCAAGATCCGCCTTCTGTGCCCACATGGAACCGGGGTCTCGATGTTGGAGAGCTGAGTTCGCAGAAGCCCGGTGCTGCACACGCGCAATATTTCACAGAGATGCCGCCTACGATGACGACCAGACAGGATCTTGATTTCGAGATTGGCAGCATGGCGTCCATCGGGATCTCAGATCATGACGTTGAAGCATTGTTTGGCAATGATGCGTGGGCTGAGTTGGGAAGTTCCGAGCACTCCGTAGGGGCATTGCAAGGGTGGTTCTCGCTTGGAATGCAGCAATAGGGTTGCGAACTTCTGTCTTACCTGATTACCAGGAGGACAGATTGTAACGAGCGACGTGAGCGAAGGGTGAGCGGTTGATGGGAGTGGCGGTAGAGGGCTGAGCGGAGGGTGAGTGTGATGTAGGTAGTGTTTACTTATCGTGATCTGCCAAGACTTCGTGCCGGAAACCCACAAGTGCGCCGGCAAGCTCTCTAAGCGGGCACCAGCAAGGTAGTTGATCGTCTGAGGTCACATACTGTCTGGACCTCTCGCATTACTTCCATCAACACCTTGTAAACCATATTCACATCCTGTTGTGATCTGTTGTCCTCAGAGTGATAGTCCAACCCTACTCAGCTGCAGCTTCCACCGCCAATCATAAGACATCTGAGAGCCCATTCCATCTATCCTACCAATTCGACAACCCACGAAATCTAATAGCCATGGATGTCGAGAAGCTCAAGCGCATGCAACAATCTGTCCGAATTGGTACGTAACAGCAGGCAAAAGCTAGTGGAATGTCAAGCTAACACACATCACAGGGTACGTGCTTGACTATTCTGATCGACCTACCAGCATTTCCCTCGGTACACAGTCAATGCTAACTACATATCTACAGCGGAAAGGGCACACCAAGAAGAAAGACCAAGAAGGTTCACAAGTCCTCGGTCGGCGATGACAAGAAGCTACAAACTGCGCTCAAGAAGCTGAACACCCAGCCAATTCAAGCAATTGAGGAAGTAAACATGTTCAAGGAGGATGGCAACGTAATACACTTCGCTGCGCCAAAGGGTAAGACACCACCACCACGTTCTCTCAATCAACACACAACTACAGGGCACCAGTCTAATTTTACTATATACAGTCCACGCCTCCGTACCATCCAACACCTTCGCGATCTACGGCAACGGCGAAGACAAAGAACTCACCGAACTCGTCCCCGGCATCCTCAACCAACTCGGCCCAGACTCGCTCGCATCCCTCCGACGACTAGCAGAATCATACCAGAACATGCAGAAGAAAGAAGGCGGAGACAAGAAGGACGACGATGACGACGATGAGATACCAGATTTGGTGGAGGGTGAGAACTTCGAGGGCAAGACCGAATAAATGTGTGACACTACTAAGTGGTATATAGGGGTAGATCCCTGAAATCGGATAGTGAGTGGGTTTGTGAGTGAGTCAGTGAGTGAATGAAGCCAAATACCACAACCAGAGTTTGTAAAATGGGCAGGCTCTTAACATTGAATGATACCTTACCGGACGAAAAATTCTATCTTCTCTATTTGGTACTTTCCCAGAGCTCTCGCTATCTGCTTGACTACAGCGGACACTGTTTTGCTGCGCCCTGCGGCCGGTGGTGACTCCTGACGGACTTTCGAGCACACCTGAGCCTGCCTTACTTTGCTCAGCATCCTGGAAACGTCACGTCCTAGCTCACAAACGGAAGTCTTACGCCTCGGGCTCCGTGATGCCATTGCGATTCCAAGAAGAACACTGGTCAAGATCTTTTCTTTTCTATTCTTGATACTTCTCTGTCGTTCATGTCTTGCGGAATCTATAAGTCACTGAGAGTAGCGCTCGTTGTGATCGTCTCGCAAGCTATTTTATCCGCTTCCTCAAGGCATTTCTTCTCTAGCCGCATGGTGGCTGTACATGTAGCTATCTAGAAAGTAGTATTCTCAATTCGGCGTCCCGCGCAACAACCCTCGAATGAATAGAGCCGTAGTTATTGATTAACATGATTTGAGATGCAGCAATTGCATTGTGGAGCTAGAGGCAACAATGCAGTGGGCAGATTGTTATGTATGCAGTACTAACGAAGAGTATATCCAGGTAGTGCAAGGCAATGACCTTGTTTGAATGGCCATGCCTAGACTAGACGATGCCTGATCATACGTATCAATTTTCAATCCTCCTTTAACCCACAGAAATCTGTGCCAGCCAACCTATCAATTCCATACCAGAAACCCCAATACCAGCCATTGCTCTTCTCGTCCCACGATCCGTCGTCCTTGACTACCGGTCCATCACCAATTAACTGTCTCTCCTCCTGCTTCGTTTCAATCATTTGTTGTCCATTTGCCAGAGTTGTTGTGGTGGTGGTTTTTGGGGGCGCACTGAAGCCGAGAATCCATGACACGACGGGTATGCTGCTCAATACACGTTCCACGAACGTTTTTTGTGGTGGAAGAGCTTCCGAGATAGGTCGAAGGGTGGCTTTGCGGACTTTCGGTGTCCGAGACATGTATTGAGACGTTGGATCCGGTGTACTTTGGGAAGGGAGGTTGGGGACGGATCGGGAGCGAAGATCAGATGAGGACTTTAGCACTTCGAGGCTAGATGAGGGAAGGGTGTTTGTGGCTGTCGCGGAAGATGCTGTGTTTGAGGATTGTGGTGATTCGTTCGAGATATCTATGTCGTCAATAGCAAAGGGTTGTCGGTATTGCACCTCTGGCATGGCGTATGATCTTGGTAGTGTGCTGCTCACAGCTTGTTCGAATCCTGCCAGTGCTGTTGATTTTCCTTTTTGCGCTATGGTAGCTGCACTCAGCGTTTGCGCTTTCTGCGGCGCAATGAGAGCACCTGCACCGGTTATGCTTGCTGGTATGGGCACATCTGCCATAGGCCCTTTGCCGTGGTACATTTCGCAGCGGACTTCATGGCCGTCGATCTCGATAGGGCTGTAGAAGCAGGCTCGTTCCGCAGCTTCGTAGGAGTCAAACGTGACTTTGATCCAGTGTTGTCCACCTCTGTATACTCTGCTCTTTTGGATCGCATCTCTAGACAGATTCTTATGTACCACTATTGACGATCGGTTGAAGCCCACAGGAGAGTTGGAGTTGAGGTAGAGATTAGGATCCTCTCTTGAATAGTCTTCGCATATTACTGATGGTGCCACTATCCGTTCATATCTTGATATTACTTTCCACTCTGACGATTTAGAGGCATAGCCGTAGATTATGCATTCCGTAGGTACAACTTCTGCTGCTATTACTGTCGTAGTGTCTGTGCCTGTTGTACTTGGGATCATGCGATCGGCCTGTTCTCTGGCAAAGAGTCGAGAGAAGTCTGCGACCGCTGCATTTTCCTTCTGGCGCACAGGTGTAGTTCCTTGTCTTGTGCTTGCTCGTCTTCCAGTAACCGATCCACTATAACGTATACTGCGATTACGACCGAATGGACCTGACTCTTCTGGTTGTCGAGCTGTCTTCTGAGAGCTGGACAATTGTTAGCTAATACATCAGCAAACGTGGTTCGGCTTACTCTGCGTATCTGTAGGCCCACGGCAAAGTCTCGCCCTTCTCTGTGCGTGCCCTTTCCTCTGGGAGGACCGAGTGTATCTCCATGTTCACCTTTGCTGAGTACTTGGATTGTTGTGTTGGATTTCGATTTTTGTGATTCGATCCTGCAGAGTCGGGTGTAGTGGAAGCTGGCGGTGCCTGATATATCACGGTTGCTCGGTTAGTTGCAGTCTAAAACGTGATATACCAGCAGTTAACTCTTTGTTTACAGAAAATCGTCAAGAGTGATTGCTGCCTTGTGGCCTGTAACTCGGTCCGGCACAATTAACGCGAAGCGCGTTTCGATCAAATAATTGTGTCAGGGGAAAGTTAGCTAACGTAGCAGCTTTCGACCACCATCACTCCTACGACAGCATAGTATTCCTTGGTGTACGTTCCTAATCATGTCATAATCTCACGCATCGTGTATAGCCATTGAGCGCTTGTTACTGCGCATTGTTCAACCATTTCTAGGAAACAATCCTCAACGTCAGTCGAGCAATGTCTACACGGTTCAGGATAGGGTTTTCCCATGCTGATCGTCTAACCAATCCTTAGATAGGACAGACGTGGTGATTTCATCTCGAATTTTTAGGGTTGCAGCTGTCGACAAATGAATGGCCCTGTCGGAAAGCCACATCTTACTAATTCAGTGCAAGCCAGAAGCAAGGGACAATTGAACACTCTGATCGTCTGACCTATTTTACAGTCACCAGGCAATGGTTAGCAAGAGACTCCGGCGCACGGTCACTGTGCCACTGTTCACTACCTACGTAGGTATTCATGTCAACATTCTGAGGCGTTCCTGGATGCCCAATTTCGGATACTTTCACATTTCTAGAAGGAGGAGGTAAGACTTTAGAAGCTGGATCTTGTTTACATCTTTCGAGAGGCTTACGAGCAACGTACAACTGGGGATATTACCGTTCTCACTCCCTTTGGATCACTGAACGCAGGGAACATGGCCACCTGTTGTCACTCCGTTTGTGTAGTTTCTCACCCCTTTCCGCCTCACTCAACGGCAAAGTGGTAAACATAACACAATGAAGTCCAGTTGAAGCAGGTCACGCGACTATAGTGGAGCTGAGGCATCGACGTGACTGCCGCTTCTCGTTAACATGGAACTCGTCAATAAATCAATTCCAGGCTCCTACTACTACTTGTCTCGGCTGTCCACCACAATACACAATTTTCGTACCCACGTACCCACGACCAACTCTAACCGATCATCTCACCTGCACATATACAGGTTCTTCCAGACAGGTAAGATGTGTCAGAAGAACGTTATCATGTTCACTTGTGGACACACTCGCCTGTTGAACTTCTCGCCATGCAACAAAGATGGTATTGTCTGCCCGGACCCAAAGCGCATTTTGATGTAAGGAGTCCAACACTTGTCTTGTCGACTTATCCTTCCGTTGTGAGACTGTACTAACAGCCTGTTTGCAGTCCCCAGGAAGGCGGCATCGGTATCGAAATTCCTAAGGACAAGATTGTCTGGACTTGCGCCTTGAAGTGTGTCGAAGGCAAGCCTGCCCATGATCCCCTTATCGATCTTGCCAAAGAGAATGCTGCGCACATCAAGGCCAACATAGGTCAACAGGTATGGCGTCCTCCACCAACCGCCTGTTATCACATTAATCTTGTTCCTAGATTGAAACCTTGTCAGCACTCACAACTCCAATGACAACCCCAATCACCACTCCGAGCATCGAACAAGAAGGTTTCAGTTTCGATCGAACCTTTTCACAGGCATCCTTGCGACGAATGGACATGAAGCTGAGGCTTCCAGTTGGATAGCCAAGAAAGGTTAATGCTGGAGAGGACTAAATGCAGACAGCTGAGGTCGAAACAATGGTTCAAGTTGGGGTCGAAGCATCTAAAAGTGGTAGATGAGGGTCAAAATCCTGGCAGCTCCCAGAAGTGCTAACTGTTGATTCACAATATCCTCGAGGTGTCGATGCCGATTGTGGAAAAGAACAGGTGAGACTTCACATTTGATATGTCAACCTGAACCAAATTCAATCAATGACTGATATCAACGATGAATAGTAATTGAACATCCGCTCGTGCTTGCTCGTCTTTACTAATGCGAAAGCTCAAGGTTTGAAAGCGGACTAATACTTACTGCACCGTCACCCCGCTTGCATGACTCCGACCCAGTAACTCTTCAGGCGTTTCGTGGTTCTGCTGTTAGAAGTCCATCGTATGAAGGGAAACCTGCCAATGAATCGAGATTACACGATGCAGATGGTTTAGCCTGCAGAAGTGGGATGTCTGTAGAACATTGTAATTGTACCTTCTGCTGTCTCGACCAGTCTAAAGTCGGTGATGGAAAAGCAACCAGCTTCTCACCGAGAATTCGCACCAAAAGTCTGATAGCAGAAGGAGTCGGCCTGCGATGAGAATGTGATGTTGAACCGGAAAACCTTCCCAGTATAGAATGATGTGGCATTAACTCTACAGCGGTAAACATGTGCTTCTCAAAAGTGCTATAGTCAACGACGAGAATGACGAAAAGGGATTATCGCGTGTTCACTTTCAACAACCTCGAGGACCCGTATCACGAACAGTAGCAATCAATCAACCTTCCCCAGGCTTAAATCTGTTCGAGGCAGACACATAGGTACCTCTGAGCGACCGCCAATTCATTTCCAATGATGCTTAGAAGCACGTGCTGAGAATTGAAAGCTAATCTCTTGACTTTGGAGAGTGTTGTTGTGAGCAAGAACTTTCCGGTAGCTATATGCTGAAGACATGTCGTTCTTCAGCACTTTTCTCGATCTTCTCGAGCTTCCCAAGGTCGCCGCACCCTACATTCTCCATCCCTTGACTGCAGCAGAAACTTTCTTTCCGCATATGCAGCCCATCTCCTGGTTTGCAAACCAAGTGCCTTTTGTTCCTGAAAATGATGTCGAGTCACTCGCAGGTAAAGTCATTCTCGTTACAGGGGGCAATGCAGGTCTGGGCCAAGAGACTGTCTACCAATTAGCACGACATGGTCCAGCCAAAATATATCTCACGGCCCGGTCTCGTCAAAAATACGAAGACGCGATCAAGCAGATTCGGCAGCGGCTTCACGATAGCGGAATAGAGCTACAGACAGAGCTCGAATACCTTCAATTAGACCTCTCGGACGCCGCCTCGATAAACAATGCCGCGCACGAAGTCTTATCGGGTCCTGAGAATCGATTGGACATACTGATCCTGAATGCTGGAATCATGGCCACACCTCCATCAAGGACTGCTGCAGGGTATGACCTTCAGCTCGGGACCAACCACATTGGTCATTTTGTGCTCACCAAGCTTCTCTTGTCATTGCTCGAGCACACCGCAGCTTCGGTACCAGGTGCTGACGTTCGAGTCGTTACTGTCTCCTCTGAAGCCTATCACATTGCTCCGTCGAATTTCCTTGATTTGATCGAGGATCAGGAAAAGCTTTGTCGTTCGAGGCCATATACAAGGTACGGTGTAAGTAAAACTGCCAACATCCTGTTTGCCGCGGAGCTCGCAAGGAGATGCAACTCAAAGAACATTTTGTCCGTGTCGCTTCATCCTGGTCTTATCATGACTGGTCTCTACGCTCACACCAAGGACGCAAATCTGTTAGTCAAATATAGTCTTCAACCGGTCGCAAATCTTGTATTTGACGATGTAGCGCATGGCGCTCTGAGTCAGATCTGGTGCGCCGCCGGAGCAAAGCGAGATGAGCTAGTCAATGGAGCATATTACACTCCTGTCGGAAGAAGGAGGGCGATCGCCCTAGTCGATGATGCTGACGCAGCCACCATGGTCTGGGAGTGGACTGAAAAGCAAGCATCGATACTGTTGGGCTAACACAAAGCTCAAGACGTTCCCTAAAGCTATACGTGGTGAAGAAACATTTCGAGTCAAGATCCTAAGAACAGCGTCATCAGAGAGAAACGATAGCAGAACATGAATCCAACTTCGTGTGCAGTCAAAGCGAAAGCCGCCAATCACTGGATCTCGTGACCACAGGCTGAAGGCCGCTCTGCAGTTGATCCAAACTGTTCGTGCTTCTGAGCACTATATAGCGCTGTTGACTACGACATTCAAACATTGAAAGGTGAAAGAAATGGCATGTTTGCTGTAAGGCAAACTTCGACAATCGTCGCATTTGTTTTTCATCATGCAAATCAACGCAGCTCGAACGACGTCCTTTAATCACTGCAAGATCGTGGTTGAGATTGCATCCGCAATCCCGTATGGTTTAGCGTGGCGTGCCAGTTACACAAAGGCAGCATTGCCAACGAATATTCCAAATTATTGAGCTGGACTTCGGACTCAATGTGCTTGAAGTGTAGGACAAAGCAGTCTATCTCGTCCAAGACTGGGCTGAATCCATTTCGTCTAGTCAGTTCGTGCAAACACCCGTCAGAGTGGCCACCACCTTAATGCTGAATGGAGCAAGACAAGCATGCGACAAATTAGCTTCACAGGCCGGAGTTGATGCTGGTAGTCAGGCGCTCAGACTGTACAACAGAACGTAAGACATCGAGAATGTCCCCCCGAACATCCGCTCAAGACTTGTCTTGATGATATGGGGAAACAGCACTGCTCTCCCGTGTCGAGCCAAAGGACTGCTGCATCAATGGGCCTGCATAGCTGAATGCCGAAAGAGCTGAGCAGGATATGTTTGTTCGCAACGACGGCGCTTTTACATGCAGACAGCACGAGTAAGGAACGATGTTCTAATTCATATAGGCACATTTTGCCGTTGAAGTAAGAAGTAGTTGACTTGGCTAAGCTGTGCCCCACGTTCCAATCAGTGTCATCACGAGCGCCTGTGGATCCCATTGAACACCAGTTCGTTCCATCTTCCGGACGCCTCAGTAAATATCGGGCTTCCACCCAAGGTTTCACTGTCAGCTTCGTTCAATACTGAAGACGACCGACCAAGTAATGGGCGGATATTGAGGACGCGGAGCAGGTAACCTTCCAGAATTGGCTCCACTGAAAAATAGACCAAGAGAACACTCGCATTACGCCCGCGTGGATCCGGCGTCTTAGCCCGCTCATGACCCCAACTGTATCATGCCTATCTTGACTATGTTCCAGTGATGGATCGTGTTTCTGACTGGCTCTTATCGCCTAGAAAACATAAGCCGTTGGAGAGTAATGGTAGCATCGTCCCTCTCTGCCACTTCGCCCAAAGATTTTGTTATCGAACCTACGGATAAGGAACCTAATTCAGTTGGATTTCTCCGACCGCCCACCATTGCTCCCTGCACTTCCAAGCACACGCACACACGATCGCTAGAATCTACTCTTGACACTTGATGTGATCATTTCAATGCTGAAAGTACTTCATCAGTTACGAATCTGCGTGTCGCAGGACGCATGGAGATCCAGATTCCATCGCCAAGTGTGTTCCTTAAGCGTTCCCCAGTTCTCGCTACCACTGTATCCACACTTGTGAAGAAATCTACAAAACAGCGGGGTCGCCCTGGTATTGCACGTACAAGGCTACCACCAAAAGCGAATGGATTGACTGCAGGTGCCAGTACTCGGCAAATTGCGGTAGAGAAGCCAAAGCAGAGTAAGAGTCGCAATGGTCAGTACACCAAGTCAGCTGTGGTTCAGTCCAACCATGCAGCCCAGTCCGAACATAATTTGTGTTTAACCGAACGCAGGCTGTATAACATGCAAGAAAAAAAGACTGAAATGCGACGAGACGAAACCAACATGTATCCAATGCGAAAAGCGAAATGTGGAATGTGAAGGGTATCAGAAAGACTACAAATGGAGGACATTTGAAGAAACGACACAAAACTCAAGAGCTGCAAAGGCACGGAAGATATCAACACTCGAAGCCCAGATCGAACCACAAGCCTTCTCAGGCTCATCGACATCACCTCAAAACGAACAGAATGGATGGGTGCCAAACTTGCAAGATGCCTTCACAAGTGCCGCGGAGGCTTTCACTCGCGCCTCCCCTCCACCTTACACTATTGCGATGAACAGTCCACCACGACGACTTAGCACTTCCCATATCGACCTATTGCCCATTCTGAACCCAGGCTTCACTCCATCAGACTTCGACCTCCTCTCGCCGTTCCATAGTTGCAATTCCTATCCACAAGGACAGCATCATGGTGCGGACAGTGCTGGACAATCCACATTGTCAACAGGTTCACCCAATCTGGTCGATTTGCTACTACCAGGTACTGATATGCAGCAACCGCCGGACCCATCGGAGCTTCGTCCACCTATGTCACCACTACCTTACCAGCCGGGTCTTGCAGAACCACCTCCTCTCGCAAACGTGCTTGGTGAACATGAGGAAGAGTTCGACGAGGAGATCATAAGAGATTCGGTGGTGGATCCAACGATGACCTCTTCCGAAGCTCAGTGGTCGGTCCAAGCCGCGTCCCCTGCTGATTCAGAAGCCTCTACGACTTCCTCCAAGTCCACAGCTATGTCAATCCTAAGACCTCCTCATCTTGACCCTGCCTCACCCGAAATGCTATTGCTCCGCTTCGACAAAGAGACCTGTAGTATTCTGTCGGTCAAGGATGGGCCTAGCGAGAATCCATGGCGTACGCTTATCTGGCCATTGGCAAAGAGCTCTCACGCCCTTTATCATGCGATTTCTTCTATGGCTGCGCTGCATGGTTCTCTTACCGAACCAAAGTTGAGGCTTAGTGGAATGGCTCATATGACAAGAAGCCTGAAAGAGCTGAGCGGAGGACTCACGCAAATGAGTATCGAACAAGCACTTGCGACTTCCCTGGCGCTCGCATTGGGCGAAGGCTGGGACGAGAAGATATCAACTGGTATCCAGCATCTGAAAGGCGCAAAAGCGCTGATGCGTAGTGCTTTAGATGAACGACGCAAGAAGATCAGAATCGGTCAATTCACTGACGATGAGGCGAGACGGATACGATTCCTCTGCAACACCTATGTGTATCTGGACGTGATTGCGCGGTTGACGAGCATCGAAGAACAAGAAAACATCGATTTTGAAAACATGCTTATACCTGTCAATGCTCCATTCAACAATGGATATGTCGAAATTGATCCATTAATGGGCTGTGCTACGACATTATTCCCCATTATTGGAAGAGTAGCTACCCTGATACAGCGAGTGCGTGCAACCCCAACAAGCAGCCTTCATATCATCAGCGAGGGGGATGAGCTCAGAGAACAGTTGGGTGAACCTGTTGACAATGTGGATTGTCCAGCACTGTCCGCACCATGATGCTGTCCTTGTGGATAGGAATTGCAACTATGGAACGGCGAGAGGAGGTCGAAGTCTGATGGAG